>ENA-ORDC01001359-ORDC01001359.1-marine-metagenome-genome-assembly--contig:-NODE-1359-length-18498-cov-6.745454_pt1 | contig 18498 bp, 16 predicted proteins | sample MGYA00237783_ERZ508515 | MGnify/ENA primary metagenome ERZ508515 (study PRJEB26186, sample SAMN06268792) | marine metagenome | isolation source: Eden Landing Ponds, San Francisco, CA, USA | place... | reverse complement strand
CGCTTCGATTCCGGCGCTCGAACGAGCGCTGGACCGCCGACCGCGTTCGATCCGCCCTCTATCAGTCGCTGAACCAGTCCATCGGTGCGACGATGGGGCGTCCCTGGTTCCGCCAGCCCGAGGGATACGACGCCCGTCGCTTCGACATGGACAACGGCGACGTGGCGCTGTTCACCTGGCGCGACGACGTCGCCTACTGGATGGGCAACACCGAGACGCCGCGGGCCCTCTGGCAGACTGTGAAGTACACGTTCGACGAGGTGCCTGACGCCGTGGCCGAGTGGGCCGAACGGGAACTCCTCGCGACGCTCCACGAGGAGGCTCCCTGGCTCGCCGAGTATCCCACTATCTCGTGGTTTTTCCTGCCGGTATTGCTCTCGAAGGACGGCCGACACACCTCCCGGGAGTTCTTCAAGGATCACGCCGCCGGATTCCCGAACTGTGATCGGGAGACGGCCCTCTCCTATTACGAGGAGTTACTTGAGGGTGGTGTCTTTCCGGATCGCTACGAGATGGCGGCGAAGCTCGGAACAGCCGAGACGCTCAACCTGACGCGGATGAGCGCGACGATGAGCGAGTTCACGGTCGCCAAACTCCTAGACGATGCCGGCTACGATCTCGCTCCCGAGAACGAAGTCTCCTCGGGTCACTCGATCGACTTCCGGGTCGACGGCGACGACCAGACGGGTCGACTCGTCGAGGTGACGCGACCGCTGCCGCCCTCCGAGCGCTCGGCTGGCTCGGCCGTCGCGGCGATCAAGGAGACTGTCGCGACCAAGACCGGCGGGCAACTCGCCGACCACGGCGGTGGGGTGACGTTGCTCGTCGACTGTTCGTCGTTCGACGATAGCGAGTGGTCCCGAATTCTCGACGAGCAACCCGAGATCGGTCACCGACCGGCCGTCGTGTTTCGCGTCCGACCGGGGGACAACACGGAGGCCTACACGCTGGGGTCCGTGCCGATCGACCTGCCGGCGTACGTCGACGTGGCCTGACCCGATGTCGATTCCCTCGGATCGTCCGTGATCGAGAGATTCATGCAACCCAGGTGCCGACATCACAGTGTGACCTACGTATCGGACGCGGCGTTCAACCCGTTCGGTTTCGATCCAGACGGTGAGCGATTCGTCCCCGGATTCGGCGATGTCGAGGCGGATTTTCACGTCATCGGCGACCATCCCGGCGTCCACGGCGGTGTCACAGCTGGCGTGCCGTTCACGGAAACGGACGGCGCACGTCGGCTCCAGCGTGCGCTGCTCCGGGGTGGCCTGCTACAGAAGACGGGGACGCCGCCGACGGTCGATGCGACGTACCTCTCGTATCTCCATCCGAGCGTGCCCGATCGAACGCCGACCGCCGAGGACTACGCTCGCGAGGAGACGTTCATCGAGGCCGAAGTTCGGGCGATCGCGGCCCACGTCCTCCTCCCGGTCGGCGAACGCGCGACGCGATGGGTCCTCGAAAACATGACGACGCGTTCGAGTGACGACATCGACATGGCACCACTGCACGCGACGGAGATCATCGGGAGTGGCTGGCTCGTGATGCCCATTGCCGATCCGGAAACGTGGGACGAGGACGACGGGAAACAGTTGAGTGACGCACTCACCGAACTCCAGAAACAGGATTACCGGCGCGAGGCGGATCTCGGTCGGCTCGCCGGTGGCGGCGGGCCGTATTACGTTCGATAACCCGATTCGTCGTATTTCTCCCAGAGAGACACGCGGGCGAGCTTAGAGGTTCCCCAGGAACTCCGCGAAGTCCCCCGTGAGGAAGTCCGCGTACTCTATGACACCGAGAGCGAGTGAGACGACGAGGACGATCAACACCGGTACACGGACGACCCAGAGCCAGACGATCCCGTTCGATCCCAGTCTGCCCACTCCCTTCTCAAGTTCCTCGAGGGCTTCGTCCGCGGACAGCCAGGCGACGAGAACGATCAGCAGGATTCCCCCGGTGAGTAGCAGAATCTTCGCCGCGAGGATGTCATAGAGGTCGACCATGACGGTGTCGTACGTGACGGGTGCACCGAGCACGAAGATCGCGGCGCCGACGATCGCCGTCGCCGTCAGCCGATCGACGCCGAATTCGTCGATGGCGTAGGACACCACGACCTCGATCAGGCTGATCGCCGAGGAAAGCGCCGCGATCGCGACGGTCCCGAAGAACAGGACACCGACCAGTTCACCGAGCGGGATGCCGCCGAGTGCCTCGGCGACGCTGACGAAGATCGCGCCTGCACCGGGGTCCCCCGGATCGACGTCGGCCGAGAACAGGATCGGAAACACGATCAGTCCGGTCAGGATCGAGATGCCGGTGTTGAACACGACGATGCTCCCCCCGTCGATCGCCAGGTTCTCGTCCTCGGAGAGGTACGACGCGTAGGTTATCATCACGCCCATCCCGAGCGAGAGTGTGAAGAAGCCCTGTCCCGCGGCGGCGGGGACGATGCTCTGCCAGTTCTCGAGGAGGTATCCGAGGTCGGGCGAGAGGTAATAACTGTAGGCCTCGGCTGCCCCGGAGAGCGTGAACGCGTAGACGGCCAGCACGCCGAAGATGGCGATGATCGCCGGGACCATGATCTTCACGCCCAGTTCGATCCCGCGCTGGACGCCCAGTGCCACGATGGCGACGACGACGAGCATGAACAGCGCGTGGAAGAACAGTGCGTCCCAGCCCACTGCGATCTTTCCGAAGTACTGGGCGGCCTGGGGCGTTCCGTCTGCCGCGGGGGGACCGACGTACCCGCCGGTGGCGCTCCCGACGATGTACCGCATCACCCACCCGCCGACGACACTGTAGTACGACAGGATCACGAAGCCGATGAACACGAACAGTCCCCCGAGGTATTTCCAGGCACCCCCGGCGAACTCCCGGATCGCCCCGACCGTGTTCAGCCCCGTCTTGCGCCCGACGACGAATTCGACGAGCATCGCCGGGAATCCGATCAATACGACGAACGCCAGGTACATGATCATGAACGCAGCTCCGCCCTCCTGTCCGACCTGGAAGGGGAACCGCCAGATGTTGCCGAGCCCGACGGCGCTGCCGACCGCCGCCAGAATGAATCCGATGCGAGTCGACCACGTTTCGCGGACGCCTTCAGCGCTCATACGGCACGTCTCTTCCGCACCCCCACCAATTAAGTCGTCGATATTTGCCGGGTCCATGCGGACGGCTGTCTACTTCCCCGCCACGACGGCCCAGGAGAATGTACAACTGTTCGAAACCGCGCTACGCACAGACAGCTGCCGGTCACGACGGGGGATCACCCGGAGTGATCGACCGGAATCGACCCACCGCTGATCGGCGTTGCCCCCTCGCTGCAGAGGAACTGGATGACGGCAGCGATGTCGGCGGGGTCGACCCACTCGCCGTGGTCGGCGTCGGGCAGCATGTCGCGGTTGGCCGGCGTGTCGATCACGCCGGGCAGCACCGTGTTCGCTCTGACTACACCTTCGTTCTCGACAGCGATGGATTCAGTCAACAATCGGACCGCCGCCTTCGAGGCACGGTAGGGACCGTCGCCTACACCGCCTTCGAGCGACGACTTCGACGAAACGGTGACCATCGAACCCTCCGTTTCCCGAAGGTGAGGCAGTGCGTGCTTGGCAGCGAGAAACGCCGTCCGGACGTTCACGTCGGCGAGGAGGTCGAACGTATCAGTACTCGTCTCGTCGACTGGATCACCGCCCTGCCAGGTACCTGCCACGCTGATCAGGGCGTCGAGCCGGCCGTGATCCCCGATGATCTCCTCGATGGTGGCCTGGACGGCTCCCTCATCAGTGAAATCGGCCCGGTATGTGGCGAGGCCGCCTCGGTCCGGATCGAGCAAATACCGGTCATCGTTCGGTCCGATCACGTCGGCGGCACACACTGTCGCCCCTGCGTCGAGAAATGCCTCGACCGTCGCACTGCCGAGTGCGCCGCCGGCTCCGGTCACCACCACCACGTGGTCGCCGAAATCAAAACTGACTGACATCGATCCACGTTGGCGCTTCTCGCCGATAAAAACTGTCCCGCTGATTCTCGTCGTTATCGCGCCGTGAAGCCGCTGTCGACCATCAGGGCCTCGCCGTTCGTGAAGGAGGCACCGTCGGAACACAGCCACAGGACGGCGTCGGCGACCTCATCGGGCTGTCCGAGACGATCCTCCGAATGCATGGCCTCGATCTGGGCGCGGACTTCTTCGTTAGTCGTGATGCCACCCTCGTCGAGCATCTGGGTCGCGATGAAGCCGGGGCCGACGGCGTTGACGCGAATGCCGTCCCCTGCGTACTCCCAGGCGGCGGTCTTGGTCAGCCCGAGCACGCCGTGCTTGGCCGAGACGTAGCCCGAGGAGTTCTCAAAGCCGACTTTCCCAAGGACCGACGCCATGTTGATGACGACGCCACCGTCGTCCTGGTCGGACATGACGTCGAGTTCGGCCTTCAGTGAGCGCCAGACGCCGTTCAGATTGACGTCGATGACGCCCATCCAGTCGTCCTCACTCAAGTCACCGGCCGGAGCCTGCTGTCCCCCGATACCCGCGTTGTTGACAGCATAATCGAGCCGCCCGAACTCCTCGACAGCCGTCTGAACCATGTTCTCGACCTCGTCCATGTCCGTCACGTCAGTATGCACGTAGACGGCCTCGCCGCCGGCGTCCTCGATCTCGGCGACGACGTCCTCGCCTTTTTCGTCGTCGACGTCGGCGACGACCACGGCTGCACCACTCTCCGCGAACTGTACGGCAGTTTCTCGACCGATACCCGACGAGCCGCCGGTGACGGCCGCAACGCGGCCATCGAAGTCATACTGTGTCATGACGGGCGTACCTACTCGGCCATCATATAACCGGTTTGATGACAGTCTCAGGGACTGAGAATCGTCGGGTAGTACACTTCGGTATCGAATCCAGCGATTGTTTCTGGCTTTCAGATTCGCTGCTGTGGTGGTCGCACGGATTCGACTGTCGGCACTCCGACATGCCGAAACGAGCGTCGGGACGTTCCCTGAATATCGAATCTGATCACTGGAGCCAACATATAGGTTCGTCCGACCGCAAGGACGGCCAATGATCGAGGTTGAGGACCTCCGCAAGGAGTACGGCGGCTTCGCGGCTGTCGAGGGGAGTACGTTCTCCGTCGACCGCGGTGAGGTGTTCGGCATCATTGGGCCGAACGGCGCGGGCAAGACGACGACGCTGAAGATGCTCGCCGGCCTGATCGAACCGACCGCGGGCGACGTCCAGATCGCCGGGCTCGAGGCTGACGACGCCGCGATGCGACGACGCCTGGGCTTTCTCCCCGAGGAGTCACCGCTCTACGAGGAGATGACGCCGCTTTCGTACCTCTCCTTTTTCGCTGATCTCTACGACGTCCCCGAGAACCAGGCGATCACCCGCATCCACGACACGCTCGATAGACTGGATCTCCAGCACCGCGATCGGCCGCTGGGCGACATGTCCAAGGGCATGAAACGGAAGGTCGCGATCGCCCGTTCGTTGATCAACGACCCTGACGTCCTGATCTACGACGAACCGGCCAGCGGCCTGGACCCGCTGACGACGAACTTCATCATCGAGTTTACGACCGAACTCGCCGAGGCGGGCAAGACGATCGTCTTCAGCGCCCACAATCTCTTTCACGTCGAGAGCATCTGTGATCGCGTCGCGATCATGAACGAAGGGTCGATCGTCGCACGTGGCCCGCTCGACGCCCTCCGGGAAGAGCACGGCGAGACGACCTATCACGTCTACACGACCGTCCAGGTGCCAGGGAGCGTCAAGAAGAACGGGCAGTATATTCGCAGTGTCGAGACGATGGACGAGGTCGAAGCGACCCGTGAAGACGCCACAGAGCGCGACGGCGAGGTCGTCGACATCCGGACCGAGGAGGCGAGTCTCGAAGAGGTGTTCCTGAACGTTGCAGACCAACCCGCTCAGGCGGCCGCGACCGGCACGACGGGGACGGGTGCCGTCGAACCGGGGGAGTGAACGTGCGTCTCACGAAGGTACTTCGGATCGGCTGGTGGGAAGTGACCAAGAACGCAGGCGGGATCGACCGACGAACGGCAGCCGTCACGGTCGGCACACTCGTCGTCCTCGGCGCGCTCGCTCCACTCATCGCCAGCCAGGGCGTCGCACTCGACGCCGGACTGTACCGCGTCGGCGTCGACGAGACGAGCCCATACCACGACGTGGTCGATCGGGACGCGACGTTCGCCGTCAAGCCGCCGACCGTTGACGACGTCAGGTCGGGTAAGATCGAGTTGTTGATCGAGGGGAACCAGGTCGTCGATGTGGCTGACTCGCCCAAAGGAAGCGCCGCACTCACCGAGTTACGGAGTTCGGTCGGAGCGTACAACGATTGGTTGATGGATCAGGACGACAACCAGACGGCGGCCAACCCCGTCTCCGTGACCCTGCAGTATGTCGAGCGCGTGCCCCAGGAGCCCCGGGACACCGACGACGGGAGCGGTGACGACGGCACAACCGCCGGAGACGGTTCTGGATCAGGCGGGGACGGGGGGTCCGGATCGACCGGCGGTGACACCGGCGGCGCCGGCAGCGGCGGGACGGGCGGGGAGAGTACGGATAGCGGGGGCGGTGGCACCCTCGGCGGACTCGGCGGGCTGGCGGGAAGCCTCGGTAGCGGCGGCTCGACGGGGTCGCCCTCGGACATCGCGCCCCCGTTCCCCTTCGGGTCGCTCCTCCTCGCGTTCGTGTTCGTGTTGCCGCTGAACTTCGTGATCCAGGCCTACGGGAGTTCGATCCTCAGTGAGCGACTCAACCGCCGTGGCGAACTCATGCTCGTCTCGCCGGTGACCCGCGCCGACATCATCGCCGGGAAGACGCTGCCGTACTTCCTCGGGGCGATGGCGTTCGAGGGACTCCTCACAGCCGGACTCGTCGTCTTCGCCACTGACGGAGCGAGCGGGTTCATCTCCGTTCTGGCGGTGATTCCGCTCGTGCTTCTCTTCCTCGGGGCGACGTTCCTGGCGGGAATGTTCGCCCGGTCGTTCAAGGAGCTCACCTTCCTGACGGTCACGATCACCGTCGGCCTCACCAGTTACGCGTTCGTGCCGGCGATCTTCACTGACGTGTTGCCGATCGCCCTCATCTCGCCGCTGACTATCGTCGTCCGGGATCTCCAGGGTCAGACGATCGGACTCGCCGAGTTCGTCTTCTCGACGCTGCCCCCGCTTTTGACGGCAGCTGTCATGTTCGGACTCGGCGCGGGGCTGTACCGCGAGGAGGACATGTTCACCCAGCGGCCGGTCCCGCTGAAAGTCCTCGATTCGCTTTCCGGCCGGATCAAACGGCCAACGAGCGCGGCGAAGCTGTCAATCATCCTGTTGCCGTTCATCCTCGTGACCGAACTGGTCGCCGTCGCGATGGCCTATCCGATCTGGTTGGGCGCACCTGAGGTGGCTGTGATCTTCGTACTGGTCGCCGTCGCCGTCATCGAGGAGATCGCTAAGAGCATCCACATCTACGCCGGATTCGTCCACCGGAAGTACGAACGCACCGTCGCGAGTGCTGTCCTCGTCGGATCGCTGTCGGGACTCGGGTTCTTCCTCGCGGAGAAACTCGGCCTCATCGTCCAGTTGCTCGGGACTGATCTTCCGGCGGTCCAGCAGGCCGCATTCGTCACCGGTGGCGCGGAGTACGGCGTCTCACCGCTACTGGCACTCGGCCTGTTGCTCGCACCGCTGGCGCTTCACGCGGTGACGGCGACGACCTCGGCCATCGGTGCGGTCCGAAGTCGCCGTGGCTACGTCGTCGGCCTCGTGGCCGCGATCGTGATTCACCTGGCGTACAACCTCACGGTGGTGAGTTTCCTTGCCTGACCGTGACGCCGAATCGACCGGCTCGTTGCTCGGCGACAGCCGGCTGACGATCGCCCGGCGGGACGTCGCGTCGCTCTCCCGGGAGAAGACGATCGTCCTCGCGCTCCTCATCCAGTTGTTCATCGCTGCGTTCTCGTCGTTCCTCGTCGTCGGGCTGACGTCGCTGTACGATCCCGGGACCGTCCAGGCGAGCGGGATCGATATCGGCGTCTCCGGCGACGCGACGGCCGAACTCGAGGAGGCCGCGGCAGCCGTCGACGGCGTCGAACTCACACCCTACGCCGAGCGCGCCCAGGCGATGGACGGATTCCAGAGTCGGGCCGTCCGGGGGCTGTTACACGCCGAGACCGTCGGCGGAGAGATACGGGTAACGGCAACAGTCCCCGAGGGGAGTATCGAGTCGACGCTGGTCGTCGTCCAGCTGCGCTCGGTCCTCGAAGAACTCGAACGGACCGAGCGGATCGACCGGAGTGAATTCCTCGATGAGCCGCCCGTCTCGCTTCCCGAAGAGACGACTTCGAGTCCGTACTTCGGGTTCACGTACACTGTACTCGTACCACTCCTGTTGTTCCTCCCGCCGTTCATTAGCGGTTCGATCGCCGTCGACGCGATCACCGAGGAGATCGAGCGCGGGACGCTCGAACTCCTGCGGGTTGCGCCGGTCTCGCTGGTGGATATCATCGACGGCAAGGCACTCGGGATGGCGATCCTGGCCCCCCTCCAGGCGATCCTCTGGATCGTGTTGCTCGGGGCCAACGGCATCGCGATCCGGAACGTCCCGGCGCTGGTTCTGCTGGTCGCGGCAACGTCGGTGCTGGTCGTCGTCTTCGGGATCGTCCTCGGGCTATTGACTGGCAAGCGACAGCAAGCACAACTCCTGTACTCGGTGCTGGTCATCGGTGCGTTCGGCGCACTCGCGCTGTTGCCCGAACACTTAGCGACTGTCGCCGCGAAACTCGCGGTCGGGAGCGCAACGACGGTGACGACCGCGACCGTGGCTGGAATGGCTGTGAGTGCGGTGGCAGTGTACGTCGCGATGCGCCGGTACGTGACCCGAATCGATCCCGAACGATACTGACGCGTGGGAATCGTCCGTGGGCTTTTGGCTATCAGGGACGACGGTCTACCGAGACGAATGTCTGAGGACCATCCACACGGTGACGCCCCGCCGCCCGGACACCCCGGTGGCCACGCGCCATCGTCAGCCTCGGGACAGCCAGGAGGCGATCCCGGATCGTCGACTTCGGGGCATCCTGGCGACACCCCAGACGTATCGGAATCGAGTCACCCCGGCGGCCACCCCGGGACCCGGAACTACGACGAACGACCGTTGATCGTTACGTGGGAAGTCACTCAGGCGTGCGAACTCGAATGTGACCACTGCCGGGCAGACGCACAGCCCGAGCGCGATCCAGCGGAGCTTTCGACCGAGGAAGGGAAAGCGTTCATCGACTCGATCGCCGACTTCGGCCGCCCCCAGCCGATTCTCGTGTTCTCCGGCGGCGACCCCTTGGAGCGTCCGGACCTCATCGAGCTACTGGATCACGCCGCCGACAGAGACGTCACGACGGCCGTGACGCCCGCACCGACGGCGAATCTGACCGAAGACGTGATCGGGGAGCTCGCCGACGCCGGCGTCTCGCGGATCGCGCTCTCCCTGGACGGCGCGACCGCGCCAGCCCACGACGAGTTCCGCGGCGAAGAGGGGTCCTTTGCCCGCGTCGAGCAGGCCGCCCGGCAGGCCCGCGAGGCGGGCATGGAGATCCAGATCAACACGACCGTCACCGCCAACACCGTCGACGATCTGCCCGCCATCGCCGACATGGTCGAGGCGTTCGACGCGGCAATGTGGGAAGTATTCTTCCTCGTCCCCATCGGCCGCGGCGAGGAACTGGCCCAGCTCGATTCCGAACGGACCGTCAAGGTGATGGAGTGGCTCTATCGGCGTGGACGCAAAGCACCCTACCGCGTGATTACGGTCGAAGCGCCACACTACCGGCGGGTCGCCGACGAACTCGAACGCCGCGAGTCCGGTGAGGGCGTCCGCGTCGGCTCGACGCGGGCGGGCAAGGGCTTCGTGTTCGTCAGCTACGAGGGCGAGGTCTACCCGTCGGGCTTTCTCCCCGAGAGCGGCGGCAACGTCACCGACCGGAGCCTCGTCGACAGCTACCGCAACGCCGACCTCTTCGAACGTCTGCGGGAGACGGACCAGTTCGTCGGTTCCTGTTCGGCGTGTGACTATCTGGACGTCTGTGGCGGTTCGCGTTCTCGCGCCCACGCCGTCACCGGAAATCCGCTCGCGAGCGACCCGTTGTGTCCGTGGGTCGAACGAGTGGAAGACGCCACCTAGGTACCGCAGGATATCCGTCCGCTCGGTCGCTCACTTCTCAGCAGCCGGACTCCTCCCGGCTGTCGACCGGAGATCCGGCAGGTCGTATGAAACCCCAGTGAGATCGACCGAGACCTCCCAGAGTTCCCTGGCGAGTCCTTCGTCGGACGATCGGTCGCTTGAACGCTGTTTCTCGGGGGCACCCCGCATGTTCAGCAAGCCGCCCGGTCCGACGTACTCGCCGCCATCGACGTCGGAGTCGGTCCCAGCCATGAGCATCGGGAGTGCGCCCGTGGCGGCGGACTGGGCGAAGACGGCGTTGGCAACTTTCATCATCCATAATCGAAGCCGCGAACCCGATTTCTCTGGCCCCCGTCGCTGGAGGTTCGTCGCGGCAAAGCCGGGGTGGCAAGCGACGCTGATGACGTTCTCCTCAGCCGCCTGAAGCCGTCTGTCGAGTTCGTAGGCGAACAGGACGTTCGCGAGTTTCGACTGGGCGTAGGCGGCAAAGCGGTCGTACGATCGCTCGCCATGGAGGTCCGCGAAGTCGATCTCCCCACGCTCGTGGAGGCCACTGCTCTGGGTGACGACGCGTGTCTCGCCAGCGGTCTCCCGAAGGCGATCGAGAAGCAAGCCCGTGAGCGCGAAGTGACCGAGGTGGTTGACACCGAACTGCGTCTCGAAGCCGTCCGCAGTTTCGCTCCGCGGAATCGCCATCACGCCGGCGTTGTTACACAAAACGTGGAGGTCCGAATACTCAGTCCGGAACGTCTCGGCGAACGATCGCACGGAGTCTACGTCTGCCAGATCGAGTTCCTCGACCGAGAGCGCCGCGTCATCCACGTCGGCGCGAATCTCTTTGCGGGCCGCATTCGCGCGGTCGAGACTCCGGCAGGCCATGACCACGTGTGCACCCCTCTCGGCGAAGGCCTTCGCCACCTCGAAACCGATCCCGCTGTTCGCGCCGGTGACGACGACCGTCCGCCCTGACTGGTCGTCCATCGTTTCGCGGTCCCAGGTCTCGGAACTCATCGGTCATCGAAGGATTGTCAGACGCATAAATGGATCGCCGTCGGAGGCCGAATCGTCAGGTGATCGAAGCAAGCAATCAGAATCGCCCCGCCTACGCGTCCCAGCGGACGTCCTCGATCGTCTGGCGGCCCTCACTTGCCACGACAGTACCGACTGTTTCGCCGTCGTCTCGCTGCTCGACGTCGATCTGCTCGTAGCCCTCGGTGACGATTTCGCGGACGTCCGCCTCGAGGTCGTCGGCTTCCTCGACGCCCAGTCGATTCTGACCGCCGATCTCGCGGACGACGATCGGATATTCTGGCATTGTCGGTGGTAGGGAGATGGTCGTGAAGTGTCTGTCGTCTGCTCGGGGTCGCGCTACCGGGTGCTGACTGTCGAGGCAGTGGCTTCCCCGGCCAGATGACTCAAGTGTCTCAACCCCGTCTGTGTGGACACTTCTACCATGCAAGACGAATACGACCTGATCATCGTCGGCGGCGGTATCAGCGGCGCATCACTGCTGTATACGGTCGCGAAGTTCACCGACATCGAGTCGGTCGCGCTCTTCGAAAAGGAACCCGAGATCGCGGCGATCAACTCCCATCATACGAACAACTCCCAGACGCTACACTTCGGGGACATCGAGACGAACTACTCCCTCGAAAAGGCCGAGGAAGTCAAGGAGGGGGCAGAGATGGTCGCCGGCTACCTCGAGGACAACGACCCCGACCGCGAGATGCACGCAAAGCGGAGCAAGATGGCGCTCGCAGTCGGCGACGAGGAAGTCGACCGCCTCGATGCCCGCTATCACGAGAAGGGGTTTGGCGACCTCTTCCCGAAACTCGGGGCGATCGACCGCGAGGAGATCGCCGAAATCGAACCGAGGGTCGTCGAAGGGCGGGAGCCGGACACCGAAATGCTCGCGCTCCAGACGCCCGACGGCTACACGGTCGATTACGGCGAACTCGCGACTGATTTCGTCCGGGAGGTCGAAGGCGAGGACGGGGTGGACGTGTTCACGGGCACCGAGGTAGAGCGCGTCAACGAGACCGACGACGAGTTCTTAGTCGAGACCGAACGTGGGTGGTACCAGAGCGACGCGGCGGTCGTCGCCGCCGGCTCTCACAGCCTTCAGATCGCCAAGGAGATGGGATACGGCGAGTCCCTGTCCCTGCTCCCGGTCGCGGGGAGCTTCTTCGTCGCCGACGAGAGCCTTCTCAACGGGAAGGTCTATACGCTCCAGATGGCAAAACTCCCCTTCGCAGCGGTTCACGGCGACGCCGAGGTCCACGATCAAGGGCTCACGCGTTTCGGCCCGACGGCGAAGGTCGTCCCAGCCCTGGAGCGTGGGCGGCTCTCGACGGTCGCCGACTTCTTCGACGTCTTCGAACTCTCGCCGGACTCGGTGCTGAGCTACGCGAACATCCTGGCCGATCGAACCCTGCTGCCGTACGTACTGGAGAACCTGCTCTATGACCTGCCGGCTGTCGGCAAGCGGGCCTTCCTCCCGCACGTCCAGAAGGTCGTCCCGACTGTCGAGGCAGGGGACATCGAACGTGCGAAGGGCTACGGCGGCGTCCGGCCGCAGATCGTCAATACGGAGACGAAATCCCTGGACATGGGCGAGGCCAAGATCACCGGCGACGACGTCATCTTCAACATCACGCCCTCGCCCGGGGCCTCGACGTGTCTGAAGAACGCGATGCGCGACGCCGGGGCACTGACCGAGTGGCTCGACGCTGACTTCGACGAAGATGGTTTCCGCGAAGCGACGATCGGGAACTTCCCGCGCGGTGAAGCCGAGTAGTCGGACACTGGACGACAACCGACCGAATCCTTTTCTCCACGCCGGCCCTGCCGCCAGCTATGGAGTATACGACCCTCGGTTCTACCGGGATGGAAGTCAGCCGGATCGCTCTCGGATGCATGAGTTTCGGGACGAGTGAGTGGCGCGAGTGGGTGCTCGACGAGGACGAGAGCCGCGAGATCATCGAGCGCGCGATCGACCTGGGGATCAACTTCTTCGACACGGCGAACGTCTACTCCCTGGGCGAATCAGAGCGCGTTCTCGGGAACGTCCTCGCGGAGTACGACCGCGACGAGCAGGTCGTCGCCACCAAGGTCTACGGCGAGATGGACGACGAGAACCCGAACGCGCAGGGCCTCTCCCGGAAGGCGATCGAACAGGAACTCAGCAATAGCCTCGACCGCCTGGGAATGGAGACGATCGACCTCTATCAGACCCACCGCTGGGACTACCAGACGCCGATCGAGGAGACCCTGAAAGCGCTTGACGACGCTGTCCGACGCGACCAGGTCCGGTACGTCGGTGCCTCCTCGATGTGGGCCTACCAGTTCGCCGACGCCCTGCACGCGAGCGATCGGCTCGATCTGGAGCGCTTCCAGACGATGCAAAACCACTACAATCTCCTCTATCGAGAGGAAGAACGCGAGATGCTACCACTGTGTGAACGGGAAGGGATCGGGTCGATCCCGTGGAGTCCGCTGGCGCGTGGCTACCTCGCGCGACCGCACGAGGCGTTCGATGCGACGATCAGGGGCGAGACCGACGACTACGCCCGCGACCACCCCTACTTCGAGGGCGGCGGGCAGGAGATCAACGAGCGCGTCGAGGAACTCGCCGACGATTACGGCGTGACGATGGCCCAGATCGCCCTCGCGTGGCTGCTCGAACAGGACGCCGTCGACGCGCCGATCGTCGGCACGACGAGCGTCGAACACCTCGAAGACGCCGTCGAAGCACTGGAGATCGATCTCAGTGAGTCCGATCAAGAGTATCTCGAAGAACCGTACGAGCCAGTGCCGGTCTCCGGCCACGATTGACATCCTCCCCGCGCTGAAGGGCGAGGATTCCCGTGTTGGGATATTGTGGTTTACGACGTGACCTGTTCTTGAGGCGCGAATGCGCCAGTTTCCTTGTCAAACAGGAACGTCGATGGCTGTGCCAACCAGCCGTTACTCCTATTCACCGAGAGATTCGGTGAACTCGGAGATACTTTCTGTCGAATGTTCTCAGCGCCGTTCACATCTGCGTTCGCCACTGTACCGCACTCATCGCAGACATACAGTCCGCGTTCAACACGGTTCGCGTCACGCTTCCGGCCACAGCACGAACACGACTTCGAGGTATCCCGCTCAGACACTTGCTCGATCGTGATGCCTTCCATCTCGGCTTTGTATTCGAGCAGATCGGTGAACCGGTCGAACGCCCACGAGTGCAGGTCAAGATTACCGTGCTTGCCCCAGTTTGTTGACTGGCCGTTCTCCTCATCCTCACGGATCCCGGAGAGATCGCCCACCACGATCGTTCCAATTTCCTCGTCAACACACCGCTGGACGATGTGTTTCGAGAGGGTGTGGAAGTAGTGGGTGCGGCGGGCCGATTTCTTCTGATTCAGCCGAGTGGCCTGCTCGGAGTCCGAGTCGTCACACCGAGCGATCCGCTTGCTGAAGTAGTAATCGTCCTGTTTCAAGCAGTTAAGCGGGTACAACTCGCTGTGACCGTCTTCATAGGCGAGCGCGGCGAAGTTGTTGATCCCGAGATCAACACCCACAGTCTTCTCACCGGGGGCTTCAGCCACGTCGAGTTCGACCTTGCAGACGAAGTGCAGTTTCCACTCGTCGCCCGTCCATACAATCTTGACTTGTTGGACGTTCTCCACGGTGGAAAGATCAACGTCAGGGCGAGTTTGGTACTTACACAGGACAAAATCCGACCAGTACTCTTTCAGGTTCGATCCTTTTGAGAGTCGGATGCGGTTGTACTGCGTGTCGAGTTTGAAGCCTTTCTGCTTGAATGTGACTGTGGAACGCGGGTGGTCGTCGCCGTGTTTGCGGTAGCCGGGCGGGTTTGCACTCAGATCTCCGTTTTGTCGTTTACCGTACCAGCCGTTGAACGCCTCAGCGAGTTCTTGAAGGACTCGCTGTGCTCAATGAGCGAAGCTCATTGGCATCACGAGACGGCTCCGCCGTCTCGAACGAACTTGACTGAGAATGCAGGTCATCATAGCGTTCGTGGGTTTTGAGGTACGTGGTGAGTTCGTTGTGGTTAGGGATGTGATCAATTTCATCCCAGATGCGACTACACGTCCACCGTCCGATGTTCCAGAGCTTACTGGCTGCGAACCCGAGCGAATCAAGGCCGTCTTGCACCCGAGACTGGTTCCGTATGGACGCAGTGTAGGTGCGAGTAACGACCTGTTTCGCCATACGTAACCTATGTAGACAAATTAACCTGAAGGCTTGGATTTGATCAGCGTGGAATATCCAGCCGTACCATCGAACGGTGGGCTGTGAAGGGGAGTGTCGGATTCATCCCCGCGCGAAAGCGCGAGGCTTTCTCCTCGATTCTCCGTAAGCGAGGGTACGGCGGCAGATCGGGACCGATGACGCGAGCTCTCGATCCGGCGTGCTATTCGCTGCGGAACAGCGTCAGCTCCTCGGCCTCGTAGATGTTGATGAGTTCGCTGACGATCTCGTCGTACTCTTCTCCGTCCATCCGGAGCGCGTCAAGCCGCTCGACCGTCTCCTCGTCGAGGTGGATCTGAGGCATGTTCGGTGGTTCGTCGGCGTAGGATAAAAGATCAGGGTCGCCGAGAACAGAAGCCGCGGTGTGGCTTCCTCACTCCAAACGGGATTCGTACGCGTGCTCTGTCGGTTCGATTTCTCCGGACAGGTATTGCCGAGCCAACGCTTCGATGTCGGCCTCCGTCTCGACGTCTTCCGGTAACAGGAGGCGACCGTTGAGCCGGACGATCGCGTCGTTCTGATCGAGCAGTTCGAGGAGCGTCGAAGAGTCGATCGTCGGTCCGTTGACTCTCACTTTCCCAGACAGTTCGTCCAGCTGTTGGAACTCGTCGAACAACTGTTTTTGTTCGATTCCAGCCCGTGCTGACAGCGAGAGAACGGATCCGCGCTCGACACGGTGTGAGGTGGGACTTTCCGACCAGATCCAGGAAATCTGTGTCGAAAAGGTTCCGTGTGAGGCGATTTCGGTCCCTGGATCGCCGACGATCCGCGTTCGAGTCGCGGCCTCGACTCCCGACAAGGCGACACTTGGGGCCGTCGAGGCGCCGGACGACAGCAGTCCGATCAGCGATCGGAACAGAACGGGATCGAGTGCGTCCTCTATGAAGATCGACGACAGACCGCCGTTGTCGACCATTGAGAGTCCGAACGCGGGATCCGCGAGGCCCTCGAATATGACGAGCGCCGGAGCGCTTCCGAGATCACCGATCGAGATCGGTCCGTTCGCGGCGACGATCTGTCTGTCTTCGATCGGGAGGGCGCAGTACGCGATGTCGATCGTCGGATCCGAGAGGACCGACGTAACCGTCTCCGCGTCGGGATCGCCTATCACCTCCCACGCACCGATCCCACCCGGTGCCTCCGGATCGGCGAGCGCGCGACGGAACTCCCCCGCACGCGCTGCGGAATCGACCAACGTGACGACTCGGACCTCGCCGCGTGCCGTCGTCGTCCTGGTGAGTCCGTTCTCGTAACCGCCCGGAGCCAACACTGCCGTTTCAGCCGGAACCGGCGTCTCGTCCGGCGACGGAACGCCACCGGAATCAGAAGCGCCGTCTTCGTGGCCCATCCACGGCGACGTCGCGAGCGCGACCGGGGAAGTTTCGGTCGGATCTGCGGATCCCCGAACGCGAACCGGAGCGAGCACGTGGGCGAGGTGTGAGAGCAGTTCCGCGGCCTCGGGGACCGGTCGGAGCACCGCCTGCGTCGGCCACTCAGGCGCGTACGGCGCGACCAGTTCGGGATCGACCTCTAGGTACTCCATCAGCCGCTCGCTCATCGATCCGTCGGCCAAATTCGGCGGGTAAAACGGGAGCTCCGGACCGACCTGTTCGTACTCGTAGCGGTCGGACTTGACGTACCCCTCCGTCCGTGCGAGCGTGTCGAGGAAGAACCACGTTCGAAGCAGTTCCTCGACGCGCTCCTCGAGCGCGACGCCCTCGGTCGGGAGGGATTCGACGTACCCCGTGTCGAGTCGGAGCGCCGGCGCGTCGCCGACGACCATCTGCGCGCCGAGGTAGTACGCGAGCGTCGAGAGCCGGTACACGTCGGCGTACGTGGGTCGGACGACGACCTCGACGCCGGTGTCGGGTGCCACGAGGAGGCTCGGAATGTCGAGTTCGTCGTCGACGCGGATCCGCGGCGGATACCCGCGGAGCGTCGGCCACGAGCGCTCGGGAGTGAACTCCTTGATCGACGATCCGAGCACCGACACCGCCTCGGCGAGCGCGGTCGGATCGTCGGGGACGGTGATCGTCGCTTCCGGGCGGGTGTGCAGCGACCGCGCGCCGACCGTGACGGTGGTCGGGCGATCGAACGTCAGTTCGACCGGCTCCGAATCGGCTGCTCCAGTCGCAGAGATCGAAACGTCCGGTATCCGCATGAACGCCTTCGTCACGCCGCTGACGTCGAGGAAGTACGTCGCTCGCGGGAACTCCGTCGATTCGTTGAGCCACGCGATGAGTTCTCCGTCGGCGTCGCGGAGGACGATAGACGAGTAGTCGGGGATCGAGACCGACTCGGCCTCGAAGCTGACGGCCTGATCGACGGGAACGTGAAACAGCTCGGGGAGCGCCGGCTTCGGATTCGGCTCCCGGTCGAAGCGGAGCGGGAACTCCTTGCCCTCCAACGCGTCGCGGATACACAGCGTCCGCCCGTCGACCGCAAATCCGACCCGGCCATCGATCGCGTCGTCAACCACGATTTCCTGATACTTCGACAACAGCTATGAGGTTGTCGGTCGTTCCCTCAGCGCGTTCGGACGCGATACCCGAACGGTATCGAACCGTGCTACCGAGAGTGACAGCAGAGTTAACATGCCGTGTCCGCGTCACACACGCATGGACGAGCGGGTCGCGAGCGCCCTCGGCGAGGCGTTTCCGGACCGGTCCGTCGACCGGACGTTCGCGGTCGGGCCGTCGTGGAACGGCGCCAACGAGACCGTCGGTGTCGCCTTCGACGACGGCGAGCGCGCGTTCTGTAAGGTCGCGGTCGCGGGCGACGGGAGCCGTATCGCCCGCGAGATGGCCGTGCTCCGATACCTCGACGTGGAGCGGTCAGTTTCGGGCCCGGCGATGCTCGCGGGCGACCCGGACGCGCCGGTGCCGTACCTCGTCACCGCGCCGGCGCCGGGGCGCGAACTGCTCGGCGTCTGGGAGGAGTCTGAGGGATCGGAGGAAGCGAGGGAGCAACGGCGAGAGGCGCTCCTCCGGCGCGTCGGGGCCACACTGGCGACCCTCCACGCGAAGCGGTTCGAGGCCCCCGGAGAGATCGTCGGG
>ENA-ORDC01001357-ORDC01001357.1-marine-metagenome-genome-assembly--contig:-NODE-1357-length-18508-cov-10.539255_pt1 | contig 18508 bp, 20 predicted proteins | sample MGYA00237783_ERZ508515 | MGnify/ENA primary metagenome ERZ508515 (study PRJEB26186, sample SAMN06268792) | marine metagenome | isolation source: Eden Landing Ponds, San Francisco, CA, USA | place... | reverse complement strand
GGCGTCGGCGTCCGCCTGATGTCCGTCTCCTGGACCGTCGCCGGCGCGGTCGGACAGGCGACGGCGACGGGCGTCGGACAGAACCTCGGCGCCGACACGCCCGACCGGGCGGGCAGGGTGGCGTGGACCGGAACCGGCGGCACGATGGCGGTGCTGGCGCTCGCGGGCGCCGTCGTCTGGTTCTTCCCGGCGCTGGCGATCCGGGTGTTCGTCAACGACGCCGCCGTCGTCGCGGAGGGCGTCTCGTTCCTGCGGATCACGGCGCCCGCGTGGGCCGCCTTCGGCGGGCTGATGGTGCTACAGGGAGCCTTCCGCGGCGCCGGCGACACCCGAACCGCGATGGGGCTGTCGCTGCTCTCGCGGTGGGGACTGCGCATTCCCGCGGCCGTGGTGCTGGCGTACTCGTTCACCGTCGTCGTCCCGGGGGTCGGCCCGGTGTCGGGGCTGGGGCTCGGCCCCGACGGCCTCTGGTGGGCGTGGACGTTCGGCGCGGTCGGGTCGCTGATCGTGGGGGCGCTGTGGTTCCTGCGCGGAACGTGGACCGAGGGCGTGGTCGAGCGCGACGAGGGTCCGGAACCCGGTCGTGACGCGGGGACGGCTTCCGCCCCACCCGGCGACGACTGCGAGGGCGATCCCGCGACCGACGACTGACCGGCACCCACCTCGTCGCGGCCGATGTATCCAAGCGGATGGCACCCGAACCCGGGGTCATGAACGGATCGACGACGCGGCAGTACGGCGCGGCGATCGCGATCACCTCGGGCGTGTACTCGCTGGTGTCCGCGACCGTCGGCGGGGCGATGACGGGGACGGGTGGAGCGATGGGGTCGGGTGGGATGATGGGATCCGGCGGAACGATGGGAACGACCGGACTCGGGATCGCGGGGTGGTTGATGCTCGCGATCGGCGTCGTCGTCGTCGTGCACGGCGTGGTCCTGCTGACGCCGGCGGCCGACCGGCTCGGGAGCGCGAGCGGACCCCTGATGATCGCCTACTCGCTCGTGATGTTGCTGCTTCAGGCGCTCGGGGGAGCCGGGATAACCCGAATGGGGATGACCGGCGGCACGAACGGCGGAGCGGGGACGATGGGCGGCATGGGATCGACCGCGACCGTCGGGATGGGCTGGGACCTCGGCATGGTCGCGCTCGCGGCGTTGATGCTGTTCAGCGGGATCGTCATGACGACCCGCGACCCCGACGACGGCGGGATGTAGTCGGGATCTACTCGTCGCGGAGGACCGCCGCGCCGGGGGCGTTGCGCATCACGCTCTGCATCCCGCGGCGGGCGGCGCGGTCGGAGCTGTACCCCTCGCCGCTGGTGGCGACGATGTTGCCGTTGCGGTGGACGAGCCGCCAGCGCCACTGGTCGCCCCGGTCGCGGTACAGTTCGAACCGCGCCAGCGACACCGGCGGCGCGGCGTCGGGCGCCGGAATCGCCTCCGTCGGGAGGTCCTCTGCGTCCGTCGCGGCGATCCCGGGCGTCTCGGCGTCCGTGTCGGCGTCGGCGGAGTCGGGAGCGGCCGCGTCCGCCCCCGCAGTTCCGGGCGCGTCACCGTCGTCCGTCGTGGTCACCGCAGGCGCCGACGGAACTGCCCCGGCGGTCGTCGCCTCGCCTCCCGGCCACTCGAGTTCGATCTCCAGTTCCGTCTCGTCGTCCTCGACATCGACCTCGAGACCGACCTCGACGTCCATGGCGTCGGGGAGTGGAACGCTCGCGGCCTCGTCGCCCCCGCCGAGCCGGAGGTCGTCGCCGGCGGCGAGGTCGGCTGCGATCCCCCGCAAGAGCGCCGCGGCGGTCGCTCCGTCCATCCGTTCGTCCATCGGTTACACCGTTCGTTCGGACATACGGTCACAGTCGCGAGCCAGCGGCTTGAGTGCGCGGACCGGAAGGTGAGGACGATCCGGATCGGGACCGCGTCATCGAGACGGCGAACCCGTCGTCGGTTACCCGTCCAGCTGCTCGCGCAACATCGCGTTCACGTCGTCGGGCGCCGCCGAGCCGCCGGTCTTGGCCATCACCTGCCCGACGAGGAAGTTGATCGCGCCGCCCTCGCCGGCGCGGTAGTCGTCGACCGCGTCGGGGTTCTCGTCGATCGCCTCCGCGACCGCGGTCGCGACCTCGTCGTCGCCGGCGGTACCGAGCCCCTCGCGCTCGATGACCTCGTCGGGATCGAGCCCCTCGTCGAGCATCGCGCGGAGGACGACCTCCTCGGCGTTCTTCGTCGTCACCTCCCCGCCGTCGACGAGTTCGATCAGGCGGGTGAACTCGTCGAGGCGGTCGGTCACGTCCTCGATCGCCATGTCGCGGTAGTTCAGCTCCCCGAGCAGGGTGTCGGCGACCCACGCGGCCGCCAGGTCGGGGTCGAACTGCTCGGCGACGTCCTCGTAGAAGTCGGCGACGGCCTTGCGGGAGGTGAGCTTCGAGGCCGCCTCCTGGTCGAGCCCGTACTCCTCGCGGAAGCGCTCGCGGCGGGCGTCCGGGAGCTCCGGGATGGCGATGCGCTCCTTCCAGTCGGACACCTGCAGGGGGGGAAGGTCGGCCTCCCCGAAGTAGCGATAGTCCTTCTCCTCCTCCTTCGAGCGCATCGAGACGGTGTTTCCGTGCGTCTCGTTGAAGTGGCGCGTCTCCTGTGCGACGGCCTTCCCGCGCTTGAGTTGGTTCTCCTGCCGGTTTCGCTCGTAGCCGAGCGCCTGCTCGGCGCCCTTGTGGCTGGAGATGTTCTTGACCTCCGTGCGGTTCGCCGACTCCAGGACGTCCTCGTCGATGTGGCCGTCGTCGCCGACCTCGCTCGCCTCGACCATCGAGAGGTTCGCGTCGATGCGGAGGCTGCCGTCGCGGCCGGCGTCGAACACGCCGAGGTATTCGAGGACCTCCTCCAGCTTCTCGAGGAACGCGCGGACCTCCTTCGGGTGACGGAAGTCGGGCTCGGTGACGACCTCCATCAGCGGCGTGCCCGCCCGGTTGTAGTCGACCAGCGAGTAGTCCGCGCGGTCGACGGAGGTGGTGCGGACGTCCAGATCCGCCGGTCCCTCGCGGACGTGCCGGAGGCTCCCGGGGTCCTCCTCCAGGTGGGCGCGGCGGACGTTCACGGTCCGTCGCTCGCCCTCGTGGGAGAACTCCAGCTCCCCATCGGCACACAGCGGCGCGTCGTACTGGGTGATCTGGAAGTTCTTCGGGAGGTCGGGGTAGTAGTAGTTCTTCCGGTGGAACCGGGTCTCCTCGGGGATGTCGGCGTCGAGCGCCTTCCCGACCTTGACGGCGGCCTCGACGGCCGCCTCGTTGAGCACCGGGAGGGCTCCCGGGAGCCCGAGACAGGTGGGACAGACGCGCGTGTTGGGCTCCTCCTCCTCGGCGGGCTCGGTGGAACACCCGCAGAAGATCTTGGTGTCCGTCTCGAGCTGGACGTGGACCTCCAGCCCGATGACGGGCACCAACTCGGCCCGTTCGGCTGCTCGTGCCATCGTTGAACCGGGGTTTGCGACGCCGCAGGTAAAGCCTGACGGGACGGGCGTCGGATCGGACGGCCGAGGCGGCCGCCGCGGCTGCTCAGTCGTCGCGGTCGGCGGCGCCCCCGCGCATGAGGTTCAACACCTCGTCGCTCACGCTCGCCTCAGTGGCGACGACGTACGAGCGCCCCGCTTCGAGCACGGTTTCCGAGCCGGCGATCCGGTCGCCGTCACCGTCCGAGACGATGAGACTCCCACGGGGGAGCGCGATGTCGGTGAGCGAGCGGCCGGCGACGGGCGCCCCCTCGTCGACCTCGACCTCCAAGATCTCGAGGTCCCCCGTGACGTCCTCCAGCGAGCGGACCCCGTGCTCGACGGAGTTGACCGCCGCGCGAGCGCCGGCGCGCTCGGGGAACACCACGGCGTTGACGAAGCGGTGGTACTCGTCGCCGATCGCGTGGTCGGTGCGCATCACCGTCCACACCTCCGGCGCGAGTTGGGAGACGGCCATACACACGGCGAGGTTCGTCCCGGTGTTGCCGGTCAGCGCCGTGACGACGTCGATCCGATCGAGTCCGGCCTGTTCGAGGATGCTGGGGCGTGTCGCGTCGCCCTGGATGATGGTAGCGACGTACTCGTCGGAGAGTTCGTCCACGATGTCGGGGTCCTGCTCGATGACGACGATGTCGTGGCCCCGATCGTCCAGCAGGCGGGCCACGTGAGCACCGACGCGGCCGCCGCCGACGACGAGGACGCGCAGTGGTCCTGCCATACTCACCGGTCCCCCTCGTCCGTGTTAGGCGCGTCGGCTGCGCCGGCGGCCGCACCCCCCGAGTCGGGAGTGATGTTGGCCGACCGACCGCGGTACCGCTCCAGCGCGTAGTAGACGACGAGACCGACGGCGATCCAGCCGGCGCTCAGCGCGAGCGCGAGGCGGTCGGTGCGGAGGAGGTATTCCACGAGCACCCCCGCCAGGATCGTGTTCAACGCGATCCCCAACAGCGGCGGGATCGGATAGTACGGGATCTCGTAGGGGCGCGCCATGTCCGGGCGGCGCCGGCGGAGCCGGATGACCGCGACGTTGACGACGATGAACGAGAGCAGAAAGAAGAGACTCGACATGTTTCCCGCGCTCGCGGTGGGCAGCGAGACGGACGCGAGCATCACGACCGCGCTGGCGAGGATGGCGACGAACGGCGTCCCGTAGCGGTGGTGGATGTCGCCGAAGGAGGGAAGCAGTTGGCCCTCCCGGCCCATCGAGAACGCCACGCGCGAGGAGGCGATGACGACGGCGTTCAGCGCCGTGATCGTGGAGAACACCGCCCCGAAGACGATGACCGCGCCGCCGTTGCGGATGATCGGCAGGCCCGTCGGCATGAACGAGGTGGCCGCCCGGGCGATCCCGGCCTCCCCCGCTGCCGCCAGCCCCTCCGCGCCGAGTGTTCCGACGGCGACGGTGACGACAGCGAGGTAGACGACGACCGTCGCCGCGAGGCTGACGAAGATGGCCTTCGGGATGTTTTCACGAGGGTTTTTGACCTCCTCGGTGACGGTCGTGATGAGGTCGTACCCCTCGAAGGCGATGAACGTCAGCCCCATCGCCGGGAGGACGCTCGCGGCCCCTGCCGCGTCCGGGAACAGCGGGTCGAACTTCTGGAGCGTGAAACTCGTCTCCCCGCCGCCGCCGGCCGACAGCAGCCCGAAGGCGACGAACACGACCAGGATGGACACCTTCACGATCGTGAAGACGGTCTCGACGCTCCCGCTCGCGGCCGTCGACACCGCGTTGACGACGACGAGCAGACCGACCGCAGTCATCGCGAGCGCGACCGCCGCGGGGACGTCGACGGGAACGACCGGGAGCGCGACCGCGCCGACGGATTCGGGCGCGGGGGCGAACCCGTAGACGTGGAGCAGTTCGAGGAAGTTCGGCGCGAACCCAAGCGCGTACAGGCCGCCCGCGATCATGTACGCGAACCAGAGCATCCACCCCATCACGAACGACCCCACGTCGTCGAACACCTCCCGAACGAAGGCGTAGCCGCCCCCCGACTTCGGGATGGCGGCCGCGAGCTCGGCGTACGAGAGCCCGGTGAACGCGGTCACGACGCCGTTGAGTGCGAACACGAGCACCGCGGCGGGGCCGGATATCTCGGCGGCGAGACCGGTCAACACGAAGATCCCGGCACCGATCATCGCGCCCATGCCGATCATGGTCGCATCGAGAAGCCCCAGTTCGGCCGCCGGCTGGCGGGTGCCTTCTCCGGACATGTATTGGCGTGAGAAGCCGATACCCATCCGGAGCATAAAGTCCGGCGACTGCCGCACATCGGAGCGGCCGCCCCGACGCGGTCACCTCACCGCGCGTACAGTTTCGCCCCGAGCAGTCCCGCCAGTCGCGATCGATCCGCCGGCGACACCGCGACGTAGGGGCGCTCGACCGGGCCGAACACGTCGACGACGCGGCCCACCGTCGAGAGCGACTCGTCGACGACCTCGCTGCCGACGCGGGTCGGTTCGGATCCCTCGGGGACGCGCACGAGCGCGAGCCCCTGAGCGGTTCTGACCACCTCGCCGACGCGCTTCATCGGACCACCACGGCGCCGCGTCAGTCCCCGCGGATGACGCCGAGGTAGGCGCCCACCGCCTGCACGAGGTCGTTCTTCGCGGTCTCGTCGGTGCCCGTGACGGTCACGCGGCCGCGGGGCTCGTACTCCCGGCTGTACGTCGTGTCCCGTTCGATCTTCGCGTCGTAGCCGACCTGTTGGACGGCCTGCGCGATCTCGTCGACCGTCGGCTCCGACACCGCGAGGTCCTCGGGGACGCGGCGCCCCTCGGTGCGGGTCAGCGCCGCGTCGAAGTACGCGGGGTAGAGGACGTTCTCGACCATACCGGACGGGCGGCGCCCGCGCGGAAAAAGGGTGCTATCGGCGGGCGGTGACCGCGGCCGCGACGACCGCGCTACTCCCGCTCGGCCTCGCGCCGCTCCCGATCGCTCGCCCGACGCTCGCGCTCGAATCGGTCCTCCACGTCCTCCAGCGACTCCGACTCCAGCAGCCGCTCCAGTTTCCGCTCGAACTGCTCGTCGGTGAGTTCGCCGCGGGCGTAGCGGTCACGGAGGGTCTCGAGCGCGTCGCGCGTGTCGGAGTCAGCCGGCGGCTCCTCGGGACTGGCGTCGGTGTCCTCGTCGGAGCCGTCGAGTTCCCCGACTCCCTTCACCTCCTCGTCCCACCACTCCTCGATGTCGTCCTCGTCGCCGAACAGCATCGCCGTGACCGGGACGACGACGACGTATCCGAACAGCAGCGCCGCGAGCCACCAGTCCTGGCCGGTGAACATGGCCGCGAGCCAGATCCCGGTGACGACCGTGCTCACGACGCCGGTGGCGTTCTCGCGGAGGCGTTCGGCGGGGCTCGTGCTCATGAGAGAGCGGTCCCGGCAGGGGAAAATAAAACTCGTGGAGGGGTTACCGCTCGCGCCGCGCCAGCAACGCGGAGCCGAGCACCGCGAGCACCGCGAGCGCGACGCCGAATCCGGGGCCGGACGTGGCGGTCGCGCCCGCGCTGGTCGTGTACGTCCCCGGCGTCTCCTCGGTGGCCGTGTCGGTGATGGGTTGGCTCTCCGTCGCGGTCGGCGTCTCGGTCTCCATGGCGGCCACGGCTTCCTCGCGCGTCTGGAAGTCGGCCCCGGCGGCCGCCTCGGGGTGGAACCCCTCGGTCAGCGTCCGCACGCCCATGACGACCGAGCGCGGGGCCGGCTGGTTCATCCAGTTGCGGTTCACCCGGACCGTGTTGTTGTTCTGCACCGCGGGCGTGCTCGCGTACGGCTCCTGTCCGAGGAGGTACGACGAGTAACCCGTGACGACGAGGTAGTCGGGCGCGAGTTCGAGGACGACCTCGTCGTTGATCTGCGGGTAGCCGGTGAGGTCGCGCTCGGCGGCGACGTTCGCCCCGCCGGCGGTGTCGATCATCGCGGAGATGAACGTCTCGCTGCCGGCGATGTAGCCGCCGCCGAGCGGGTACAGCACGCGCCTGTCCTCGGCGTCGGCGGTGGCCTCGGTCGCCGCATCGACGTTCGCGTCCATCCACGCGTTCGCCTCGGCTGCGCCCTCGCAGTTGCCGGTGAGTCGGCCGATGAGCGTCGTCTTCTCGCGCACGTCACCGATGGTCGTCGACCCGGAGAAGTGGAACACGGTCAGTCCCGCATCGCGCAGCGCCTGCACGGTGTCGGGGGAACTGGCGTTCGGCGCGAGCACGAGGTCGGGGTTCGTGCCCACGACCTTCTCCACGCTCACGCCGAAGCCGGCCGCCGAGACGTTCGTTCGGGAGTCGGCGCCCTCGAGGTACAGCGCGAACTGGCTCACGCCGACGACCTGCGACTCGCCGCCGATCTCCCACATCGTCTGGGCCGCGCTGGGATTCAGCGTCGTGATCCGCTCGGGGCGCTCATCGATCGTCACGTCGGTCCCGGTCGCGTCCGTCACGGTGAGCGGGAACTCACAGCTCTCCTGCGCCTGTGCGCTCGACGCGTCGGCCGCGCCGAGTGCGGTCGGCGACCCACCGGAGCCGGCGTGTCCGCCGTTCGATGCCGCCTGCGTGGTCGCCCCCGCGGCCGCGACCCCGACCGCCGGGACCGCCGCGGCGACAACCAACAGCGTCGCGATCAACAGCGTTCGTGTCCGTCGTGTCACGTTCCCAGCGTCCGGACAAGACAATAAATATTTATCTAATGCAAACGGCCTTGAGTTCGTGACACGCGTCTGGCGCCGCACCGCCGGGTACTCGGCCGGCCTTCTCGCGCTCCTCGTCGGAGTCGTGACGGTGAGCGCCGGTATCGGCCCGGTGTCGGTCCCCGCCGGAACCGTGGTGGCCGTCGTCGCCAACGCGATCGCGGTTCCCGTGAGCGTCGAGTGGGCAGCGAGCGCCGCGTCGGGCGGCGGCGGTCTCCTCACCGCCGGTCTCCCCCTCCGCGTCGAGTTCGCGCACCCGTTCGCGTTCCCGGTGTCGAGCACGCACGAGGCGATCGTCATGCGGGTTCGCCTCCCGCGGATCCTGCTGGCGGCGTTCGTCGGCGTCGGCCTCGCGTCCGCCGGCACGGTGATGCAGGGCTTCTTCCGGAACCCGATGGCCGACCCGGGGATCATCGGGGTCTCCTCGGGCGCGGCCGTCGGCGCCGTCTCGTGGATCGTCGCGCCCGCCGGGGTGCTGGCGCTGCTCGGGCCGCTCCGGCCGCTGTTGGCCGACGGCGCCGGACTCCAGATCGCCGCCTTCTGCGGCGCGCTCGTCGCCGGGTTCGGCGTCTACCTGATCGCCAGCCGCGACGGCCGGACCCCCGTGGCGACGCTGCTGCTCGCGGGCGTCGCCGTGCAGACGTTCCTCGGCGCCGTCGTCTCGTATCTCCTGCTCCACTCCGGGGAGTCGATCCGCCGGGTGACGTACTGGCTGATGGGCCACCTCAGCGGCGCGAGCTGGTCGGAGGTCGGCGCGGTCGCGGTGGTCGTCCCCGCGCTGACGCTCGTGTTGTTCGCGTACGCCCGCGACCTGAACGTCCTCCTGCTCGGGGAGACTGACGCCGTCGCCCTCGGCGTCGACGCCGAGCGGAGCAAGCGCGTCCTGCTTGCCGTCTCGTCGGTGTTGACCGGGGCGGCCGTCGCCGTCTCGGGCGTCATCGGCTTCGTCGGCCTCATCGTCCCCCACGGCGTCCGCCTGCTCGTCGGCCCGGACCACCGCGTGCTCCTGCCGACGAGCGCGCTCGCGGGGGGGAGCTTCCTCGTCGCCGCCGACACGTTCGCGCGCTCGGGCGTCGCGGAGCTGCCGGTCGGCATCGTGACGGCCGCCGCCGGGGCCCCCTTCTTCCTGTACCTGCTGCGCACGCGGGAGGTGTACGACCTGTGAGCGACTCCGGACCGACTGCCGGCGACACACACCGCGACGGCAACGCACACCGCGACGGCGACGCCGCTCCTCCCCTCATCGCCGTCCGCGACCTCGTCGTCTCCCGCGGCGACGAGCGCGTCCTCGACGGCGTCTCCCTCTCGGTGGACCGGGGCGAGCTCGTCGGCCTCGTCGGGCCCAACGGCGCCGGCAAGACGACGCTCATCGCCGCCGTGAACGGCACGCTCGGGTTCGACGGCGGCACGGTCGAACTCGACGGCACCGACCGCCGGGCGCTGTCCCAGCGCGAGGTGGCCCGCCGCGTCGCGACCGTTCCACAGGAGACGAACACGGCGTTCGAGTTCCCCGTGGAGTCGGTCGTCGAGATGGGGCGGACCGCCTACGTCTCCCGGTTCGGGACGACGACCGAGGCCGACCGCGAGGCGGTCCGCCGGGCGATGGAGCGCGCCGAGGTCAGCGAGTTCGCCGACCGCTCGGTGACGACGCTGTCGGGCGGCGAGCGCCAGCGCGTGCTGTTCGCCCGGGCGCTGGCCGCCGAGACGCCCGCGCTCCTGCTCGACGAGCCGACCGCAAGCCTCGACATCAACCACCAGATCCGGACGCTCGAACTCGTCCGGGAGGCCGTCGACGACGGCAAGGCCGCCCTCGCGGCGATCCACGACCTGAACCTCGCCGCGCGGGTGTGCGACCGGCTCGTGCTGCTCTCGGGCGGGGCGGTGCGAGCGACCGGAACCCCGCGGGAGGTGCTCTCGGACGACGCGCTCGCGGCCTCGTTCGGCGTCCGCACGGCCGTCAACGACGACCCCGCGGTCGGCTCGCCGATGGTGACGGCGCTGCGCGAGGGAGACGACGACGCCCGCTGACCCGCCGCGTCGCAGTTCAAACGGACTTGTCCTAGCGCGCTCACAATTGTTATACCGGGGGCCGTGTCTCGTAGGGACATGCAACAGTCGCCGACGATCGGACGAGGGGCCGACTCACGGGTGGCGACGGCGCCACCGACGTCGACGGAGGACGGCGCGTGAGACTCGTCCTCGTCGCCGGGACGACCGAGACCGCGGAGGTCCCGGGCATCAGCGCCGCCGGCGCCGACCCGGAGCTGATGCGTCACACCCCCGGCGCGGACCTGGACATCGTGACCCACGGTCGCCCGACGCTCGCGCCGGTCGTGCCCGTGAGCCCGACGGGCTGCCCGACGCCCGCCGTGATGACCCGCGCCGCGCGCGAGCTGCTCGACTTCGACGTGCTCGCCGTGGACGCGGGCATCGCCGGGCGAACCGGATCGCCCGCGGTGGGCGTGGGCGAGGCTCCCGGCGCGGACGTGCGCGAGCCGACGGCGGTTCCCGACGCCGAAGGGACCTACCAGCGGGCCCGCGAGTTCGGGGCCGCGCTTCCCGACGAGCGCGTCGTGGTCGGCGAGACGATCCCCGGCGGCACGACGACGGCGCTGGGCGTGTTGACCGCGCTCGGCGAGGAGCCGGCGGTGTCGTCGTCGCTGCCGGAGAACCCGCTGGAGCTGAAGCGGCGGGTCGTCGCCGAGGGGCTCGACGCCAGCGGGCTCGCGCCCGGCGACGCCGCCGGCGACCCGATCGGCGCGCTGGAGGCCGTCGGCGACCCCGTGCTCGCGGCGGTCGCGGGGCTGACCGCGGGCGCCGTCGACTCCGGAACCGAGGTGACGCTCGCGGGCGGCACGCAGCTCGCCGCGGCGGCGGCGCTGGCCCGTCACGCGGGCGTGGACGCCCCGCTGACGCTCGCGACCACGTCGTTCGTCGCCGCCGACGACTCGGCGGGCATCGCCGGGATCGCGGAGTCGCTGGGCGTCGACCTCGCGGTCACCGATCCGGGGTTCGACGCGGTCGAGCACCCGGCGATGGACGCGTACGTCGCCGGCGAGGCCAAGGAGGGCGTCGGCATGGGCGGCGCGCTCCGGCTGGTCGAGGAGTCGGCGGCGTCGATGGCCGACCTCCGCGAGCGGATCGTCGCGGTGTACGACCGACTGCTCGCACAGCGGGAGGCGGCCGATGAGCCGCCGGAGGCGGAGCCGTGAGGGGGCTCGTCCTCGGCGGCACCGCCTCCGGCGTCGGCAAGACGGTGGCGACGCTCGCGGCGATCCGTGCGCTCGACGCCGCCGGCTACGCGGTCCAGCCGGCGAAGGCCGGCCCGGACTTCATCGACCCGAGCCACCACGAGGCCGTCGCCGGGCTCCCCTCGCGGACGCTCGACGTCTGGCTGCAGGGCGAGGACGGACTCCGGCGGAACTACCACGCCGGCTCGGGCGACGTGTGCGTCGTCGAGGGCGTGATGGGCCTGTACGACGGCGACGGCTCCAGCACCGCGATGGTCGCCGAGGCGCTCGACCTCCCGGTTGTCCTCGTCGTCGACGCGAAGGCCGGAATGGAGAGCGTCGCCGCGACTGCGGTGGGGTTTCGGCGATACGCGGCGCACGCCGGCCGGGACCTCGACGTCGTCGGCGTCGTCGCCCAGCGCGCCCACGGCGGCCGCCACGAGCGCGGCATCCGTGACGCCCTGCCCGAGAGCCTGGAGTACCTGGGTCGAATCCCGCCGCGGGAGGATCTCGAAATCCCCGACCGACACCTCGGGCTGCACCTGGGGGCGGAAGCGCCGCTCGACCCCGAGGTGCTCGACGAGGTGGCCGACCACGTCCGCACGGACCGGCTCCTCGACCTCGCTCGGCGTCCGCCGCGACCGGAACCCAGAGACGCGGACCCAGACTCCTCGGAGACTGACAAGTGCGTCGCGGTCGCCCGCGACGAGGCGTTTCGGTTCTGTTACCCGGCGACGATCGAACGCCTCCGCGAGCGCGCCGAGGTGGTGACGTTCGCGCCGACGGCCGGCGACGGTCTCCCCGACTGCGACGGGGCGTACCTCCCGGGCGGGTACCCGGAACTGCACGCCGCGTCGCTGGCGGACAGCCCCGCGATCCGACAGCTCGAAGCCGCAGCGGCCGACGGCCTCCCGGTTCTCGGCGAGTGCGGCGGGCTGATGGCGCTCGCGGAGTCGCTGACGACCGCCGACGGCGACAGCCACCGGATGGCCGGCGTGCTCCCGGCGGACGTGCGGATGCACGACCGGTATCAGGCGCTCGACCACGTCGAACTCCGTGCCCGTCGCGGGACGCTCACCGCCGGCTCGGGGGGGCGCCTCCGGGGCCACGAGTTCCACTACTCCAGCGCCGACGCGGCGTCTGACGCCCGGTTCGCCTTCGACGTCGAGCGCGGCGACGGCATCGACGACGGACGCGACGGGCTCACCGAGTACCGGGCGCTCGGGACGTACTGTCACGTCCACCCCGCGAGCGGGGCCTTCGACGCGTTCGTCGAGTCGCTGTGAGCGGAACGCGTCGGCTCACGTCGTTCGCAGACAGAAAGGTCCGGGCGCGAGAATCGACCTCACTCGCAACTTCGCTGCGCTCAGTTGCTCGCTGGTTCAATTCTCTCCGTGCGGACTGTTACTCGCGTACGTGTTCGCTCGTGTCGCTCCTGACGAAGCGACCACTCGCGAGCGTAGCGCGTCGGAGAAGGTCCGGGTGCGAGAATTGAACCCGCGTCTCAGCCTCCACAAGGCTGAAGGATAGTCCACTACCCTAACCCGGACACGCACCTTCAGGTACCCCCGTCGAAGTCAAATACGTTACGACTCCGCAGCGGAGTGCGCCGACGTCACACGGTGCGCCCCCGATTCGAGCGGACGCCGGGGTCGGCTCTCGCGGCGCGACACGCCGCAGACCGGGACGCTTTTCGCTCACAGTCACCTATCCGCGAGCAACCGTGGCCATCACGGACAAAATATACCTCAAGAACCACCGTCAGATCGTCTCCCAGTTGGACGTCAACATCCCGAAGGGGGCCTTCAAAGGGGCGACGATGGACGTCCTCTACTCCGGCGAGGGGCTCACCAAGGTCGACGACGCGACGCGGGATCGACTCCTCGACTTCGCGGAGGACTTCCTCGACCCCGAGAACCCCGACGACCTCTACACGGGCTACCCCGAGCGGCAGTTCGTCCGCTACCTGCTGGAACTGCGCGCGCAGGGGCTCGGCCCCGACGCCATCGTCGACGTGATGGGTGACGAGTACATGTTGTACGCCTACCCGGGCGACGTCCTCTCGTTTCTGGACAACGCGGTGCGAACGCTGGAGGCGGCCGAGACGCTCGCCGAGGTCGAAGGTAACCAAGAGATGGAGCGGAAGATGCATCGCGCGCGGAAGGCACTCTCGGGGTAGCGCTTCGTCGCGTGGAGTGACGGGTCGACTGGGCTACCCGAGTCGGAACGACGGTTCGTCGGCCTCGCTCGCGTCGAGGTCTTCGAGCTGGATGACTTCCTCGTTCTCGTCTTCGAGTTGCTCGCGGAGGTAGTTCACGTACTGTTTGTGCTCCTCCAGTTGCTCGCGGAGGTGTTCGGCCTCCAGTTCGAGACGCTCGTGCTCGCGCACGAAGCTCTTGGGGACTTTCACCTTCGGCGGGAAGCTCTCGTCCTCGCCGTTGCGTAGCTGTTCGAGTTCGTGCTCGGGGACGACCTGAACCTGGCCGTCGTGGGCAACGAGCGTGTCGACGTAGTCGCGGAAGACCGCCGACAGCGAGATGTCACGCTCCTCGGCGATCTCACGCAGCGTCTCGAACGCGTCCTCGTTGACGCGGAACGAGATGGTCTTGTTTTTGTTGCCCATCGGCTCGTCTCGACGTTCGTCGGCGGATCTACTTAAACGTTCGTCAGACAGTCCCACGGGGTGAACGCGGTTCCGGCCAACGGTACGGGTGAAAACGTTCGAACCTACAATTCGGGGCCGAGATCCGACGCCAGCCTACGGTTCGGGCTGGAGATCAGCGTCCTCCGCACTCCCCTCGGGGGCGACCGCCTGCCCGCCGTCGAGGCCGAGTTCGTCGCCGTCACCCTCTTCGAGGCTCTCGAGCGCGGAAATCGCTGATTCGGTGTACCGATCGATCGGGAGGTCGTACTCCTCGCGGGCCATCCGCGCGTACTCGTTGCCCTCGTCGTCGAAGGCGTCGATCCGATCGAGCGTCCGCTCGGCGGTCTCGACGACCCAGCGGTCCCGGGTCGCGGCGTCGACGACCTGGATCGACTCCGGTCGAACGGAGACGTTGACGTTCCCGTCGTCGGTCTCGTACGTCCGGGGCTTGCCGACGACCGCGACGTAGGCGGGCGGTTCGAGGTCCCGGAGCGTGCTCGCGGCCTCCGGCTGGTACTGCCCCGCGTAGACGAAGAACGTCCCCGTGGGGTCGACGATGCGCCCGCGCCAGTACTCGTTGTCCTCGCCGACGTCGTCCTTCTCGGTCAACGTGCCGACGAAGAACACTCGATTCGCCTTCGCGCCCGTCGGCAGCAGCAGGTAGACCGGGGCGCGGTCGTCGTCGGACTCTTTGAAGGTGAAGGCGGCGTCGTTGAACTCGTCTGCGAACACACGTCGGGCGACCTCTCGGGAGGGAATCTCGTTTGCGCTCATCTCAGATCGACCTCGCTTTGATCAGCACCGCTTCGGGATCCGCTGGTTCGGTGAGCCGTTCGATGTCGTCCGCGAGGACGTAGCGTCCCAGTTCGGGGCCGGAGACGCGGTAGTAGGTGCCGAGGAGGTCCTCGCGCATCTCGTCGACGACGACGGTCGTGTCGAGGGCGTCCATCGCCATCTGTTGGGCCTCCTCGAGCGTGACGCCGGTGAGGTCTTCGGTGACGTCGCGTCCGAAGATCACCTCGTAGACCTCCTCGCCGTCGTCGAGGACGCCCTTGATCCGGAGGTCGAACTCGCCCTCGACGTCGCCGTGTTCCGAGCAGCGGCCGTTCTGGAGGACGCGCGTACAGCCCTCCTCGGGGCAGCGCTTGATGAGGCCGCTCCCGGACTGGATGTCGACGAGCGCGCCCTCGACGGTGATCGCGTCGTCGCCGACCTCGATGTCCTCGTCGAGTTCCTCGATCGAGGTCGTCTTGTTCAGTTTCACCGAGAAGTTGCCCTGGTACTCGTCGGTGACGACGTTGCCCAGCCGGTAGACCGCGCCCTCCTCGAGTTTCGGGAGGTCGGAGGTCTCGAAGGCGACGAACTTCGTTCGTCCGGACTCGTCGCCGAGGAGCCCCACTTGGGCGATCGAATCGCTCCGGGGCTCCCACAGTTCGACGACCTTGGCGGTCACGTCGATCCACTGCTCGTCTTGGTCGATGTCGGCCAGGTGGACCTCGTCGTTGCCGCCGCGGCCGATCTCGTCGCGTTCGAGGCCGGCCTCTTCGAGGTAGCTGTTGATCACCGACCGGCGCGCCTCCTCGATCGGCACGCGGTACTCCTCGACGAGGTTGTGCAGTCGCTCCTCGACCTCGTCTTCCTCGACGTCTAGGTGGTCCGAGAACTGTTCGGCTATCTCCGCTGCGTGTGTTCGCAGGTCTGACATGGTTTCACTCGCCTCCGCCTTGTTTTCCGTTGGGAGGCACAGAGCGTTTGGTTCGCGATGGGTAATAAAGTATCGTAAGCGGGGTGAAAGTGGAGAGTCGACGACCGAGCGGCCGCGCAGAGCGGCGGTTGGCCAGCCCACCGGGCGACGATCGGCCAGCCACCGGGCGACGACGGCCGACGTCCACCAACAGCCCTTATGCCGATGGCGGCCACATATCGCATCGATGGACGACCGTCTCGAACGCCTCTTCAGACGAAAAATCCGCGAGGCGGGGCGACAGTACGCTCGCGCACGCGACGCCTACCGCGACGGCCGCGAGTCGAGCACCGACCGCGGACGCGACGCCGTTCCGGAGTCGCTCCCCCGCGACGACGACGGACGCGTCCGACTCGTCTGTCGGCGGGAGGCCGAGCGCCGGGCTGTCGCGGTCAACGAAGATGGGCATCCCGACTGTTTCGAGGCGGGCCACCCCGACTGCGAGGGCTGCGTCGAGGACGTCAGAGACGGCATCGTGGAGACGTGGTGATGGTCGGGACCGGCGCCGAGTCCGACGACGCTGCGGTCTCAGACGCGGATTCCGCCGACTCGGGTGACCGCGACCGCTCGTCGACGACGGTCGACGTCCCGCTCCCGGTCGTCGCCGTCGTGCTCGCCGGCGGGACGGGTTCCCGACTCTACCCCGCGAGCCGTTCCCACCGACCGAAGCAGTTCCTCCCGCTGGCCGGCGAGGGCGAGGACTCGCTTCTCGAAGGCACCGTCTCTCGCGCACGCGAGGTCGCCGACGAGGTCGTCGTGGTCACTCGGGAATCGTACGCCGAGGGAGTGAGCGAACGCGTCCCCGACGCCGCAGTACTGGTCGAGCCCGCCGGCCGCGACACCGGGCCCGCGCTCCTGTACGCGACACATCGAATCGCCCGGGAATACGACGACTGCGTCGTTCTCGCGTTCCCGAGCGACCACCTCGTCGGCGACGGCTTCGCGGCCGCGGTCGGTCGAGGTGCCGCCGTCGCTGCGCGGGAGGACCGCCTCGTCACGTTCGGCGTCGAACCGACGCGCCCGGAGACGGGATACGGGTACATCGAACCGACGGGACCTGCGTCCGACGGCGAGACCGAATCCGCGACGGACGCCGAGTGGAAGCCGGTCGAGTCGTTCCACGAGAAACCGGACGCCGAGACCGCCGCGGCGTACGTCGAGGCCGGCCACTACTGGAACGCCGGTCTGTTCGCGTGGCGACCAGACGTCTTCTTCGACGCCGTCGAGGCGTCGCCACTAGCTCCGCTGCTCGACGCACTCGCCGACGGTCCCGCAGCCGCCGACTCACCGTCCGGAACGGGGGCGTTCGAGACGGCCGAGCCGGTGAGCGTCGACCACGCGGTCTTCGAGACCGCCGAGGACGTCGCCGTCGTTCCGGTCTCGTTCCCGTGGGACGACGTCGGCTCCTGGGACGCGCTCGAACGCGTGCTCGACGCCGACAGCGAGGGGAACGTCGTCGCCGGCGACGTCACCCTCCGGACGATCGACGCCGAGGACAACGTCGTGGCCGCCGACGACCGGCACGTCTCGCTCGTCGGCGTCTCAGATCTCGCGGTCGTGGCGTGGGACGATCGGGTACTGGTCGTACCGAAATCGCGCGCCCAGGAGGTCAAATCGCTCGTCCGCTCGCTGGAGTCGCAGGGGGAGTTCTGAGAACCGGTAGGGCCGTTTCACGGAGATAGAGACGTTCGTCCACCGAGATCGCAGACCGTCACCTCACTTCGCGGAGCGCCGCACCTGCACGCGCCCGCCGGTCGTCACGCCGACGAGCAGCGACTCGCGCACCTCGCGGCCCTGGATGGCGTCGCCGGCGGCGTCGGAGACGATCTTCATCAGTTCGGGGGCGGTCCGGTTCACTTTCACCCCCGCCTCGTCGCAGGCGTCGTAGACCTTCTTCGGGACGTCGTAGAGGTCGGTCCCGACGTCGACGGAGATCTGCACCGGGGCGGTGAGCGCCTCGGCGAACGCGACGGTCTCGCGGGCCTTCTCGACGTTCCGCCGGGCGCTGGACTCGACGCTCGAAACGTTCGCCCGCGAGGTCCCGAGCATCGACGCGATCCGCGACTGTCGGACGCCCCGCTCGCGGAGCACGAGCACCTCCGCCTGCCGACGGGTCAAGACGCTCTCTTCGGCGTCGAACCCCACCTCCGAGAGGGCCTCCTCGACGTCGAACTCCTCGGCGTCCTCCGACTCCGCGGCGTCGTCACCGGCGTCCTCGACGTTGTCCATACCGGTTCGTTGGGTGTCCGCTGCAAAAAAGCTACAGAAGAACGACTGTCCGTTCGGTCTCGCCCCGGAAATCGTGGGCGACTACCCGCCCCAGAAGTTGTCCCGACTGCCGAGCGCGGTCGGCCGTCCGGGGCCGGTGGTCTCCTCGTCCTCCGCATCGGCTTCGTCGTCCTCATCGGGGCTGTCGTCCTCGTCGTCGGTGGACCCGCTGTCGTCCTCGTCGTCAGTGGACTCGCTGTCGTCCTCGTCGCCGTCGAGCGGCAGTCGTTCGACGACTTTCTTCGCGGTGGCGTGGTTCGATTTGACTCGGTCGATACGAACGACCGCGCGCGCCTCCGGCAGGAGTCCGTCGATGAGGACGATGAAGCCGTCGTCGGTCCGGCCTACGCCGGCACCGCTCTCGTGAATGTCGTCGACGTCGACGACGACCTCCTCGCCGGGTTTGACTGGCTGCGCCTTCAGATCGCGGATCGGCTGATCGTAGT
>ENA-ORDC01001356-ORDC01001356.1-marine-metagenome-genome-assembly--contig:-NODE-1356-length-18521-cov-3.124160_pt1 | contig 18521 bp, 28 predicted proteins | sample MGYA00237783_ERZ508515 | MGnify/ENA primary metagenome ERZ508515 (study PRJEB26186, sample SAMN06268792) | marine metagenome | isolation source: Eden Landing Ponds, San Francisco, CA, USA | place... | reverse complement strand
CGTGAAGGAGTTCGGCGAACTGACGGTCACCCGCGAGGAGATACTCGAGTTCGCGGAGCAGTACGACCCGCAGCCGTTCCATATCGACGAGGACGCCGCCGCCGAGTCGCAGTTCGGTGGTCTCATCGCGTCCGGCTGGCACACCGCCTCGGTGTGTATGCGGATGCTCGTCGACAACCACCTCTCCGAGTCGGCGAGCGCCGGCGCCCGCGGCGTCCGTGAGCTGAAGTGGATCCGTCCCGTCCGGCCGGGTGACACCATCACCTGTCGCCTCGAAGTGATCGAGAAGAAGCCGGGGGACGGTCCCGTCGGAACCGTCGTCAGCGAGCTCACCGGTCTCGTCGACGGGGAGCCGGTCATCCGCTGGGAGGCGGAGGGGATGTTCGAAAAGCGCGACGCCTGAAACCGAAAGCTTCCTTGTCCGAGGGTCGCCCCGCGACCTATGGACGAACAACGGCGAGTCGCGCGGTTCGTCGACGACCACGACCTTGCGTGTCCACCGTCCCATCGACTGCTCGACCTCACCGCCGAAGTCGGAGAACTGGCCGCGGACGCGAACGACGCGACGGGGTACGGCGCGGCTCCGGAGGCGTTTTCGGTCGAGCGCGACGAGCTCGGCGACACCCTGTTCGCGCTACTGGCGCTGTGTAACGAGTTGGACGTGGACGCGTCGGCCGCGCTCGACGAGTCGCTGGCGAAGTACGAGCGACGACTCGCCGAGAGTGACGACCCGGGTAGCGAGTAACGGCGTCGGCGATAGGGGTTACTCCGGTAGGTGGACCCGACCAGCTCGTTCCCCGTCGTGAGTGACGACGACCGACCCTGGCCGCCCGCCCGCGGTCGTTACGACGAGCTCGTACTCGATGGCGACGAGACACTCGAGACACACGGCGTCTGCGTCAGAGTCGGGAACGTACGTCTCCACGCCGACGGTCATCGTCCCGCCGGAGTCGCCGGGGTCGAGGGTCGCGAGCCGTGCCGTGTGACAGGAGTCGCTTCCCGTCGCGACACCCGAGACGGTCACGGTGTGTTCCGCAGCATCCGGTGCCGGCGGGTCGGGGTCGACCGTGGCGGATATCCCGGTGGCGGGTGTGCCGCAGTCGTTCGCCAACACGGCGAAGGAGCGGTCGACCACCCGGTACTCCGTCGTCGGGGACGGTGACGGTGAACCGGGCGTCGGTCCATCGCTGTTCCGGTCCGTGCCTTCCCCCGTACAGCCGGTACAGAGTATCCCCGTAGCGGGTGCAAGCGACCGGAGGAGGGCGCGCCGGTTCACGGCTCATCGTGAACCCCCTCGGCGAGAAGTGTTTTGTGGCTGCGATGGAGCCGTTTAACACCCCGGAACGTAACCGGCCCATATGCATCCGAGAGCGGCCGAGTTCCGCGAACAGGCGCGTGACCGATACGGCTTCGAGCCCGATGTTCAGGAGTTCCCGGAAGGGACGAAGACCGCGGCCGACGCCGCAGCGGCCGTCGGCTGTGATGTTGCACAGATCGCCTCCTCCATCGTCGTCGACACGGAGGACGGACTCGCGGTCGTCGTGACGAGCGGCGCGAACCGGCTCGACATGGACGCCGTCGCGGCCGAACTCGGCGCCGGGTCGGCAGGGATGGCCGACGCTGACAGTATAAGCGAGGTTGTCGGCTGGTCCATCGGCGGTGTCCCACCGTTCTGTCACGCGACCGACGTACCGGTGTTGCTCGACGAGACGCTCCTTACCCACGAGCAGGTGTGGGCCGCAGCCGGAACTCCCGAAGCGGTGTTCCCCCTGTCACCGACGGAGCTGCGCAATCTGTCCGGAGGACGGCCGACCGACGTCGCCGAGTGAGTTAGCTCCCATCGCCGACGACGAGCGTCGGCCGGTCGATGCGGGCGAGCACCCGTTCCGTCGTCGACCCGAGCAGGTGGTCGACGCCGTGTCGCCCCCGCGTACCCATCACGACGAGGTCGACGTCGTGGGCGTCGGCGTAGTCGGTGATGGCATCCGCGACTTTCACACCGCGAACCATCTCCGTCACCACATCGACCGAGTCGGCCTCGGCTGCGGTAACGTCCAGCGCGTCCTTGCCCCGCAACCGAAGCTCGTCGAGGACCTCGGACATCGTGTCGCCGGAGAGCAGAAACGAAGAGGCGGACTCGTCGATGACGAACAGCACGTGGACCGTCGACCCGAGTTCGCGGGCCAGCCGGAACGCTTCGCGTCCGGCCCGAGCGGACGTCTCGCTGCCGTCAGTGGGGACCAGGATGGTATCGTACATGCTCGGCGCTACACCACGGTTGTACATAAACGACCACGTGAATTCATGTGGGTAGTTGTCACACATTATGTGGGGCCTTACGGCTCCGTAGTGTCACCCGGGGGTACACCACCCCCGCTCCGGCGCGTGTCGAGCATCGTCGACGAGTCGGGCACAGTCGTACTCGTCGTATCGAACTCCGCCGTCGCACGGGCCTCCAAGTCGCCGTGACCGACACCCGTTAAGTGGGTGCCGGCTGAACGCCGGCTATGAGCCACCGCGTTGTTTCGACCGACCCGAAGACAGCCTCGGGGCTCCCCGAGACGTTCACGTGGCTGGGGTTCGACGCGGACGTCACCGTCGTCTCGCCGGGGACGACGGCCGAGCTCGTCGAGGCAGCAACCGGGGCCGACGCGCTCATCGTCGACGCGGGGACTCAGGTGACGGAGGCGGTATTCATCGAGACGCCGGTCCGCGTGGTGGCGCGGGCGGGTATCGGCGTCGACAACATCGACCTCGCAGCCGCCGAACGGTTCGACGTTCCGGTCGTGAACGTCCCGGACTACTGCGTCGAGGAGGTCGCGACGCACAGCCTCGCGTTGCTGTTGACGACGTGGCGGGGGATTCGGGGCCACGACGATGCCGTCCGCCGCGGTGAGTGGGACCGGACCCCGGACCAACGCGTCGAACGGCTTTCCGAGACGACTATCGGGCTGGTCTCGTTCGGCGATATCGCCCGTCGGCTCGCGACGCTGCTGTCGGGCTTCGGTGCGGACATCGTCGCCTACGACCCTCACGTCGACGCTGGGACGATGGCCGAGTACGGGGTCGAGAAGGTCCGCTTCGAGTCGCTGCTCCGGCGGTGTTCGCTGGTTTCGATCCACGCGCCGGCGACCGCCGAGACGCGCCGCATGTTCGACGCCGACGCGTTCGCCGCGCTCCCCGATTCGGCCGTAGTCGTCAACACGGGACGGGGGTCGGTCGTCGACAGTGCGGCGCTCGCTGCGGCGCTGGAAGCCGGTGAGATCGCGGGCGCCGGACTCGACGTCCTCGACGAGGAACCGCCAGACAGGCTCCCGACGGAGCACCCGAACGTGGTGTACACGCCCCACGTCGGCTGGTACTCGCGGCAGGCGATAACGGAGTGCACCGAACGCGTCGCCGCGGACGTGATGCGGGTACTCATCGGTGACGAGCCGGAGAACCCCGTCCGAGGGAACTGGTGATGAGGGGACAGGTTTCGGACGGGCAGTGCAGCGGCTCGGACGGGTAAATACGAGCGACGACGGACCGGGCAAACCCGCCGCCGCGCCGGAGCTGTCAGAGGCTTCCCGGCGAACGAAACATTCCGGCGACGAGTAATCAGTTCACTCGTCGCCACCCTGCCCGGAGAAGAGTACAAGATAATATTTCTTTCGCTCATTTAAATATCTCTCCGCAGGTGGAGCGAACATTTAACATCGCGTCACTGCACACTTCAACGATGACGGACGTCGCCGACCTGGTCCCTGTGGTCGCCCGCCGCGAGCGGCTGCTCGCAGCGCTCCACGAGTCACCACAGGCGAAGTGTGATCTCGTCCGGTCGCTGGAAGTGTCCCGATCCACGGTCGACCGTGCCGTGCGTCGCCTCGAAAGCGAGGGGCTGGTCGAGCGCCGCGAGTCGGGGTACGGACTCACCCTCCTCGGACGGCTCGTCTTCGAGGAGTACCGGACGTTCACCGAGCGCGTTACGGGACTGCTCGACGCGTCGCCCGGGCTCGAAGCGCTGCCGGCCGACACGCCGCTCGACCCTGCTGCGCTCGTCGATGCGAACGTCACCGTCGCCGAGCGGACGATGCCGTACCGACCGGGGGACCGCCATCTCGAACTGATGGAGGAGGCGACGCACGTTCGGTTACTCTCGACCGCCGTCGGCCCGCGATACGTGAACGCCGTTCGAGATGCCGTCGTCGAACGTGGGACCCGCGTCCTGCTCGGGGTGACGACGGCCGTCGCGGAGCGGCTGGTGACGCGACATGCCGCCGCCCTCGATGACGCGCTCGCAACCGGCGAGTTCGAGCTTCGCGAGCTGGCCGACGTGCCCCCGTTCTCTCTCGGCATGTTCGACCGGCCGTCGGGAACCTCGTTCGGGGCGCTCGTCTACGACGAGGACGCCCCGCGTGTGTATGTGGACAACGACACGACGGCGGCCATCGAATACGGGGAACGATGCTTCGAGCGCTACTGGACGGCCGCGGAGCCGATCACGCCAGTGGCCGAACTCTCCTCGGACTGAGGACGGGGCGGCTGACGCGCGTCGGACGACGCCGGCAGTGTTAAGGAAGCGGCACCTCTCCCGGCGCGTATGAACGACGACGTACCTCAGGAGATAACCTCACTCGTCGGCCGGGAGGTGTACTCCAAGAACGGCGTTTTCGTCGGGCAGGTGGAGGACCTCCGCCTCGACCTCGATGCGGAAACGGTGACGGGCCTCGCACTCACCTCGCTCAACGACGAACTCTTCGGGACCCAGACCGCCGGCGCCCGCGGAGTCATCCTCCCGTACCGCTGGGTCCGTGCCGTCGGCGACGTCATCCTCGTCAACGACGTCGTCGAGCGGATGAAAGAAGAGGAGAACGAGGAAGCCGCGGCCTAACCCGTCCAACCGTCGAGGGCAGTCTGCCCGGCCTCGTGCCGCAACAGCGTCCGCTTTGCTTCGACGCCCCCCGCCGACGAGAATCCACCGAGGTCCTCCGCCCCGACGACTCGGTGGCACGGGACGACGACCGGAACGGGGTTCCGACCGCAGACGCTCCCGACGGCGACGGGCGCAGTTCCGAGCGTCGACGCGATATCGCCGTACGTCCGCGTCTCGCCGTACGGGATCTCGACCATTTCGCGCATCACGTCACCGAGGAGCCCGTCGGGGAACGACACACCGAGATCGAACGTCAGGCGGTTTCCATCGGCGTAGGAAGCGACCTGGGAGCGGACGGTTTCGGGGTCGGCTTCGAGAACAGTCTCGTCGACCTCGAACGCGTATCCGTGGACCCGTAGCTGCACGGTTCGTCCTCGGCGTGCGGCAGCAAAACGATACCGGCGCGGCTACGACCCGTTCGACGACTCGCCGCTCGACTCGACGCCCATCGCGGCGAACAGTTTCGCCTTCACCGCCTCCTTCACCAACGAGAGCAACGTCTCGCGGTTGTCCTCGTTCGCCTCGATGCCGGTGAAGATGCCGAGCGGGATCTCGACGGAGGCGTCCGTGGAGTGGCCGACCACCTCGCCGATGTCGCCGAACGCGTCGCCGAGGACGGAACCGATGTTCATCCGGATGTCCTTCGAGCGCGCGGCGAGGTAGATGGTGTCGTCGGCGATGGCGAACACCGCGGTCGTGGTGATTCCCTCGAGGTTGAGTAGGTGTTGTGCGGCCTCCGAGAGCGCCTCCCGGTTGCGGATGAACCCCGCGTTCGAGACGAGGTGGCTCCCCTTCACGTCGCGGTTGCGGATGGCCTCGGCCAGCACGTCCAGCGTCTCGGGGCTCATCGACGGCGACTCCACCTGTTCGAGCGTGTCGTGGTCCGCGAACGGGTAGAGGTACGCCGCGGCGGTCAGGTCCGCGGGCGTCGTGTCGCGCTTGAAGTCGAGCGTCTCGGCCCGGATGCCGTAGAGGAGTGCGGTCGCCACGTCCTCCGAGAGGCCGATGTCGAACTCCTGGATATACTTCGTGAGGATGGTCGACGTCGAGGAGACGTTCGGTCGCACGTCGATGAACCGCGCGTCGTAGTCGATCTCCGGATCGAAGTGGTCGATGAAGATGTCGACTCCCTCCTCGATCGCCGGCTCGGAGGCTTTCGCGTGGTCGACTAATGCGACCGTGTCGTAGTCGTCGAGGTCGACGTCGGCCAGCGGCGTGAGGTCGATACCGAACAGGTTGACGAATGCGCGGTTCTCTTGGTGGCCGATCTCCCCGTCATAGATGATGTCTGCCTCGACGCCGCGCGCCTCGGCGATGGCCTGCAGCGCCACCGCGGACGCGATCGAGTCGGGGTCCGGTGACCGGTGGGCGAGGATCGCCATCCGGCGTTCGGTGGCGTCGATGACGCCGGCGAGCTGTTCGGCTTTGTACTCGAGTTCTCCCGTCTCGAGCGCTCGGAGCGCCGAGTCGGCGATGACAGCGGACGGGTTGATGACGACGTCGACGCCGAGCTCGGTGAGCTCGTCCGCGGTGACGGGGTCGGAGGCCCGGACGACTATGAAGTGATCGTCGTCGTGTTCGCGGATGTTCCGAACGGCGGCTTTGTTCGCCTCCACATCCGAGGCGAGCACGAGGATGACGTCTCGTTCGGCGACGGCCTCGGCGACCTCCGGCTCGGCGATGTCGGCGGTGCGTGCGTCGAGGTCCTGGTCGCGGAGCGCTTCGACGCGCCCTTCGTCCTTGTCGAGGATAAGGACGTCTTTCCCCTCCTCGACGAGCGCCTCGGCGACGGCGTGGCCGACGCTTCCGCAGCCGAGGATCGCGTACGTCGACATCGAGGCCATCGAGATGCCGCTGCTCATGGCTCGTGATGTGGCGTCCGGTCACTTAAAGTACGCACCTCACCGCTGCGGGCCGGAGCGCCCGGCGTCCCCCGAAACGCAAGGTATATGCGACGGCCTCCGCTACCTCGAATCGCCAGGGGCCGATAGCTCAGCCAGGGAGAGCGACTGGCTCTTAACCAGTCGGTCGAGGGTTCAAATCCCTCTCGGCCCGTGATCTGTCCTCCGATCGACGAGCCGTTCTTTCGATACAGGGTTCCGATTCGCCCAGAAGAGCTATCCGTCGTCCACGACCATACGTACGCATGTCCTTCGAACCTCCAGCGAAGCGGGAGATTCCGGACGAGTGACAGCATGAGTCCGGACTCCGAGGCCGAGATGCGCCGTCGCCGGTTCCTCGCCTCGCTGGCGGGGGCCGGCGTCGCGTCGTCGCTTGCTGGCTGTTCGCTCCTCGAAGCGGAGAGCGACGCGTCAACCACGCCGGTGGACGACGACCGCGCGCTGGAGCTCGCCGAGCGGTTCGCGCCGACGCTCTACTTCGACGAGGCGGAGCCGTGGTTGCCGACCGACCCCCGCGAGTACGAGACGACTGCGGACGGCGAGACGGTGGTCGACGGGTTCGCGGCGTTCGACGGCTACACGGAGGCGTACGACGAGGAGCCGCCGTCACCGACGCTGTTCTACCACGCCGTCTCATACGAGGAGTCGTCGCTCGCCGTGGTACAGTTCTGGTACTACTCGGCGTTCGATCAGTTCACCACGAACTTCCACTGGCACGACTGGGAGGTGTTACACGTCTTCGTCGACACCGACACCGACGAGCCGCAGCTCTACGTCGCGAGCTCGCACTCCGGGCGGGTGCCGAACAACGAGTTCCTCGACCCCGACCCGGAGCGGACGCCGCGGATCCTCTCGGAGCTCGGCTCGCACTCGAGCGCGCTGTCGGTGAACGACGCCGAGGATCAGTTCGACCGGCTCCCGCTCGACGGCGACCTCGCGGACATCACCAACAGCGCGCTCGAGGGGCTCGGCGACCTCGCGGAGCTGCCGATCGCCTACGGGCTCCCGCGCGACGAGGGGTCGCGGCTGCCGTACGTCGTCCCGGAGCTGGACGGCCAACCCGTCTACGATCACGACCGGCTCCCGGCGGTCGAGCGGGAGGACCTCGTCGCCGAGGAGCTCACGGTCCGCTCGTTCGACGCGCTGGACTCGCTGCCGACGGACCTCCCGGAGCGGGAGACCGGGCTCGTGTTCGCACACGAGGGCCGGGACGAAGACGCCGACGTCGAGTACGAGCTCGTTCCCTCCGCGGACGCCGAGCACATCACGGCGTTCACCGGCCCGCAGCTGAGCTTCGAGTTCGCCGTCCCGCAGTTCGCGGAGGACGCCATCGCGAGCCACATCTCGACGGCTGGCGTACCGTGGGAACAGCCGCGGTACGACGCCCCCGCCGCGGACATCTCCGACCCGAACCACCGGGCTGCGCTCGCGGAGCGATACGACGCCATCGGCGACGCCGCGGCGGCGAACACGGTCGTCGCCGACGTCGCTGCGGCGGTCTCGAACGACGACGCACCGGACGGCGAGGGTGTCGCGACCGAATCGCTCGGCCTGGAGGCGGTCGCGCTGCTGGAGAGCGAACCGGACGCCCTACCGACGTTCCGCGGGCTCGCAGTGTCCCGCGGCGTCCCCGAGGGGGACCACCGGCTGACGGTGAACGCGGCCGGCGCCGCGCCGCACGCGGAGACGGTCAGCGTCGCGGACGACGACGACGGGCCGACGGCCGCAGGCGTCGAGGGGAAGGTGCCGCTCGTCGCCCGCGAGTCGGCGACGAAGCTGGAGGTCGACACCGAGGGGACGGACGCCGAGCTGACCGACCTCGCGGTCGAGGACGACTTCGCGGGCCGGCTGTACGACGCGCCGCTCTCGGGGCCGGACGCGGTGTACGTCCACCGGGGTGGTGCGTACACGACGGAAGTTCGTGACGCGGACGACGAGGTCGGCGCCTTCCGGACGAACCCCGGCGAGGAGTCGCGCGTCCGCATCGAGGAGCCGCGGACGGGGAAGACACCGCTCGCGGAGTATCTCGCCGACGTGGCCGCGGAGACGAGCGCGGCCGTCGCAGCGGCCGCGGACGACGATGACGACTCCGACGACGACACGCCGAGCGGCGGCGCCGGCGGGGATGGTGGAGGCGGTGGCTCGGCGGGCGTGGAGGGGCTCGTCAACGCGCTCAACGCTGTCGCGGAGGCGGCTCGCCGGGCGGCGGAGCGAGCCGACGCCGGGAACGGTGAAGGGGCGAACCGGAGCCTGGAGACGGTACAGCAGCGACTCGAGACCGTCGCGTCGCGGCTGGAGGAGGCCCGCGGTGAGCTCCCGGAGTCGCTCGGTCGCGCGGTAGGTCACCGGCTGGAGCAGTCACGCCGTCGCTCGGAACAGGCACGAGCAGCCGAGAAACTCTGACTCGGGGGTCAGCTCACTCCTGCGGAGAGTAGTTCGGCGCCTCGTCGGTGATCATCACGTCGTGGGGGTGTCCCTCGGTCTGTCCGGCACTGGAGACGCGGACGAACCGGGCTCGCTCTTTCACCTCGGGGATGGTCTCCGCGCCGACGTAGCCCATTCCGGAGCGCATCCCGCCGACGAGTTGGTGGAGTTCGGACTCGAGCGACCCCTTGTACGGGGTGGCGGCCTCGACGCCTTCCGGGACGAACTCCTCGTCCTCTTCGGTGTCCTTCAGATAGCGGTCGCCGCCACCTTCCGACATCGCGCCGACGCTGCCCATCCCACGGTACTGCTTGTACTTCTTCCCGTTCATCGTGATGACGCGGCCGGGGGCCTCGTCCGTGCCGGCGAAGTAGGAGCCGAGCATCACCGCGTCAGCGCCCGCGGCGATTGCCTTGATCGCGTCGCCGGAGTAGCGGATGCCGCCATCCGCGATGACGGGGACGTCCTCCGCCGCGGCCACGTCCGCGACCTCTGAAACGGCCGTAATCTGCGGCATCCCGGCCCCGGAGACGACCCGGGTCGTACAGATGGAGCCGGGGCCGATACCGACCTTCAGGCCGTCGGCGAAATCGACTGCGGCCTCCGCCGCTTCGCTGGTGCCGACGTTGCCGACGACCACGTCCGCGTCGACCTCCGCTTTTATTTCCCGGGCCGAGTCGAGCACGTCGAGGTTGTGCGCGTGCGCACAGTCGATGAACAGCACGTCCGCCCCGGCATCGTCGGCCGCTCGTGCACGGTCCGTCTCGAACGGGCCGACCGCGACGCCGACGAGGAGCCGTCCGTCGCGGTCGCGTGCGGCGGCGTCGTACTCGCGCCGCGAGAGGATACCACGCATCGTAACCAGCCCGGTGAGCCGGTTCGATTCGTCGACGATGGGGACGCGCTCGATCTTGTGCTCGTACATGAGTTCGAGCGCCTCCCGCGCCTCGATCCCTTCGCCGGCGGTGATGACGTCGTCGGTCATCGCGTCCCGGACGAGATCGTCTTCCGCGATGCCGATGTACGGCCGGATGTCGGTGCCCGAGATGATGCCCAGCACTTCACCGTCGTCGTCCACGACCGGCGCGCCGGAGACGTCCTCGCGGCCCATCATCCGGTCGACCTCCTCGACGGTCATCTCCGGGGAGGCCGTGACGACGTCACGGATGATGAGCTCGTCGGCGCGCTTCACGTGTTCGACGTGTTCGGCCGTCTCCTCGGCGTCCATGTTGCGATGGATGACGCCGAGCCCACCCTGTCGAGCCATCTCCGCCGCGAGCTCTCCTTCGGTGACGGTGTCCATCGCCGCCGAGAGCACGGGCACGTTCAGTTCGACGTTTCGGGAGACGCGCGTCGCCGTATCGGCCTCGTCCGGCTCGACGCGCGACTCCATCGGTCGCAGCAGTACGTCGTCGAAGGTCAACGCCTCCGGTACTTCGAGTTTCCGCGAGAACGGTGTGTCGTCCGCCATATAAACGGTGTGCGAGCCCGGATGAAAAGCGTTGCGAGAACAGTCGAAAGCACGGCGTGCGGGGGTGGCGAAACGGGCGCCCCCGGAGAACTATGAGTGAGAAAACCGGTGGCGTACCGCGAACGGGAACTGACGATCGACGGTCGCCGATGTGGACGTTCGTACATTACCGAGCGGATTCGTGGGCGGTCTCTCGCCCGTGTGCGGCTCCTTCGCACGTTCATTCGGTCCCTGTGGCCGTATCTCACACAACGCTTATGAGACGTACCGCGCACACTACAGGTATGGACGTCGCAAGTCCCATCGCGTCCGGTCTCGTCGGTCAGCCGAAGCTCTCCTCCGACGACTCGACGAAAACAGCGAATTTCGGACTTGCGACAGGGTTTGGGTTCGATTGGCTCGGCATCCGGTTCGGAGCGGACGCCCCCGGCCATCGTGACGCGGACCACCCATCGGCGACGGGGTATCGCCAACTCCCCTGAATGAGCGTCTCACAACACCCGATCGCGCTCCGCCTCGAGCAGCAGGTCGGCGAGGGGACCCGATTGCTCGCCACCGTGATGGGGCTTCCCCTCATCGACGGCATCTTCCCGGCGCTCGTACTCGCCGGTGCGCTCTCCTCACCGCTCGGCATCATCGAGGTCGGGCTGCTGGTGTTCGGCGGTTCGGCGACGCTCGCGGTGGTGCTCGCCGAGATGGAGGGAACGCGCAGGGAGCAGGTCCTCTCCGTGCTCGTGGTCGGCGTTCTGCTGATGCTCGTCGCGGCCGCGGAGGCGGCCATCGCACCGACCATCGAGTCGGCGCTCGAGATGGCGACATTCAAGCGGTTCGCCGCGCTCGTCATCCTCGCCATCGCCGCGAAGACGGCCTCCGCGACGGTCGGCGAGTATCTCCCGTCACCGAGCGTCATCGTCGGTCTCGGTCTCATCGCGTCGTTCGATCCCTCGGGCTTCCATTTCGCCCTCATCGCCGACCCGATGGACGTGTTACGGGGCGTGGCCGCGGCCGGCGCCGGCGTCAGCTTCGCTCTCGGTGCCGCGGTGTTCGCACCGTGGCTCCGCGGCAACGTCGACATCGACCGGTTCCGGTTCGGCAGCGCCGTCGCGCTCGGCGTGCTCCCGTTGACCATCCTCGATATCATCCAGACGGACGTCCCGATCGCGCTGGCCGTCCTTGCGGTCACGTCGCTGCTGGCGCTCGATCCCGACGGCGCCGTGGACCCGTCGGATGAGCCGGCCGACGATGCAGCGGTCGCTGACGGCGGCGGTTCCCCCGAAGACGCTCCGGTCCGGCCGGACGAGGAGGAGTCCTCCGCCGACGAGCCGCGGGTCGACGTGGACGACGACGAATCGAACAGCAACGACCCGTCGGTCGGCAGCGACCGCGCGCCGTGGCTCTGAGTTCCGAGATGTCGCCCACCGACGACGGCAACGCTTAGGGGCGTCGCTCGCTCCCCTCCCGTATGGCCGACAACCGCGTCGTCGAGGGGCGAATGGTGACGCCGAAGAAGCTCGCCGAGCTCGTCGAAGGGGAGCCGGTGATGGACGCAGAGGGTATCGAGGACGCCGACCGGGACTGTCCGGAGTGTGGAAGTGACGTGATCTCTGTCGGGTATATGCCGAGCGTCACGTCGTTCGTCACGGGATACAAATGTCAGGACTGCCCGTGGTCCGAGATAGAGGAGTAGCTACCGATCCGGCAGTAGCTGTCCCCAGTAGCGCTTCTCGATGAGTTCGACGACCAGCGGCTCCTCGACGGCTAATTGACATGAGAGCCGCGGATAGCCGTACCGTTCCGCGAGGGCGTCGTGCCAATGCTCCGGCTCCGGTGCCGTCCCGTCGGCATCGTGCATCCGGACGCCACAGGTCGCACAGATTCCTCGCCCCCCGCAGTTCGCGACCCGCGCCGCGGGCGCGTACACCTCGAACCCCGCGTCGAGCAGCGCACGACGGAGGTTCGTGCCCGGTGGAACGGTGAACGTCTCCTCGCGCCCGTTGGTTCGAACGGTCACCGGTATCTCGTCGGCGCCCATGCGCGGACGTAGGGTGCGGTAACCATAACGCCCGGGGAGGGGGTGAATCGAAACCCCTTTACGGAGAATCGACATACCCGGAGGCGAGGGGCTGTGGCCAAGCCAGGCATGGCGACTGACTCCAGAGGCCACGCGCCCGGTGACGAGACTCCAGACTGATATACCGAGCGGCCGACTGATCATCGGTCCGCGTTGACGACCCTCTGGAGAACCGAGGCGCAGACCGGAGATATCAGTCGATCGGGGGTTCAAATCCCTCCGGCCCCATACTCACCTTAAACGGTGTACCGATTTTTGGTTACGACGAGGAGCCGCAGCGCTGCGACTACTGCGGCGACGAGATCGAACATGACGGTCAGGTCTGCCCGGCGCTCGATGCGGGGGTGTGTGCGCCGTGACGCGCGGCAGTTCGACGTGTCGCTGCGGCGGTGAGGTACTCGACACCTCCGGCGACGAGGACTCCTGTGCGCGGTGTGGCGCCGTGCTGCTCGACTCGGGGTGGTCCGTGTGAGCGCCAGCATCCAGCCGGCCGAGCCGCATCCGCTCGCCGGCGACCCGCGGCACTGGGCCGACAGCCGCCCGAGCAAGCACGAGGTTGCGAAACACGCCGTCGCCGCGACGCTTGCCGGCCGCGGCTACGACGACCGCATCAGCGGCGCCGAGCTCGCCGCCCGGACGCCCGTCGGGAAGTCCGCCGTCCGCGATCTCGTCGCCGAGCTCCGGCGCGAGGGGATGGCCGTCGTGTCGTTCGGCTCCGGCTACTTCGAGATTCAGTCCGACGAGACGTTTCGGGAGGCGATGGCCCGCCAGGAGCGCGCCCAGCAGCGAGCGCGGGAGACGCAACAGGAGCTCGCCGCCGCGTACTACGGAGGTGAGCCCGCGTGATGCACACCGCGCTCGTCGCCGCGCTCATCGGCTTTGCCGCCGTCGCCATCGGTGTCGTCGCCGGTGGCTGGGCCGGTCTCGTGCTCGCCGGTGGCATCGTCGTGCTCGGTGTCGCCGGGGCGACCGCGTGGACGCTCGCCGGCGTCGGTGCCCCGCCCGCTCCGCGAGGTGGTCGGCTGTGAGCGTCGACGAGCCGAGCGACGGGCTCGACGTCCAGCTCGCCGAGCAGGACCACGAGCAGACGCTCATGACGCTCGAGGGACCGGGTATCTCCGGCGTCGTCGCCGTCGATCACCACGTCGCGCACGACGATCTCGCCGCGGCGCTGCGGGACGTGCTGAAAGAAGCCGAGCAGCTGTGTCTGCTCAACCATCTGTATCGCGCCGAGCGGCCGTTCGGGGGTGAGGGCGGTGAGTGACTCCCCGTCCTTCCACGCCGCGAACTGCAAGCGCGACGGTTGTGAGTGGTCGACGATGCGCACCTCGATGCTCGCCATCTACGGCGACCTCGAGGACCACCTGAAGGACGAGCACGGTGTCGATGAGGACGAGTGGCGTCGTATCAGGGGGCGATTAGAATGACCGACCCCCAGCCGCTTCGGTTCGACCCCGAGGCCGTGCCGCGGGACTCGACGCGCTGGCAGCGCGCCGCTCCCGACTCGGCGAACCTCATGCGCGTCGGCTGGGACGAGTGGGTCGTCCACTTGCCCGACGGTGACGGCGCGCACGTCGTCCAGCTCCACGTCGAGGGCGACCGCCACGCCGGCGCCTGTGACTGTGAGGGGTTCGCCTGGGACGGCATCTGTGCGCATCTCGTGACGCTACGTAAGGCCGCGGTCATCGACGCGACCGACCGGAGTGGGCGGCCCGTCGAGATCGATTCCGTGGCCGACCGGTTCTCCGGCGACATCGACCGGGCCGTGGCGGACGGAGGTGTTCAGCGGTGAGCCTCGCGCGCACACCCGCCCGCGCGAATACCCCTCTCCGTCGAATCCCCCACCCCCTGACTACGTATGGTGTATCCCGGCGCCGTGTACGTAATCACTACGTAGTCACTCGTAGTCACTCAGCGGGGTGGTCGGCGTGAGCAACCAGCTCGTCGAGCAGCCGAGTCGCGTGAGCTTTGAGCCGAAGGATGCCGACATCCGTGCGCTCGACGAGATCGCCGAGCAGGAAGGCATCAGTCGCGCCGAGAAGCTCCGGCAGCTCATCAGTGAGGAAGTGCAGCGGCACCAGGACGACGACCAGTCGTATGCCGTCCCCGACGACGAGGAGCTGGCGAGTGCCTACCGGACGCTCGTCGATCTCGCGGAGGAGGTGTTCGACGGGGCCGGGCTTCGCGTGACCCGTGAGCGAGCCCGGAACGAACTGTATCACAACGATATGCCGAAAGACGCCGTGATGAGCGAACTCATCGGCCCGCTGCGGGACCGCGGCTACGTCGACATCGACCCCGCCATGTCGCGAGTGTGGATCACCGTGCGGCCGCTCACGCCGGAGGTGTCGGAGGATGTGTGAGAACGAGTCAGAAAACGATAGAACGCGCAGTGGTATCGAACGGAGGTGCGTTCGCTAATGGGGGCGCTCGGAGCCGCCGAAGACGCCGAACGCGACGGCTGGGACGAGCTGGAAATGGACTACGCGACCGTCTCGCCGAACCGCTGGACCTTTCAGAGTGATAAGATTCGCCGCTGGGTGGAGCACCGGCTTCAGGGGCGCGTGCTGAACGCCTGCGCCGGCAAGACGAAACTTGCCCACGACCACGAGATCGTTCGCAACGACATCGACGAGTCGCGGGACGCCGACATCCACGTCGACGTGTGCGAGCTCGAGGAGCAGTTCGCCGCCGAGTCGTTCGATACCGTGGTGTACGACCCGCCGTTTTCACAGAATCAAGCGAACCGCTCCTACGAGGGGCGCGAAGTTGGCGACGACGCGCTGGCGAAGCGGCAGATCGACGCGGTGCTCAAACCCGGCGGTCGCGTCATCGGGTTCGGGTTCACGACGACCCTGATGCCGATGTCGCTCGGCTACGAGCGGCAGGCCGTCGCCGTGTTCAACACGCTCGGCCGGATGAACGACTACCTCGCCGCCGTCGACGAGAAGCCCGGCGACGACGCTGCCACGCAAGCGAGGTGGTTCCGGTGAGTGACCAAACGCCGAACAGTATCGACCATCTCCCGGCGCCCGCCCGCCGCCACGTCGAAAGCCTCACCGACCCGTTCCAGCGCGAGCTGTGGGAGTACCGCGACGGGACGAACGCCGACCCCGCGAGGTACGAGCGATGAGTCAGGAAGAGCGTGGCGTTCGGGTTCGCGGGTATCGTATCGTGGCCGACTGGGCGGCCATCCGCGGGGCGCTGTTCCTCGCTGCCGGTTCGGCGTTGGTCTCGGCCGTTGCGTATTGGACCGCGGGCCGTGCAGGCTACGAGTCTTCTCGTAGCGGCATCTGGGGCGTCCTCTTTCAGACGATGTGGGGGCTCATCGGAATGCTCGCCGTTCTCATCGTGGTTCTCATCGTGCTCCTCGGCGCCATCATCGTCGTCGAGACGTTCCTTGACGTGGAGGCAGTCAACGATGGGTGAGGAGCCGAATCGCTACACCTGCCCGCGGTGCGGCTCGCGAGCAGTCGACCACATTCGGGGCTGTCGACGCCCCCGCGGGAAGCGCTACCCGGTCGGTGGTGGTGGTGTGCAGGCGGCCGCCGAGGACACGCAGAAGTCCTACCGCTGTGAGGGGTGCAACCGGCGGCTCCCGCACGTCTACGACTTGCAGGAGAATCGGCTGGCGAGACCGCTCGACCCGTAGCCGTCGGCTGATTCTACTTTCACTCCGGCTTGTATAGCTTAAAATCCGGTAGTGGGTGGGCTCGGACATCACGCGGGCGACCGCGTGAGCCCATCCATGCACCGCGATTCCGGCGGCGACGAACGCCGTCACGAGAGTTGGACCGACTTTTTCAGTACCGAAGCCCGCGACCGCCGCCAGCTCGGCGGCGGCTCTCGGGACCCGCACACCCACTAAATGCGCACAAAAGCACTGCTCGCCATCTTCATGGCGGGTCTGATGTTCGCAGCGCCCGTCTCGGCTGCCGCGCCGGGACTGAACTTCTCGGACGACCGCACGCCGAACCCCTACGCGCACTCCAGCGCCGAAACCATCGCCGCGCACGACCTCGGCGAGATGGACGCGCCGCTGGAGCTGTACGACGACGAGGGTGACGTGACCGAGCTGCCGGGCTCGTACAACGAAAGCCAGCACGCGCCATTCGGCGTCCGCTGGGACAAGGTGGAGGCTGACGCCTACACCATGTTCCCCCGCATCGACGGGGAGAGTGAGAACGCCGCCTCGTGGACCGAAACCGGACAGTGGACCACGAACGCCGACGCATCGGTGAGCGATGCCGACGCCGACGGTGTCCAGAAGGTCGAGATCGACGCCACGGCGGCCGGCGGCAACGCCACGTTCGCGCAGAACGTCTCGCTCGACGACCCGAACAAGCGGGTGCTCACCACCGTCCTGAACGTCGACAGTCTCGCGTCGGCGACGACCGTCGAGGTGCGCGTCGCGGACGGCGACGGTGACTACCGCTACGCCACCATCGACACCGGCAACGACGGGAACGCGAGCGATGTCATCGCGAACAAAACCGCGAACGGCATCGTCTTCCAGCAGAAGGTCGGCGACCTCACGCTCGCCGGTAACGGCGACGGCACGCTCGACAGCATCGAGTCCATCCAGATCGTCTCCACCGGCGGCACGTCGACGCTGACGGTCGCCGCGCTCGACGCCGGCAAGAAGTCGACCATCGACTTCGCCGAGGTTGCGCGTGACACCGACGGCGACGGCGAGGACGAGAGCGTCACGATGGAGGACTACTGGGAGGGCGGCGAGAGCCGGCTGACCGCCTACGACTTCGGCAGCGAGTTCTCCAGCGCGACGATCCACGACTGGACCGTCTACGACGTTCGCTACGCGCTGGAGGACATCACCGACGAGGACGAGTACGATGTCGACGTTGAGGACTCCCCGTCGAGTTACGACTCGCAGCTCAACATCACCGCCGACATCGAGGTGCCGGCGTACATCGACCTGAGCCACGGGACGCTCGAACTGCGGACGGACCAGGGGCTCATCGCCGACCGCTACGGCGAGCTCGAAACCGCGAGTGTCGCGGACGACACGCCCATCGGCAACCTGAGCGACAGCGACTACACCGACCGCACCGGGTCGCTCGGTTCGGAGGGTGACACCATCACGCTCCAGAGTGGCCTCTCCGCCGACCAGCAGTACCGCATCCACATGGTCGTCTACCTGAAGGGCGGTGAGGTAGACGCGCTGATGGGCTCGATGGGTGCCGGCCCGACCGGCGGCTCCGGCGGGTTCCTCTCCGGTGTCGTCGGCTTCTTCACGTCAATCCCTGGCATGATCATCGGCGGAGTCGGCGGGTTCCTCGGCCTCCGGCGCATCTTCGGAGGTGGGTAGCCGTGTCCGCCTCGGGCGCTGGTGGGCCGCGGGTCAACCGGCTGTTCGAGCGGGCCGCAGACGCGGATAACATCGGCGTCGTCGTGTTCCGCGGCCTCGGGGCGATCCTGTTCGCCATCGGGACCGCCATCGCCTCCGAACCCGACGGGGCGATCGGGGCGATCTCCATCAGCGGTCCGCGGAGCCGCATCACCAGAGAGCGCATCGAGGAGGAACTCGCCCCCGCGCTGCTCAACAAGAAGAACATCATCGAGCTGAAGATACGCCAGTTCGAGTAGCGTGAGAGCGAGTCGGGAGGGCCGTTCCCCCCGGCCCTGCCCGACGCTACTCCGGCGGGCTGTCCCACTCGGCGGCGTTGTCACGCGGTTCGTAGCCGAGGACGGCCTGCGCGTGCTCGATGTCGAACCACC
>ENA-ORDC01001354-ORDC01001354.1-marine-metagenome-genome-assembly--contig:-NODE-1354-length-18542-cov-5.487084_pt1 | contig 18542 bp, 17 predicted proteins | sample MGYA00237783_ERZ508515 | MGnify/ENA primary metagenome ERZ508515 (study PRJEB26186, sample SAMN06268792) | marine metagenome | isolation source: Eden Landing Ponds, San Francisco, CA, USA | place... | reverse complement strand
TACGAGGGCTCGTAGATCAGTGGTAGATCATCCCCCTGGCACGGGGAAGGCCCGGGGTTCAAATCCCCGCGAGTCCACTACCGTTTTGCGGCTGTGAACAGGGTTCTTCACCGCAAGGTAGGACTCTTCTAACAGCCGGATTCGCAACTTTTGGGCTAGAAACGTCTCCCTCGAAAAACCGAGTTCATAAGAATCGCTTAGGCGGGTCGCCGCCTGCTAGCGATTTATACAGTGAGCGGAGGTGGTCATTATGACGGGTCATATCGACCCGACAGAGGACCTCCTGCTCATCTGTGAGTTCTGCGGCTGCGAGATCGAACATCCGAGACAGTGCTGCGCAGCGCTCGAGGATGGGAGGTGTCAGCCGTGACCCGAAACCAACCCGCGCGGGCCCAAAACTGTTCCAAGGCAGTTGCCCGCGCCGGTGGGTGTACGTGTTCAGACGTACCGATCGAACGCCGACCAACTCCACCAAAGGAGGTGGTCAGGCGTGTGTAACCTCTCCTTGGGGTGTGTTGAACGTTACGGCGAGCTAGATCGCGCCGGACGGGCTCACACAGAAGCGTACAGGCGCAGTTCGGATTCGGCATGTGACGACTCCTACCTCGGAGGAGATCGCGCGTGACGCACGTCGAGACTGCCCCGCACGAGTGCGAGGGCAATCTCATCTTCACCGAGCACGGACTGAGCCCGTACTGGATCATCGGGAAGGTTCTCACCACCGGGTTCGACGGCTACTCTGGCGACATCGAAACGGAAATCGACGGCGAGGCGTGGACCGTCTCGCTCACGTACCAACAGAGCGGTATCGCCCCGCGCCCGGAGGACGACGTCGGCGGTGACCGGCTCTACGAGTTCCGTCTCGGTGCGTACGGAAACGGCGAACGCAAGGCAAACTTCCTGATTCAACCGCGATTCGTCGACATGCGACACTATGAGACGGGCGACGAGATCTCCACGCCGTTCGACCACATCGACGAGGACGAAGGAGTCAACGTTCGGTTCTCGAGCTCGAACCTCGAACCGGACGAACTTCGACGGCTGCTGTCACTGCTCGTTCAGGACGTTGCTCAAGAGGCGGACGCTCACGTCAACCCCGAGTACTTCGGTGGCTCCGTCAACGAGATGAGCAACATCACGACCTACGAGCGATACGTTCGGGTCAATCGAAACTGGAGCCAGAAGATCGTCGGTCGCGCTGGCATCATGCAGCGGCTAATGCACCTCTGTGCGACCGAGAAGGGGAGTAAGTTCGAGTATCGGGTCGACAACGAGGATATCGTCGGCTACAATCACCGCGTTATTCTCCCCAAGCGGGACGCGCAGCGACTAATTTCCGGACACCGGTTCGGGAAGCAGATTAAACACTACCACCCGAAGCACGTCCGCAACAACGACGAGGGAGACCCGCTGTACCACCCGAAGGTCGGAGTGCTTCTCAAGAAGTCCCTCACCGGCCACTCGTTCAACTGGTCCGAGCGAGACGAGCTCAAGCGGGAGATCGATGAGACGCTCATCAACGTCCTCGACTGGAGCGGGGTCCCAGTCAGGCCGGACCAGACGACGTTCGTTCCGGATAAGCACTTCAGTGTCAACGAGGCGGAAAAGAGCGTCAAGCGTCAATCCGACCCGACGCCCGAAATGGAGACCAATCAGGAGGCACTCCTCGTCACTGTCCTCCGTGACCTCTGTGACAGCGACGTCGAGATGCTCGAGTCACTCGTTTCCGATGGCGGGGAACGACATCCACAGGCCTTGGCGGATCAGACGGGACGAGGAATCAGTACCGTCTATCGAGCACTAGAGCGTCTCCAAGGGATCGTTCGCAACGACGGAGCATCAGTGTCGTTCGCCAGCAAGAAGCTAGAGCAGGAGATTGCGAGCATCGTTGAGAGCACTGAGCATCAGATCGAGAACGCTGCCGACCGGGCAGCGAAGATTCTCAACCTAGAAACGCGACAAGCCGCATCGAGCGCTTGGCAAAAGTGGTGTGAGAAGTACGCTGCGCGCATCAGCGAAACGAGCGACGACGGACGTCCAACCGTTCGAATCGATACGGTCCTTTCGGAGCTGAAGAGTTCATCGCTGCCGTGTGTCGACGAGGTCCTTCAGGAAGCGCTCGACGCGTGGCGGAGTGAAGGGCGTGACCCGTTAGACCTCCTTGAGGCACGAGTCAAGTGGCGGACCAGTCCAGAGTCTTGGCAGGTGGGGAAGGTGAGCGTAAATACCCGCCGCTAGCGCGGGACTCGTGAGTGGCTACACTATCCATCACCCCTAGAAGCGGCCCTTTTTGCAGATAAATTCGGGCGGTGTGGTCAACTGAACGCTTTGTTCTCTCAGCAACTCGTCTCCTTTCTCGTCAGGATCGCGCTCGTCTCCCACTCGGTGGGACGCCCCCCTTAGGGAGTGTGCCTAAGGGCACTGGCGAGAAAAAGTACCCCCGCCCCCGCAGAGTTCCACTTGATCCACATGAAACGGAGGTCGTGTGTCTCCTAGAGTTGGAACCCCATCTGCTTACAAGTCGTGCCTATATCTGCCAGGATATGGGTACTCTCGCAGTTGATATTGAGACAGCGAGTCCCGAAAAGGAACCATCCAAACAAGAGCATTTCAGGGATACAAGCTATTTTGAGCTCGTCGCGGTCGCACTAGGATACAAAGATGGGAAAGAAACTGAGACCGACGTGGTATTGAGAGAGGGCGGATGGGCACAAGAGCATACAGCTAGAGTGATTGAATCAATGCTCTCGTGGTGTGAGGGGCGGGATATCGAGAAAGTAATAACGTACAACGGAAACGACTTCGATCTTATTCACTTGAGAAACTGGGCACAGTCGCTAGACCAGAACCGTGTTTCTGTCGATATGTCTCAACGGGTAGACTCTCTATTCACTCAACACCGAGACCTCGCAGAACTCTCTTTTGACAAGTATAGGAATCGGATCTCTGGAGATGGAACGAGTTTTGAGAGAATTTGTAAGTGGGAGAACGTCAATGTTATCGAGACTAAATATGTAGATTATGACCTTCACGAGAGTGTCCACGCAGAATATGGATCGAAAGTCGAAGGTTGGCATATTGGAGAGTCCCTCGGAGAGATGTACGTCGATCTTCGCGTCAGTGGTGCAACCGATACGAAAACATATCGACAACTGGAACAGATGTTGGTGGACTATGCAACCGGTGATATCATCCCGCTGTTCGAGCTCGATCTGAATTTCCAATCGGATTAAATCGAAAGTTAACGTTCACCTTGGTTTGCTGACTTATTAATAGATGGCCGAGAGGGAGGTTGTGTATGGACGACCTAGGGTTCCTTTCGGACGACGACGCAGCCCTCCTCGCAGGGGTGATGGACGCCCACGGATTTGATTCGTTAAAAAAGACACAGCAGTTGGCGTTCCAAGACGGTGTTCTCAGCCCGGGAAATCATCTGCTCGTCGCTGAGACAGGAAACGGCAAAACACTCTGTGCGGAGGCAGTCACGAAGAAGACACTCCAAGACGGGGGTCGCGTTGCATACCTCGTCCCCTCGCGACAGCTGGTGCGAGCGAAGGCAGAGACGATCTCGACGTGGGCTCGAGAGCAATACGACCTCGGGTACTGGGAGGGCGCATACCACAACTCTGACGTCATCGTCGCGACCTTCGACTCGTTCTATCGAGCGATCCTCAACAACACAGGGCGAGCCCGAAACTTAGATCTCGTCGTCCTCGACGACTTCCACGAAATATATGGTGGGTTTCGGGGGCCGGAGATTGAGAAATCAATCGGAGCGGCGATGTACGAGGGCATAGAGGTGTTCGCGATGAGCGCGACGGTCGGGAATCCCGAAGAACTCGCGAGTTGGATGGATGCCGACTGTACGGTGAGCCCGGAAGGACGACAGATCGAAATCGAGGAACGCGCCATCGATGTTGCCGGTCGCGAAAAGAAGGAGGCCATCGTCGACGTGCTACGCCGAGAGGAGGACAAGGCTCCGTTCCTCGTGTTCAATTACGCGAAGCCGTGGACCGAATCGAGAGCGAAACAGGCGGCAAAGACGCGAATATTCGAGACAGACTCCGACCGAGACTATCGGCGCGAAATGCGGCAAAAGGTCAATGGTGAGGTAACAGAGACGCTTGAGGATCTCGGTGGGATGATGAACGCGGGCGTTGCGTTCCACCACGCCGACCTCCCCCGCGACATCCAAGAGTGGATCATCGACCTCTACAAGGAGGGAGAAATTCGGTGTCTGTTCGCGACAACAACTATCGCCTACGGGTTTGACGCGCCCGTCCAGAGCGTTCTCGTTGCGGACATCACCCGTGGTCCGCAAGACGTCGGCGTCTGGGAGTACGTTCAGTGGATCGGGCGGGCAGCCCGTCCCGGTTACGGCTATGATGTTGGCTACGCGTACACGTTGACAGACGAACCACAGGAGACGACGGAACGGTATTTCGAGCCTCACCGCGAACTCGAGCCCGTGGGGACACACTTCGAGAACCAAGAGCAGTTCCGCTGGCTACTGTTACAGCTGGTAGTCACCGGATGGGATACTCCTCACGAGATCGAGGCGTTCGTCAAGGAACTCCTGTACTGGGAGCAGATGAAGCAGATCGGTGCGTGGGGGCGGCAACACGAGCCGCGGGACGAGCGACTCAACGAGCGACTTCGGGGAACCGCCGATTGGCTCGATGCTGAGAACTTCGTCGATGAGAAGCAGACGACTCGCCAGTTCATGCCCACCGCACTCGGAGAGGGAGCCGTCTCGTTCGCGTTCAACTCCTTCGTGAGCGCGCCGCTACCCGCAGTGAAGGCATTCTACCTCTGGGTCGACGAAACGCCTCACGACAACGTCACGCCGCTCACGTTGACCGAGACGACCGCGAGACTATTCGACCGGACGCTCAACGCCACGAGCGCATCGAGCGAACTCACAGGCCATCTTCAAGAGCACGATCTTCAGCCAGAAAAGCCGGCTATCACGGCAGGTGTCATCTGTTGGTACTGGATGCAGAACATGGACACTCGGGAGATCGAAGACCGGACCGAGGTCGATGCCGCATACATCTCGAGCACTGCACGGAAGCTCTCCGACGCGGTGGATGCGACGAAACACCTCACCGAAGCGGCACCGAACGCGAGGCAGCCGGAGTGGTTCGATACACACGTGTTCCGTGTGGAACGGGGGGTCCGTCGCGATGAGGTCCCGCTCGTCGAGAACGTTCAGGGTCTCGGTCGGTATCGAGTTCGGATGCTTCGGCGGTATCTCGAAGGAACCGATATCGCAGCGGTTGACGGAAGACTCGAAGGGTCTCTTTGGGAGATGCTCGTACAGTTCCGTGAAGAGATCGAATCTGCAGATTTCTTTGAGGATACGATCCGAGGGAATGTCAACGGTATTGGCGACACGACTGCTAAGCGTCTGCGTGAGTTCGTTGAAAGCGGCAGTATAGATTCAAATTACGAAAGTTCGGATAGTGCTCCGATTACGCCGAGAAGCGGCGACACTGAGGACTCGGGCTTTACTCGCGGAACACGACTTGACGAGTTCTGATCAGTTTGCCGGTAGAACGAACGAGGCGGTGATGAGCTCGGGTTCCTCGGGCGTAACGTGCTGTTCCTCGTTAAGCCGCTCAAGTTCGGCCTTCTGCTCACGCCGTAGGACATCCAGTTGGCGCTTCGCGTTCCCGATTGGTGCGGACATATCTTCACCCTGCTCGTCACGTGCTTGGTACGCCTCGAGTCGTTCTTCCCACCGGCTGATCTCTTCCTTGAAGTGTCGCTCTGCGTGTTGGCGTTTGATTTCCGTCTCATGTTCGCACTCTTCGCGGGCCTCCTGAGAGAACGATTCGGCTTGGTTCCAGGCCTCCATCTCCGCCTGCTGATGAAGATTATCGGCCATCGACGCCAGCCGGTCGAGTCCCTCGATAGCGTTCGCTTCCAAGGACGGTAGGGTATCAACGATCTCGGTCGACGACGTGGTGACCGTTCCGTCGGTGGTGACGTACAGATTGACGAGCTTCTCAGCAACCACATCCCCAGCTCCAGATATATATCCCAGCCGGTAGGTAAAACGGATACCGGGTGTAGCATCGTCCTCCGTTGTCTTGAGGGCGATTTTTCTACACGGTCAGAGTCGAGACAGAAGTCAATGAGCGACTAGACGAGCGGGTGATCGAGAGCGATGAAGTCGACGTCATCCTGTTCCATCGCGCCCTCCCTCGTGAACTTCGCCATCAGATATCGCTGGTTGACCTGGTCGCCGGAGAGCACAGTTTGGAACATCCAGCTGATAGACGTCGCCAAGAACGCCGGCAACCGCAGGAGGAGAGCCGTTCATCGATGTTCGCCGATGTAACCTGAACTTCACTCCGCTAGCGCAGTGAGCATCTTCTTCAACTCATCGAACCCGCTGAACGCCGTCTCCGCGTCAGGTGCCCCGGGAATCACTACACGGCCCGACGAGAAGATCAGAAACACGCACTCCGAATCCTCCGGTCGGTACACAAGCCCCGGGAACTGCTCGGGTTCGTATTCCGTCGCCTCAAACCCTAACTCCATAACAAGATTATTCATATCAATCTCTTTCTCTAGATCACCAACAACAACCACGTTAGCAACGCTAAACGAGATATTTCCAATTTCGATGCCGAGATCTTCCAACGCAGAAATCAGCCAATCACGAGTTGCTTCTGCTTCATCGACGCTCTTCGCACCGCTAATATGGTAACTTCCAGATTCATAGACGGTGGCGAGAGGAGACCCATCATGCTCTTTCACATACAGGGTTGGTGTGCGGTACTCGTACGCTTGGGTATTCACTTCTCCAGCATTAATGTCTTCAGCGACACTCGCCACATCTAGCTCTCTTCCGAGGCTTCCTGACGCAACCACGTTAACAATCTCCGTCATTACATGAAGTCACTCAATTCCGCCTCGTCAGCCTCACCCGTACCAACTGTGAACGTGTTCGTTCCCACGTCCTCTAAAGTGTCTACACGTTCCACCATCACTTCGGAGGTTGTCCCCCGATCGTTTCGCTCTTGCGTAGCGGTTTCACGGAGCTCTTGCAATTCTTCAACGCTCGTTTCGACGCCCATAATGTCCAGAATCACCTCGTCAAGTTCATCCTGCGCACCATCGACACCGGACTCCCACTGTACGAACGCGTCCTGGATGTCCTGCTTCTGCCCGTCATCCAACTTGCGTACGTCTAGTACGGGTAAACTCACCAAGTCACCCTTTGACAACTCCAACATCCCACGCCCCTCACTCCGCCCGAGAGTTTCAACCGCCGCCTGATACACCGTGGAGTTGAGCACACCGAGCAACACCTTCGTATCCACCCCACGTGCCGGGTGAAGGCGGTACAGGCGGTTGTTCGCCGCAAGATTGTCAGCATTTCTGAGGCAGAACAGCCGGTACTTGAACCCTTTCGGGTGTAGGATGTCGGCTCGCTCCAATTCTCCGACGTTGAACCACACGTCGCGCGAAGCGCACGTCCGCTTCTCGTTGACGCCTTGGGCTTCCCCTTCCCGTATGTAGTCCCAGAGGGCCATGTGGCCATCATCGCGGAGCTGGCTCTTCACTCGCTCCTCGAGATCTGACTGCTCGAAACTGCCACCCGACTTCACCTCTTCAACGTAGTCGTTGACATCAAGGACGTACACGTCAGTCGAGTCCTTGGTCAACTTCGAGTGAGGCTCCATCTGCTTTATCCACCGAATTACCGGCGTCAGGAACTGGCCGTCGATTCCACGAGCCTCGGCGTCCTCCTCGTCGATGAGGAAGAAGTTATTGTCTCCCGTCGTCACGCCACGACTCGAATCTTCGAGAAGGTTGTTCAACGACGTGACGTGAGAATTCTCAAGCAATTCGATGAACTCCTGCGGTGCCGAGACGAAGTGGCCGAGTTTCGACGACTCCCGCTCCATCAGGTACTCCTGACTGACTGCTACTGTCCGGTACGAATCGCGTGTGAGGATCATCATCTCTCGGCTACCGTCCAAGTCAATCTCGTATTCCACCGTGTCGACGATATCCTCGGCCTCCATCGACCCCTTTACTCGGATGAAATTGACTACGTTGTTCCGCCGCTCTTCCTCGTCATCACACCGCTCAATCATCAACAACGCCCCATCCACGAAGGCGTCCTCGAAGGCCCGTGCCCCAAACGCCACAACCGCACTAATTTTGTAGTTGTCGTGAAGGAACTCTTGGAACTCTTCCCCGTACCCAGTCATCATCCACTTCGTCGGCACGATGTACCCAAGCCGGCCATTGTCCTTGAGAAACTGCGTGGCGTGGGTAATGAAGTAGATATACGCGTCACATCGCTTGCTGAACCGCTTGTCCCCGTCGTAGTAGACACTCGATCCCTGTGGCCCTAACTCCTTCAGATGCCGCCGGAAGTGTTCCTTGTCCGGGTAGAGACGGCGTTGATCGATGTACGGCGGATTTCCGATAGCAGCGTCGAAGAGACCAACCTCCCCGTCGTCATCGGCATGAACCTTCGAGCTGAACAGCGCGTCGACATTCGGTGACAGGTTGAAGAAGCTGGTATCGTGAGTGTGAATCCGGTCGGTCTTCTCGCTCACGTTCTGTGACGCGATGTTCAGCGCGGTGAGGTGGAGCGGGAACTTGTTTATGTCGACGGCGACGAGATGATCAACGATAGTCTGATGGGATGGCTGAGACGGTAACTGATCCAACTGCTTGTACGCCTCAACCGTGAACGTGCCACTTCCAGAAGCGGGATCAAGGACTCGAGGAATGTCGTCAGAGGAACGGTCGGGGACTGCCCACGACGCCAACGTTTCGGCGATCTTCGGCGGCGTGTAGTACTGTCCCAGCATCTTCCGCTCATCGGCTGGAATCAGCTCCTCGTAAATCTCGCCCAGCAAGTCCTCATCCAACCGTGTAATGGACTCGGCTTCGATGTTCTCCAAGAAGTCCTCCAACGTCTGGAGCGTCTTCCGATTCTGTGGGAAGTCAGCGAACAAGCTCGCCCCATCGTCGAAGATCGGCTCGTAGTCAATCTCCTCGATGATCGTCTCGAACTGGTTCTGAAGATGAGTCTCGAGGTTCGACAGTGTGGTGTGGCCGTGAAGTGGGTCAAGCTCGAATCCACTCTCCGTCTCGATCTCCGTCACCGTCTCACCGGCCTCTGGATCGTACTGCCCCTTCGTCTTCTCCCGGATGACCTCGTAGAACAGCACCTTGTTCGTCAGCAGGTAGGCGTACTGCTTCCCGGCCACCTCGAACTGTTCGTCGTCATCCAAGTCACCGTAGTCGTTCTCCTGTACCCACTCATCGAACTGTTGCGTGAACCGCTCGTTGCTTCCGTACTTCTGCCGGGCCAACTCCCGGTACGTCGGCCAGATCGACGAGTGGAACGAACGCAGAATCCCCACGAGCCGGTCACGTTCAGTCTGATCAGGGAGAGACTGCGCCTCGTGGACGTGTTCAACAACACCGAGGAGCTGTGGAATGACCTCACTCAGGTCTGACTCACGGAGATTGAAGTAATAGAAGTCGATGTCTGCCAGTTCGATCTCTCCCTGATAGTGGAAGAGGAACAAGTCGTTGGAGTTGCAAGTCGCGAAGAACTCCGCATCCAAGTCGTCCGTGTACGTGCGCGCCTGCTTGATGACCTCCTTGTCCCGCGGATAGATGTCGTCCCGTTTGACCTCAATAACCAACTCACCGTTCAACGTACTCGGTAAGTAGATGTCGGCAAACCCGCTGTCAACCGTCTTTTCCGACACGGGTTCGTCAAACAGGGTCTCGTTATCTTGAATATAATCCAGAAGACGGGTGAATAGAACTCCGTGGAACTCTGCCTCCTTTGCGGTCATAGTTTAACTGACCCCATTCAATCATAAAAACAGTAACGACCAAGAAGCGAGAAGTCACAGACGCTTGTACCCAAACAGATGGACCAGAGTCTGCGCTGATAGTTTAACAGCCCAGATTGTCCGGAAACAGCTATTCTTTCGGAGATATAGTGGCACATAAAACTGTGCTCATCTATAATTAAATCTCGGCCCATTCAGTGGAACAACTTTACTTCATCCCGTGAGTATCGGGCACATATGAGCGCATATGAGCGAGTATAAAATCCCAAACGATAATGAAATCTCACCTGAAGATATCCAACCGGGGGCGGATTTAAAAGAAGCAGACCTTTCGAGAGCAGAGCTTCAAGCTGCCAACCTTTCAGACGCAAATCTCAAGAATGCTGACCTTTCGCGCGCATATCTTGACGAAGCTGATCTCTCTGATGCAAATATCAGCTTCGCGGATCTATCGAAATCGATGCTCCGAGAATCCAATCTTTCGAAGGCGGACCTTCGAAATGCCGACCTTTCAGATGCTTACCTCGGGAATGCTAACCTCTCAAAGGCAGATCTTGAGGATGTTGATCTTTCTGAGGCGAACCTGTATAACGCTGAGCTTTCTGAAGCGGAACTTCACGATGTCAACTTCTCTGAAGCAAACCTCTCCGATGCCGACCTCTCTGAGGCGGAACTTGAGAAAGCAGATCTTTCGAAAGCGAAGCTTAGGAGCGCCAACTTTTCAAAAGCAAATCTTAAAAATGCTATTCTGACTGATTCCATACTCAAAAATACAAATTTGTCTGGGTCGAAACTCCAAAACGCTGATCTTTCAGAGACAGAACTCGAAAAAGCTGATCTGTCCGAGTCGATACTCAGAAGGGCGGATTTATCTGAAGCAAATCTCTATGACGCCGATCTCTCTCATGCGGATCTTCGTCATACTGAGATGTTAAAAACAAATCTTCGAGGTGCCAGGCTTAGTGGGGTACGATTATCAGGCGAGACTAATATCGCAGATTACGTTGAACAGATCGAACAAAGCTTTTCGAGGCCTGAGGAGATATCGGGTCAAGAAGTTCAGGACACTATCGCCAGAGTGAGCCGTGAACTTCGAATTGCATACAGCGAAAACGGATTGGTCGAATCCGCTCGTAGAGTTCAAGTTCAGGAACGTAAAGCGCGAAGTCGCGAGGTATTACTTGACTCAGACGGAAAAGGAACTTTTCAGTGGTTACTTTCACGGCTTTCACGGTTCTTTACCGGATATGGGGTTCAGCTTAAACCAGTCGTTATCTGGATGCTGGCATTGTATTTGTTGTCCGCCTTTATTTACTGGCAAGTAGGCGGGATGGGTTTTTGGGAGAGTCTGTTTTATAGTGTGGTAACGTTCACGACATCTCCCCCAACTCAACCAACAACCGGAATAACAACTATCGTTGCGGGGATAGAAACCTTTGCTGGTACAACAGGAATCGTATTCCTTGGCTATGTTATTGGATCTCGCAACCGGATCTAACTACGTACAGTGTGAAATTCATCACTCATTTGCGTCCTAACTATGATTTGTCAATATTTCATTAAACAGACCTTGCGGAATACGAGCCATGGGTCTTGTTTAGACGTCAGAGTTGAGAGCTGTGCTCCCAGATCACGCATTCGACGTTGGAGAGCGGTACAACCATCTCTGCGAAGCGGGAGATCTTGGTTTGTACACACAATCTGTCCTAATTCTTTCATCAGTATATTTGATACTTTGTCGGGATTACTAGCAAGGAGACACTAGTTGTACATCATTCAGATTGAGCGGCTCTCCCCGTCTAAACAAGGCCAAAATTCTGTATCTCACGGGCCGACCCGATCAGTTCATAAAGATTTCAACAGAATCAGATTCGTCTGAATCAATAAACAGTTTCATCAACGATAAATCTGAAACGAACTGTATGGCCGAGGACGCCGACTTACATCCTACTCTCCACCCAGATTACCAGATTGCTGAGCGAGTTCGTCTTCAAATGGAGATGTTTGCTCAGAAGTTCCGTGACCTCAACGAGGGAGGCCAATTAGCGGATATCCTCCGTAATCCGGGGACACTTCCTGGAGCTCGGGTTGAACAACAACCCGAAGTATTTACTGAACAGTACTTGATTGAGCCTATTCTCCACGGGCTCGGATACCGGAGTCCGACATCTGAAGAATACGAAGCAGGTGGCACACACTTCATTCGCCGACCAATAACGTATCGTAAAGTGGAACCTCGGCAACCGGATTATCTTCTCAAGAACGTCGATGACTCATTAGTGTGTCTCGTGGAGGCGAAAGCTGCAAACCGTGAATTGGTACGAGGTGCGAAACAAGACGCCACAACCGATATTCGAAAATATCTCGAAGAGGACACATTCTGTAAATACCTCCGCGATATCGATCAAAAGTACCTCGTAGGGGTTGGCACTGATGGACTCCGATGGACCCTTTGGATGAAACACCTTCCTACTGGAGAGATCAAAGAAGCCGCTCCAAAAGTTGATCTCTCCGGTATTGTGGAACGCGAAGCGATTAGAGCCAAAACGATTGATGGAGACGTTGAACTGGGGAGAGCTGCCGACCGAAAAACACTTTCAGAGAATTTCATCCCAGCATTTGGAGAGAGAAATGTCACAGAGCATGTTCGTAATTCATTTGATGAATAAGCGGTCCTCGTAAGCGAGCTTGGTCAACCCACTTCGTATCCGAAGAATGGGTTTCCAACAGGTTGTAGCCAATTATTTGCTTCCCACCGATGATATCCACCCAAGTCATGACCGGAATCGTGATTCTCCCCGCTGGTCGCGACGACGCTTTCGAGGACTACAAGCGGTTCGTCCGAGAGGGGCATCCGATTGACGACATCGAGTCCTATCTCGATGAAGATGACCTCGAACTGTTTCGGACCACATCTGACGAGGATCTCGTCCACGTTTGGGGGACCTCGGTAGACGGTGCGTGGCGGAACGTCGAGCGCAACGACATCGTCCTCGTCTACCATGATGGAGAGTTCGTCGCGAGGGGTCAAGTCCTCCAACTGCGGCACGACCCCAACCTTGCGGAGTACCTCTGGAAGGAGAACGTCGACCATGGCCGATGGGACGACGAGAGCCCCTGGGAGTACATGACCTTCCTCACTGATGTCGAGGAGGTCGACGTCGACATCGAGGAGTTCAACGAGCTCGTCGGGTACGACGAGACCTATCGTCCCCAGGGATTCACCCGAGTCGCCGATAAGCGCCTCGACCAACTTGCCAAGGAGGGGTCGGTCGAGACTGCCATCGCCGACCTGACCGATGCCGGCGAGCGTGTCCATCCCGTCGACGACGAAGACGATGAAGACGACGAAGACGACGGACCAACTCCCAACCTCGCCGACCAACTTCGAGCGGCTAGTACGGATGGAAACGCCCATGAGGAGTTTGAGAAACTCGTTGCGAAGGCCTTCTCGCGGCTAGGGTGTACCGCCGATTGGATCGAAGGGGGAGGTGACACCGACGTAGAGATTCGTTCCCCGGAACACATCGTGGTCGAAGTGAAAGCTCGGGGTAACGGGCGGGTCAACTCCCTCGAGGTCACCAACGTTGATAAGCACCGACGCCAGCGTGGGGCCGACCACGCCATCGTGGTCGCCCCAGGATTCGCCCCGAAGGTCATCACCAACGCCGAGACGACCGACCTGACTACACTTGCGGTTGACGACCTCATCGAGCTCCTTGACCGACGGGATCGGTACGCCGTACCCCCGGAGGAGACCCTTGCTCTCCTGACCCGCTCCGGGGCCTTCCAAGACGATAGGCTTGATCTCCTCGACGAATCTATTCAGGACCGCATCGACGCGGGCGAGACCCTCCTCGCAGTCATCCGGGCCCTCGAACGTGCCGACGGGGCCGTGGAGACAGCGGAGGATGTCCGGTGGATCGTCGTAGGCATGGAGGACTCCGACGACGTCCCGACCACCGAGGAGGTCCGGTCCGCCCTCCAGCTCCTCGCCCACCCCACTGTGGGGGTTGTCGGACAGGACGAGGAGGGGTATCGGGCCACCACCGACTACGAGAACGGGGTACAATTGGTCCGGTCCCTTGGGGAGATCGTCCATTCCCCAGCCCTAGCTGAGGAGGCGGACTGACGGAAGGGACTGGACTCTGGTAAAAGAGCAGTCTCGACAGTTCCTCTCCAGCAAAACTGCTGAATATCCCGTTTTTGTTGGGTGGGCCAACCCCCGCCTGTGTTACCCTCTTGATGGCCCTCCCCGATACCAGTTTCACGGGGGAACTAGGGGCACTCCCGACCAACTTTCCCAGGGATCAGCCGTGAAGCCCGGCCCCTTCAAATGCCTCGTCGACGACGGAGGGGGTGGGGGCGTTGAGGTACGGTTCGATGGCCTGGAAGGAGTCCCACCCCCCGACTTGCATGACCACCCGTGGGTTCATGGCCTCATCCACGAGTAACCGCTGGGCGAATCGCCGGCGAAGGTCGTGAGAGCTCACATGCCGGAAGTCGGGATCCCCCGTCTCTTGGGCAGCTGCCTCCGCCGTCCGCTTGACCGCTGCCCGGACCCCCCGGACGGAGAGGTCGACGAAGGGGTGGTCGGGGGCGATGTTCTCCGCGTTCTGGTACTGCTGTAGGGACCGCTCCACCCCCTTAGGGAGGTAGGCGTTCCGGGGCTTTCCCCCGGAGTTAGTCGTGTCCTTCCCCTCGGGGACCCGCAGACGAAAATGGTCGTCGTCGGTCTGTTGAATGTGAGTCGGCTTGACCTGAGGGATCTCGAAGGCACGGAGCCCGACGAATCCCCCTAGTTGAAGTATCACGTCGTCCCGGTAGCTCACGGCTGCCCGCCGAAGTTGGTCGAGGTCGTCGTCGGTCATCCACACCTTGTACGAGTCCTCTCGGTTGGTGGCCTCGAGACGCATGGCGGTTCCTACAGATCCCGGTATGAAATATCTTGTATTTGATGGGAATTGGTCGAAGAGACGGGGGAGTTGGCCGGAGAATTGGTCGGTTGAGTTGGCAGTGGTTCCGAGTTATCAGACAAATCGGCAGCCAACCCACCCGGACAACGGAACCACCAGTAGTCTTTTGCGAGTTGGTGGGCAAGATTGCGTATGAGTCTCACTTCGGACGACTTCGAGGAGTTCGTTTCCTCGGACCCCGACGATGACGAGACGGTTCCGCTCGGACAGGCACTTTCAGAGTTGGGACTCGATGTCGAGGTTGACTCCGTCGAAGCCGTTCGTGACGTCCGCGAACGGCTATGAGAGTACTCCTCGACACTAACGTCCTTGTCGCAGCAGTTACTCGGGACACTGATCGGTCTGATGAAGCAGTCGAACTCCTTGATCAGGTCGACGATCCGCTCGTTTCGGTTCTCAGCCTCATGGAATTGCGGAGTGTTCTGAGCAAAAAGAAGCGGTTCGAACGGGACCGGATCGACGCCATCGAGAACCGGGTCACCTCCCGGATGACTGTGACATTCCCCGACGCCTCCGATATGATGGCGGCGAACCGCCTCCAATCGGAAACACTGTTGTACCCGATGGACGCGATGATCCTCTCAGCAGCTGACGCTGCCGACGCAACTCTCGCCTCATTTGACTCCGAATTGGTCGAGCACGGTGCGGAACTCCCTCAACAACTCCTCGACGAAGACGAGTGATCTACTCGGGGACATCCGTGATCTTCGGAAGTGTGTTAGTCTCCATACGCGGCATAAAGTGACCGTCAAACCTAGAGATCTGATAGGCCAGTTGGTGATACCGTATCCGCTGCTCTGTGTGTCGCCACTCAGTTACGGCTTCCAACTGTTCGGAGACGAGAGAGATAGATTCCATCATGTAGATCGTGTTGGGTGTAAGATCCAGGTCATCTAAATCGGCTTCCAGTTCCACCTGCTTCTCCTCTAACTCCTCTATGCGGGCGACAATTTCACTAACCGAATAGTCGGAAGCGATCCGCTGCGCGAGCCACCACTCGATGTAGGGTCTGCTTCGACGATATGTTGCCATTTTGATCTCCTCATTTCTGTCGACGATACCCATATCGACTAACCGATCTAGATGCTTCTTGGCGGTATTGTCGGCACAATTGGCTTGCTCAGCAATAGTAGTGTAGTGCTGGTACTCAGCACAATCCATGATCGTTTTGAATACTTTATCAAAGGAGTCCGTCCGATCTTTCCACTGCTCTTGGATCCCCTCTATTGCCTCTTCAATCGGGTTTTCGCTGTGGTTCTGCATTTGGACCGAAGCTTGTGGTTCAATATATTAAGGGATACGTAATCTATTTGGGTTCACTAACCTATTTTCCCAATACGCCCCATGGAGTAATCGTGACGCAAACAAGTGTATGCAGCCGGGTACCCGAGTCACTCAATAAGTGCATAGAAGAGGCGTCTAGGTCGACCGGAGCGTTCCGTTCGGAGATTGTTCGACGGGCGCTCCGGTACTACATCAGCGAGAATCCAGATGATCTCAAGGTTCTCGAAGCTGACCAACTCCCGACTGGTGTCTTCGGTGGTACCCAACCAGCGTCACGATTCGAGAAATAAGATCGGCAACGACGAACAAACCAAACGTTCGGCAGTAAGTGAATCAGTCGACGTTCGGAACGAGCCACTACACCAGTTCCGAACGTCGAATTGACCTGATCAGGAGCAAACCGCTGGAACGGTGCTCCGTGTGCTCAAGGAGGTTCGCACACGGTAAATGCGTTTTCCCGTTCTATCGGTTCTACTCCGGGTTTGCCTCCCAGAACAGGCATTAACCAAAATGCAAGCAAACGGAGAAGAACGTCGTGATGTTTCGGACGCAGAGACAGCGGAGTCCAAGCTACGCCAGCTAGATATCATCTGTTGGTGGATTAGAGATGAGTGCGAGGACGTGGGAGGAGAGATCGTAGAACCGGAGAGTGACCAGGATGTCTTAGTCGAAGTTCCGAACACTCCGGAGACACGGGAACAGGTAGAGAGAATCGCTGGGATGCTGAGTGTTTACGCCGAAATACTCTCTGGCGATCCACTACCCAGTCTTTCGGAGGTGGAAGATGAGTAAGTCGGATGACCGCCGAAGTACCTTTCCGGATGCCAAGCATGACCTCGACCGGGGTACTATGAGTGGAAAGCTCGAACCCACGACGCCTGCCGAGGCCGTGGAGTGGTACCTCACTAAGCGAGAGACGGACGTGTCCGAGAAGACACTCCAAAACCATCGATATCGGCTCGAACAGTTCGTTGCGTTCTGTACCGAGTTCGAGATCGACAACCTGAACGACCTCACAGGAAGAGATCTCTACCGATACCGGACTTGGCAGAGCGACGAGGTCAAGCCGGTTACTCTCAAGGGGTATCTCCAAACACTCCGAGTGTTCCTCGAGTTCTGTGCTTCTATAGAGGCGGTCGAGCCAGGGCTCCGTGAACGAGTCAAGCTGCCGGAGGTCGACGCCGCTGACGAAGCGAAGGAGACGCATATTGAGACCGGCCGAGCGGAGGACATCCTCGACCACCTAGAGCGGTTCCAGTACGCCAGCCGTGACCACGTAGTCATGGCGATACTTTGGCACACAGGAATCCGCCTAGGTAGTCTTCGTACATTCGATGTCGAAGACTTCGATGAGGACGCGCAGTGTCTCGACCTTCGGCATCGGCCCGAGACAGAGACTCCGCTGAAGAATCAGCAGTCTGCGGAGCGTTCCATCGCTATCGGACCACACTACTGTGACGTGATTCGAGATTACATCGACCACAACCGTCACGACGTGACGGATGATCACGGTCGACATCCGCTGATCACGAGCAATCGTGGCCGACTCAGTAGCGTCTCGGTTCGCGAGAACATCTACAAACTCACACAACCGTGTCAGTTCGGCGACTGTCCTCACGACAAGGATCCGTCGACGTGTGACTGGAAGCAGCATGGCAACAGAGCTGGTTGCCCCTCGTCACACTCGCCCCACGGAATCCGCCGTGGTTCTATCACTGAACACCTGCGTAACGGTACGCCGGAAGAGATCGTCTCAGACCGAGCGAACGTCTCGAGCGAAGTGCTCGACCAGCACTACGACGAGCGGACAGAACGCGAGAAGATGCAGGTCCGTCGCGACTTCATCGAGGGGTTGTAACGACTAATGAATCCCACTCCACGCGGAAACGGTGCGTCTTCTACCATAGCCTCGGCAGGCACCCGTATCGTTCATGCCCCCGCGAGTCCATTCCGATTCCTTCGTCGTGTCGATTGTTTTTAAAGTCGGAGTAGAATCCCTATACTCCGACTTATCGGCACACTCGGGTTCCGAACCTCTCCCCAGCGAATTGGTTTGCTTCGGGGTCCGAAAGCGGGGCGCTGCAGTCGTGCGATCGTCTCACTGCGAACGGTCTCCATTTATAAGCAGCCGTCACAACCTCCCGCTCGGCTTCCGCGTTCGAAGATGTCACTCCGACTCCGGCCCCGCCCCCTGAATCCGCCTCGCGGCAAGGGCGAATATCCCCAGCCCGATCAGGTAGAGCCGCCAGCCGCCGTTCGCGACCGGGAACCGGCGGTCCACCGGCTCCTCGGTGATGTCCGCCGGGTCGCGCGGTTGGATCGGGTTGTTGACGTGGACGGTCTCCGTCGATCCCGTCGTTCCGGCGTCGACGCTCCGCGCGCCCGTCTCGGGGTCGATCCGCACGTCGACGAACGTCTGCACGAAGCCGTCGGCGGT
>ENA-ORDC01001353-ORDC01001353.1-marine-metagenome-genome-assembly--contig:-NODE-1353-length-18560-cov-12.135963_pt1 | contig 18560 bp, 19 predicted proteins | sample MGYA00237783_ERZ508515 | MGnify/ENA primary metagenome ERZ508515 (study PRJEB26186, sample SAMN06268792) | marine metagenome | isolation source: Eden Landing Ponds, San Francisco, CA, USA | place... | reverse complement strand
GTCGTGTTCACGCACACCGCGGGCTACGTCGAGGAGATGGTCGAGCACGTCGCCGACAACGAGGGGCTCCAGCTCCAGCTCATCCAGTACATGCCGGAGCTGACCGGGAAGCCGGAGTGGAACGTCGACATCGGGCGCGTCCACGACTGGCTCGCCGAGAAGGCCGACCGCGTCGAGCGCCGCGAGATGCACGACCGGAAGCGCTACTTCGTGGGCGAGGACGGCGACGACGACACCGGCGGCATGGTCGAGATCGTCGATCCCGTCGAGAACGAGGACTTCTGCGCCAACTGCGGCCGCGTCCGCGTCACCCACGAGGGGTACCTGAAGGGGTGTCTCAACCGCAACGACGACCTCCGATCGATGGGCGAGATGACTCGGGAGGAGATCGCGGAGACGTTCGAGGCGGTGGTAGCTAATCGGGTGCCCTACTACGGCGAGTACCTGATCGAGAACGACGACGGCGAGTACGAGATCAACGAGGAGTACCTCGGAACGCCGAGCGTGGCGGACTGAGCCGGGAGGTTCTGACCGCGCCGGGAGGCTTCTCAGGCGGACCCGGAATCGACCGGTCCGAAATCGCCCCACTCGCCGTCGATAGCTCCGTCGGCGAGGGCGTCGGTACAGCCGGCGACCGCGGCGGCGACGCCCCCGCGACCGAGGAGACCGCGTCTGGAGGGCTGCATACGGTTGGCCAGTGACTCGGAAGGCTGTAGTATTGTGTGACGGACACCACTTATCACACTGCGAACGAACGGGCACAGTGGGGTCCGGCTATCTCGGGATTTGCTGCGTTCAGGTGGGCACACATTGGCTATAAGTCTGGAAGGTAATCGCTGCGCTGTTCAGCCTGTTCGCGGTCGGATCGTCGGTCGTAATGACGATCGAGGATATCTTCGCTCGCGTTTAGGCGGTCCTGGACAACCTGACGAGGCACGTCTTCACGACGGTAGTACGTGACGCGCCCGCTTCGGAGATCGTGCGGAGACCTCGACGATGGACACTTGCTTGCCTTATCAAGATGGGTTGCTTCGCACTCATCGATATCTCGATCATGCGGACACGCCTCACCTCGCCAACAAGGTCGAGTGACTCGATAGAGAGTTGTCCGTAGCGTGTTCCCGGCTGGTCGACCGTACTCAGTCGTAATCAACGGTTCGCGGTCGAAATCGTCCTTAACATCATCTCGGTGATAATCGATATAATCTGCAATGTATCGTGCGGTTCGCTCACTGATTCGGTTCCACCGTGACCCCTTCTGCTGGTTTTTGAGGGGAGTTCCGGTATCCGGTCTATGAACGAAATGGACAGCTGGACCGTTCACGCGCGGATGAGTCCCATCGAGATCTACATCGCGAAGATCAAGTCCACGAATAGCCCCGGTTCGGGCACCGGTCTTCCAAAGCAGTAGGAAGATGATGTGATCGCGTGAACCCGGCTGTGCGTGTTCGAGATAATCTAGAATCGCAAGAGAACGGTCTGCCTCTAAGGTCGATTCGGAGACATCTTCTCCGTTCTTCATACTCGGCAGAGCGATCTGCTCGTAAAGCGTTGATGGGACAGCATCGATATCGGCAGCAAAACGGAGGAACCGACGGAGTGACGCAAGTTGGCTCTTTAAAGTGACGCGCTTTATCGAATCACGTCCGTCCCCGTTACCTTCGTGACGCCAGGTCCGGTACAGATAGAGATCTCTTCCGGTGAGATCATTTAGATCCTCTATTTCGTGCTCATCACAGAACTGGAGAAAAGCTTCTAACCGGTGTTTTTCGCTTCGACGAGTAGATTCCGCGTGCTCGCCGACCATCGCTTTATGATACATTTTGACACCCTCAGCTGGAGGAAGGGGATCGAGTTCTGTGCTGTGAGCCATCGTTGATCTCTGATTCAGACTACAGTGGCTTAATAGTTATCACTAATTAGCTATCGCTATAAGAGTATCGCTAGTCTGCGGTCGGTTATTTACGTCTTGATTCATAATGGCCGCTCATGGCCGACAAGGAGTTTCCAGAATGGACGACTGACCTCGATAAAGAAATCTTAGAACTGCTAAACTCAGAGATCATAATGACTCCTGCAGTGATTGCAGAAAATATCGATCGGTCCCGTGGTGCAGTCTCCCGTAGATTGGGGACGTTAGAGGCAGGTGGTCTTGTAGAAAAACAGGGACGCGGAAAATACAAGATATCATCAGATGGGTCGGAGTTGTTTGATTATAATTGGAGCAGTGTTTCTGAAGAGGAGAGAACAGAGATAGCTAAGGAAGAATATGAGATTGGTAAACGAATCGAGGAAGAGTTGGGAATAACACAGGGTGAGTATCTCTCAGCTGTCGAAGAAGAGTATGAACGACTGAAAACCGAGAGCCCAGAAGAATCGGATGATGATTTATTTACGAAAGCTTTCGAAGTTGTTAGTGAGAGATACAGAAGTGAGGAACAGACAAAAGATAACTAGAGTCTACTTACTACTCCCACCGTCGCTTAACAAACTCTAGAATACCGTCCCCACGTTCCATTACGGATTTTTCAGTAAAGTTTGGCCCATCGAGTTCGCGAAGTACATTAAGCGAAGATTCACGATAGATGTTCTCATACTTTGATTCGTATGAATTATTACCTTCTGACATGTTTTCAGTCGCACTAAGTACAGCTAAATTACCGATCCGATTTCGGTTGCTCTCATGATCTTCGAATTTGTTCCCCTCTTCGGCATTTTTCGGAACCAAGTGTTCTACATCGAAATTCTTACGGAATTCATGATACGGTGATAAAGAGAGCAAACCAGACGGTCCACGCAGGTCACGCTCGTACTCGTACATGATGTACTTAATTACCTCACTATTTCGCACACCACCCCATCCGGATGTGAATGAACCATCGAGAACATCTGGGGCACTAAGGAACTCCGTTATAACGTTTTCAATCGGAGTTATTTTACGCCGCTTCTTCATTATGCGGTCGATGGATTTCTGAACGCCCACCTCTTTGTAACTATACCCAACGTATCGTTGATTGTCACTATTGAATATCGTCTGAATGTCGCTGACCTCAATCTCTGACCAGTATAAATCATTGGCAATGGAAGATAGGGTGTTTTTGAATCCTTGAGCTCCGTGGGACATCACCAAGCTGAATCCGAAAACTAACTTTTCGAGCTCACTGGTTACATCCGCAAATTCATCAGATTCGACACCGAATTTATCTGCGGTAGCGATCAGTAGTGGTGCCGTAGCTGATTGTACAGACGAGTGTAAGAATAGCAACTGTATTCTCCGCACAGTCTCATTAATACTGGAATCCGGATTGCTCTGAGGTTCAAAATATTCATCAGCAAATTTATCTCTATCAGTAAGATTTGGGTAATATTCTGAGAATGTCTCTAAAGAGTCTAGATACGGAACAATAAACGATTCAAAGTCATCTCTTTGAACACTCGCAAAGTCCTCAAATTCTGATAGGCGGCGATGGATATCTGATGGTCCAGGTCGTTTAGCTCGGGAGTCAGATCGTTCACTGGTAAACACTTCCCAATGGATTCGAGCCAGATCATCTACCTCTGAATCAGAAAACCCATCGTGTACTGTGATGTTTCGGACAATATCATTAAATTGTGAGTAGATATCTTCAGATACTAGTGTTGCAGACTGGGAGGCACAGTAAACAAGATGACTTCGAATCTTATCATGGAGGCGCAGATCTCTCCCCCGATCATTAATAACTTTAAACATTCTCGCTGCCTCATCTACATCTTCAACAACTTTGATATTCACCTCTAATCTTTGCGTGAGAATTTGAACCAACTTATTCAAAAATTTGTAATAGGGAGCATATTCGAGCTCATCCGACTCAAATCGATCTTCTCTCCACTCCTGTAGCCGATCTAATGAAACCTGCTTGGCACGGGCTATCTTTCGTTCAGCCTCAACTAAGTTATCTTGTTCTAGGAACTCTTCGGGAGTTCTATCGCCAATAATCACTTGTTTATATGCCGACTTCCCAAGTCCACCCAATCTAATCCTCTCAATATTCTTATACTCTATGTAACTTTCACTTATTTTATCTCGTTCCTCACTAATTGTCGAACGAAAGTCTTCATTTACATCTTGATCTGATTCCAAATCAGACATTTCGTCAACAATTGCCGATATGATAATAGCGATAGTTGCTAATCGCTGTTGTCCGTCAACGATTCCATACACGTTGTAGTCTTCATAATCTGTTGGTTCGATCGAGCCTCGGTCCTCTAGTACAAATGTGCCAAAGTAGTGATCAAGTGGATCCTCCCTTTCGCTCTTGTTGTTCTGCTTATACACAAATTCAATATCATCTAACAAGTCTTTCACATTCCTCTTTTCCCAAGCGTAGTCCCGTTGATAGTCTGGAATTTCGAAATAAGATTGGCTGAAAACCGAGGAGAGGGCAAAGTTGTCGTCGGGTGTGCCGTCCATAGAATATAGTATCGAAATGGATGTATATATGTTATCATATGATTATTTATATGTGGCCACCGCTCCTCAGTCGTGGTGAAAATCTCAATTCGCGTTATATCCTCGAATTAATTTAGAGTATGAGGCACTGTTGAAACCTTTCGGTGCTAATATATCTCAGACCACGTGCTGAATATAGAGGGTAGAGTCAACATGGTGGCCCCGTTATTTTCTGCCTGAGTCGTGAATCTACTCTGGACAGTCAATCAAACACACGTTGGTGGCAGAAGGCACAAAGTGTGAGCAGGTTCGAGAGTGAATTTGATTTCTCAAACGTTTCGAACTCTTCCTTTCGCTGGACGTGGTGGACATGTAGTTCCGCGCCGTGTATTATTTTAGCAGCCTCATCCTTGACACCACAAAAAACACACTTGTGACGATCGCGCTTCCGTACTTCACGGCGGATTCGGTGCCAGTTCTCACCATAATAGCTGCCAACGCCTCCCTTCCAGCCCGGATGATTTTCGCCTGTCTGATTCTCTGAGAACCACTTCGCACGACAGTGCCGATCGCAGAAGTTGTGATCGTAGGCGACGACTTCAGACGGTATTCGTTCGTTGCTATCGCCACAATAGTCACAGGTGAATTCAACCTTGCCTGAGTCTCTGCCGTGATCGTCACCATGCTCACTAAAGTAGTCCCACCGACAGTCGTCATTACAGAAGTGGCGATCGAACTGCTCTCGTTGCCAGCGCGGACGGGAGACACTGTTACCACACCAAGAGCACTCCACGAATTCCTGCGTGTTTTGTGGGTGATTCTCGCCAGTCAAATGTTCGCTCATCCACTCCCCTTTACACTCCGGGTTACAGAAGTTCCTCTCACCAATTTCAGAGGGTTTTCGTCGTCGTACTTTCCCGCAGTTGTCACAAGTGAACTCTCCTTTTCCGCCCTCCCAGTTGGGGTGGTCTTCGCCAGCAACGTGTTCACTTTGCCATTCAGCTTTACATTCGATTGAGCAGAATCGACGCGTATCTGCTTGATTCTGGGGGTAGGTATCCGTTTCACCACAGTTTTTGCAGGAGATTTCAACTCTCTCTGCCATTTGCCACTCCTTTCTACATTCAATTGAACAGAATCGGCGCCTTTCGGCTTTGCTTGGAGGATATGTCTCGGTCTTGCCGCACTGCTCACACGTGACCGGCACGGGCATACAGTTTAGTCCTCACATCGACATTTAGAATTTTTGATGGATGAACATGTGGATAGCTTAGGACATCTACGTGCTCAATTTCACCGATCCGCCATACAAGATGTGCGCGTTGTATTCAGCACGCCCGTTTTGTCAGTTTTAATGAATTTCAACGGAGCCTATCAACTGTAGTCTGTTAGCTCAGATTCAACCGCAATTGGTTGAGGACGATCTGGGGGAAGCTTCTTTGCTGGATCAAGATGTTCAGATCCATCTATACTCACATATGTGACTCCGGAATTTTCAACAGAATGTCGTGACTCACCGTCGCGATCTACAATACCAATGCCGTCAAATTGCCAGCTGGATTGGTCTGTAGACAGATCAGATATTGATTTTTCAGAGTCAGATTTCATCTCTCTAATCTCTTCTTCTGTGGCCCACCGGTCCGAACAGTTTGGTTTGATGTCTCCATCAATATTTTTCTCTTCGGTTTGCGTATCGAGATCAGCAGAAATCATCTCTTGAGCGCCATTTGAGAAATCGACGCGGTTTGTCGAAGTCGCCCAGCAGATCGCCCGGAACGCTAATTCGGAAATGCCGCGTTTGAATAGCTCTGTACCGTGAGATCCAATATATTCAGCAACGTATGAACCAAGATTACCTACCACAGACTCAGCCTCATCATACTCATCAGGTTGAAGAGCTGTATCCACCTGAGAGGCGCTAATCGGTCTCTCATTCGGATCTGGTGAGTAGTAGTTGTGCGCGCTAGCTCCTGCCGGCTCGCAGTGACGCAGATGAGTATCAATCACCGGTTGAAAATGTTCTTCTGAAACATCACCGTCAATAAAGAGAGCAATATGAACGTGACCGTATCCGCTTCGATGGTGCTCGACAACCCTAGCATATTCCCAGTTATCCACGTCAGCTCCGTTTGAGCCGAGAGCCCGATGTAAAGCTGGACGAACATGGCCTGTAAACGACTCAATTACGTCGCGAAGATGATCGGCGGGACAACGCCATCCATTGTTTTCATTCCTGTTTGAAGCAGTCAAAGTCAGCATGACAACATGAGGACTTGACGCAGTAGCTAGGAATTCACGTTCAAGCCCTTTGAGACGCGCATAATAGGTATCGCCGTACTGCGGTTGATGGGAATTTGGCATTGGTGCCCGAACGAGATCTCCGTCTGGATCACGGAATCGCAAATGCATATTTCGGTAATCGTTGTACCAGCCGAGGAACTCACGCAAGACTTGTGACCACGCTTTGCTCCGTGCTCCACCGTCTGATTTGATAGCAGCAGCTTCCTCGCGGAGAGTCGTCGCTTCACGAACCGATACCGGCCGTGCTGATTTGCCAGGTGCCGTCTCTAACCACTCATCTACTAGTTCGTTTTTCCGCCTCCACCACTGACGACGTGCTGATGACCCCCCGTCAGCCGGTTCGTTAGAGCCGCTCTGTGGGGCTGACGGGTTATTCTTGGAAGGCCGAGACCGCGACTCCCAATCTGGCGCGTGCGCTCCCGTGATTGAACTGGGATTGCTCACAGCAACCACCCCGCCCCGCATCCCGCTTCCCCTCTCCCTACGGTCGAGGGGTGCGCGTCGGCTTCCGTTGCGTGGGGACAAGCCCCACGGACGGCTGGTCGAGCCGGTGCGCGCGCCTCGTGGCGCTCGGCGCGCGTTCCGGGGTGCTCGCTCCCTTCGGTCGCTGCACTTCCGGGCGTCCCGCCTCTCCCGTTCCGCCGCTCCCGGCGGAAAGACGACGAGCCAACGCGGGCCGGAGTCACCCCCACGAGGGGGGATGACTCTGAAACCGCTCCCGCACTCAATCGACACCACTCAGTAAGGGTGGGCTGGTGGGTGGGTAGATCTAAGCAGAAACGGTTGATGGGTAGATCCGATGGACGAACTACGGAAATCGACAGCAAGCAGAGGGGACCGTTCGACGGCTTGTTGAAATCCGAACTTAGACCGTCAGTAGTTTCCAGAGAACTCCGTGATTCACCGCGAGAGACGTTCTTAGACCTTCTTTCAACTAGAACATCTAAAACGACGGTTCGCGTACGGGCACAGTGGGATTCGAACCCACGACCGTCGGATTAGAAGTCCGACGCTCTATCCGGGCTGAGCTATGTGCCCTCACTCGAAGGTCTCACACCCAGCGCCAAAAACGCCGACGGTTCGCGCCGATATCGCTCCACGCCTCAACAGCAGACCTAAGTCTGCGACGGGACTACTCGCCGCCAATGAACGTTATCGGAACCGTCGGCCTCCCCGGCAGCGGGAAGGGGGAGGCGGCGAACGTGGCCGAGGAGGCGGGGATCCCGGTCGTCGTCATGGGCGACGTGATCCGGGCGGAGTGCCGCCGACGCGGGCTCGACCCGGCCGAACACCACGGTCGGATCGCGGGCGCGCTCCGCGAGGAGGAAGGCGACGACGCGATCGCCGCCCGGACGCTCCCGCGGATCCGGGAGGCGGCCGCCGAAAGCGAGCGCGACACCGTCCTCGTCGACGGGCTCCGCTCGACCGTCGAACTGGAGCGCTTCCGGGAGGCGTTCGGCGACGACTTCACGCTCGTGGCGGTCCGCGCCCCCTTCGAGCTCCGCGCCGAGCGGCTCGACGACCGCGGCCGCGACGACTCCGACTCCGACTTGGAGGCGCTCCGCGAGCGCGACGACCGCGAGATCGAACTCGGCCTCGGCGAGACCCTCGAACGGGCCGACGTCGAGATCGACAACACCGGGACGCTCAACGAGTTCCGGCGCCGCGTCCGGGAGGTGCTCGGCGTCGCGGAGGACGGGCGGAGCGGCGACGACGACGCCGCGACCGACGGCGACGCCGCGACCGACCCCGATCCCGCGGCCGCGAACCCCGGAGGTGACGGCTCGTGATCTACAGCGTCGACGTGCGGATCGAGGCGCCCGTCCGCGACACCGAGGTGACCGACCGGGTCGCCGACGCGGTTCGGAACGTGTTCCCGGACGCGGAGCCGATCCACGAGGACGGCCGGCTCATCGCCGAGGCGCACACCTTAGACGCCTTCTCTGACGTGCTCCACGAGCAGGAGATCCTCGACACCGCCCGGCGCGTGTTCTTACGGAACAGCACCGACGATGGGTTCGACTTCTCGCTGAAGAAGCAGGCGGCGTTCGAGGGCGTCGTCAACTTCGCGGTCGGCGAGCCGGACGAACTCGGCGAGATCGACGTCGAAGTCCGTGTCCGAGAGCCGGACGTCGAGGCGTTCATCGACTACGTCGCGCCCGAGACGGACGAGGGCCGGCCCGTCGACCCCGCACGGGAGTACGGCGACCGGATCGATCCCGAGGACGCCGAGTACTGAGGCCGCTTCGAGGAATCGATTTCGCCGGCTCAGTCGCTCAGCAGCGACGAGGCCGCCCCGCCGATCGCGCCGAAGACCGCCGGGTAGACGGCGCCGGCGAGCAGCACTGCGGTGACGAGGTCGGGCGCCACGGTCCCGTCGCCCACCGAATACCGGAACAGGAACGCGCCGATCACGGCGAGCGGGAGGTACCCGGCGAGGACGAACGCACCGGCCTGTGCGCCGTCGACCGCCTCCGTCACGCCGGCGGTTCGACCGGCGACGACGCCGGCGACGACGAGCAGGAGCGGCGGGACGAGGAACAGAAACGACCCGGCCTCGCCCTGTGAGAGGAGGTTCGCCGACTGCGCGCCGCCGATCAGTGAGGGGGCGTTGACGTCGACGAAGTGGGCGTTGTAGAACATCCATCCCGCGGCCTGCCACGTGGAGATCGGGTCACCGCCGAACAGGTCGGCGAAGAAGTTGATCCCCGAGAGCCCCTCCTCGATCCGGTCGCCCTGCGTCACGTATACGACCAGATAGCCGAGGACGTACGCGACGGCACCGCCCGCCGCGCCGCCGGCGATTCCCTGCATTCGGTTCGATCGATCGGGGACAGACATGTTCTCGGTGTCGTTTCGGCGGTCATAAGTGTTTGTTGGCTCGGCGCGCTCGCCGCCGAACGCGTTCGGCCGCCGGATCGTCGCCTCCGAGGCGGCTCTCCGCGCGTTCCCCGCTACTCGGTCACCCCGCGCCACTCGTCCCGTGAGATCGAGTACCGGACCTCGTCGTGGACGCTGCCGTCCGCGAAGGCGATCTGATTCCGCAACAGCCCCTCGCGGCGACCGCCGAGCCGGTCCACGTACTTCCCGATCGCCCGCTGCGACTGCTCGTTCTCGGGGAGGTGGCTGACGGCGACCAGGTCGAGGTCGAGGTCCGCGAAGGCGACCTCGACGAGCGCCGCGGCGCGTTCGCCCGAGTAGCCGCGGCCCCAGAACCGCTCACGGAGCCAGGTACCGAGCTCGGCGGTCCGCTTCTCCCAGTCGACTGAGAAGCCGCCGAAGCCGGCGATCTCGCCGGCGCCGTCCTCGCCCTCGCGGGGTCGGATGACGTAACTCGCCGCCTCGTCGTCTTCCCATCGCTCGCGGCCGCGTTCGAGGAACTCGAGCGTCTCCTTCTTCGTCTCGTGGGGGTCCCACGTGACGTACTCGGTCACCGCGTCGATCCCGGGGTCCGACGAGCAGATCCGATAGCAGTCGTCGAGGTCGACGTTCTCGGGCCATCGGGGCTCCAACCGCAACCGGTCCGTCTCGATGGTCTCGGGGAACATACCCGCCCGTCTCGCGGATCTGTATAAAAACCACGGTGAGCGTGTGTCGTGTTGCCACGCACCGTCGGACTTCGGAACCTCACCCGACGACGCCGTACTCACGGAGCGCGTCCCTGAACGCCGTCCGCTTCACCAGCGCGAAGCCGACGCAGATGATCAGGAAGCCGGCGACGGTGTTGACGGTGATCGCCTCGCGCAGGAACAGCCACCCGGAGACCGCGGCGAACACCGGCGCGACATACGAGACGAGGTTGATCTCGATCGGCCCGAGCCGGTCGAGGAGATCGAAGTAGATGAGGAAGCCGAGCCCGCTGGCGGCGATCGACAGATAGGCGAGCGCGAGCACCGCCTCCGTGGTCCACGCCACGTCGGCCAGCGACTCGCCGAGTCCGAGCGACAGCAGGTGCATCAGCGCGGCACCGAGGAGCATCGACCACGCCTCCATCGTCTCGATCGGGAGGTCGTCGTCGGACGCACGCATGAGAACCGAGCCGAGCGCGAACGCCGCCGCCGCCAGGAGGACGAGCAGCTTCGCGACCGTGCCCCCGCCGGCGAGGTTACTCGGGTCCGGCGCGGCCAGCACGATCGCGCCCGCGAGTCCGACGAGGAGGCCGACGACGCCGACGACCGTCAGCCGCTCCGAGGGGAGGAAGGCGCGCGCGAAGACGGTCGTCAGGACGGGCGAGAGGCTGACGATAACGGCCGCGACGGCGCTCGTCACGGCCGGGTCGCTCTCGCCGATAAAGAGAAACGCGTGGTAGGCGGCGATGACCAGCGTCGCCCCGACGGCGACGACGGCCCACTCGTCGCGTCCCCGCGGGATCGGGTCGTCGACGACGTACGCCGCGTACGCGAGCATGATGACGCCGGCGACGTCGTATCTGAGCGCGGCGAAAAGCACGGGCGGAAAGTACGTCAGCCCGGCCTTGATCGCCATGAACGCCGAGCCCCACACTGCGGCAAGGACGAGGAATAACGCGAGGTTCCGTGTTCGGCTCACGTGCGGACCTCTCCCGGGAGCGCGCCAAAAGGTTCCGAAAGCGGCCGGTCGTGCTGGGACCCGTGCTCGTCCGGAGACGCTCTCCGAGGGCTACCGGATCCGGAACCGGTCCACGTCGGCGGAGCCGTCGCGGGCGACGACCCCCACGTCGGCGAGCCGCCGGAGGGCGTCGGCGACCGTCTCCTCGCGGGCACCGACCTCCTCTGCGACCGCCTCCGGGGTGCCGTCGGTCTCGACCAGCGCGGCGAGGACCGCCGCGAAAAAGCGGCTGTCGGATTCGGTCCCGAGCCGCTCGTCGATCTCCGCCAGCGTGTCCTCGACGCGGCCCTGCACCCACCGCTGGGCCAGCGAGAGCTCGCGGTCGAGGTTCTGAAGCCGGCCGAACTCGCCGGCGAGATCGGCCAGATCGCTCGACGACCCGGACCCGTCGGGGATCTCTATCGAGAGGTGTTGACACCGCGCCGCCATGTCGAAGCTGTTCTTCGCCGGATACGCGCTCTTCGCGCCGAAGCCGTACGGAGAGACGCTCACCTCCAGTCGGAGGCTCCGCGTGATCCGGAAGTACTTGCGGCGCTGGTCGTCGGTGGTCGACTCGATGAGGCCGGCCTCCTCCAGCTTCCGCAGGTGGTCGATGACCGCCTTCGGGCTCACGTCGAGGTACTCCGAGATCTCCGTGACGTAACAGGGCTTGGTGGCGAGCAGCCGGAGGATGCGCCGCCGGTTCTCGTTGCCGAGGAGATCGAGCAGTACCGCGGAGTCCATTAACGTATGGTTAGCGTCGTAGCCGGAAAAGGCTGACTCACGGAGAGCGAACCGATCGCCCTCCTGCGGGCGATCGGTCGGCCCCGCGCTCCCGGTCAGGCGGACCCTCGGCGATCGATCGGAGCGAAGGGTAGTTACCCCGCCACCGAAAACGAGGGGGTATGGAAACGGCGCTCATCATTCTCGACGGATGGGGTCTCGGCGGCGGAGCGAGCGGCGACGCCGGGGGCGGAACGAGCGACGGCGAGACGGTCGATCCCTCGGGGCGGCCCGCGGGACGTGACGCGGTCGCCGCCGCCGACACGCCCGCGTTCGACGCGGCGACCGAGCGCGGCGCCGACGGGCGGCTCGTCGTCCACGGCCGACGCGTGGGGCTCCCCGAGGGGCAGATGGGGAACTCCGAGGTCGGCCACCTGAACATCGGCGCCGGCCGGGTCGTCAAACAGGCGTACACCCGCATCTCCGACGCGCTCGCAGAGGGGTCGCTGTCCGACAACGACGCCATCGCGGGGGCGCTCGACCACGCCGACTCGACCGGCGGGCGAGTCCACTTCATGGGGCTCGTCTCCGACGGCGGGGTCCACTCGGACGTGGAGCACCTGCTCGCGCTGATCGACGCCGCCGCCGACGCCGGGGTGCCGGCGACGAGCCACGCGTTCACGGACGGCCGCGACACCGCCCCGGAGATCGCCGACCGATTCCTCGAAGACGTGACGGCGAAGGCGGACGAGCGCGGGACGGGCCACGTCGCGACCGTGACCGGCCGCTACCACGCGATGGACCGCGACGAGAACTGGGAGCGGACGCGGAAGGCGTACGACGCCATCGTCGAGCGCGAGGCCCCCCACGAGGCCGAGACGGCGGTAGAGGCCGCGACCGAGGCGCACGCCCGCGGCGAGACCGACGAGTTCATCGAGCCGACGCTGGTGGCCGACGAGCCCGCGCTCGACGACGGCGACGCGGTCGTCTTCTTCAACTTCCGCGCGGACCGCGCCCGGCAGCTGGTGCGGATGCTCACCGACACCCGGCCCGACTGGGAGTTCGATCTGGACCAGCCCGATGTCCGGATGACCACGATGACCGAGTACGACGAGACGTTCGAGTTCCCGGTGGCATTCCCGCCCCAGATGCCCGAGAACACCATCGGCGAGGTGGTCTCCGACGCGGGGCTCACCCAGCTCCGGCTCGCCGAGTCGGAGAAGTACCCGCACGTGACGTATTTCCTCAACGGCGGTCGCGAGGTGGAGTTCCCCGGCGAGCGCCGCGAGATCGTCGAGAGCCCGGACGTGCCGACGTACGACCTCCGGCCGGAGATGTCGGCGCCGGAAGTGACCGACGAGGCGGTCGGTATCATCGAGGCCGACGACCCGGACCTGCTGGTCCTCAACTACGCGAACCCCGACATGGTGGGTCACACCGGCGACTTCGACGCCGCGGTCGAGGCGGTCGAGGCGGTCGACGCGCAGCTCGACCGCCTCCTCGACGCGGTCGCCGACGCCGGCGGCCACGCGGTCGTGACCGCCGACCACGGCAACGCCGACGACATGGGTACTCCCGCGGATCCCCACACCGCCCACACGTTCAACCCGGTCCCGTTCGTCTACCTGTCCCCCGACGGCGACGACGGCGGACGCGTGATCCGCGAGGGCGGCTCGCTGTGCGACATCGCGCCGACGCTCGTGGATCTGATCGGCCTCGATCGCCCGGCCGAGATGACCGGCGAGAACCTCCTGACGGAGTGACCGGTCGGCGGTAAACGGTAAACTCCGGTCGAATTTCCCCGGGTTCCACGCCGTTTTAAGTCCTTGACCGGCCAGGGATCGTTCATGACAGACGAGACCACCCCGGTTATCGCCGCCGCCTACCGAACGCCGCAGGGACGCGACGGCGGCGTCTACGCGGACGTCCGCAGCGAGGACCTCTCGACGCGGCTCATCGACCACACGCTCGCGGAGACGGGGCTGACGAGCGACCACGTCGACGACCTGATGTGGGGCGTCGCCCAGCAGCGGACCGAGCAGGACAACAACGTCGCCCGCGTCATCGCGCTGCTCTCGGATCTGGGCGAGTCGGTGCCCGCCACCTCGATCAACCGCTGGTGCGCCTCCTCGATGCAGGCGATCATCTCGGCGTCGGACGCGATCGCGGCCGGAAATCGGGACTGCATCATCGCCGGCGGCGTCGAGAACATGAGCCGCGTCCCGATGGACGGCGACTCCTACCAGCACCTCCATCCCGAACTCTCTGAGAAGTACAACGTCTTCCAGCTTCAGATGGGAATGACCGCCGAGAAGGTCGCCGAGGAGTACGGCGTGAGCCGCGAGGCGCAAGACGAGTACGCCGCGCGAAGCCATCAGCGCGCCGCCGAGGCGACCGAGTCGGGCCGCTTCGACGACGAGATCGTCCCGGTGGAGACCGAGGACGGTCTCGTCGAGGCGGACGAGGGGATCCGTCCGGACACGACCGCCGAGAAGCTCGCCGGCCTCTCGCCCGCGTTCACGGGGGACGGCACGGTGACCGCGGGGAACTCCTCACAGATCTCCGACGGCGCGTCGCTGACGCTCGTCACGAGCAAGGCGTTCGCGGAGGACCACGGCCTCGACGTGCTCGCGGAGGTCGGCACGAACGCGGTCGCCGGCGTCGATCCGACGGTGATGGGGATCGGTCCGGTGCCCGCGACACGGAGCCTGCTCGACCGCGCCGGTCGGACCATCGACGACTACGACCTCGTGGAGCTCAACGAGGCGTTCGCCTCCCAGTGCGAGTACTCACGCCGCGAACTCGGGATCGACGAGGACATCTACAACGTCAACGGCGGCGCTATCGCCGTCGGCCACCCGCTCGGCGCCTCCGGCGCGCGGCTCCCCGTCACCCTGATCCACGAGATGCAGAAGCGGGACGCCGACCGCGGGCTCGCGACGCTCTGTGTCGGCTTCGGACAGGGCGCGGCGATCGAGTTCAGCCGCTAAGGGTTCGGCGCCGCCGCTCGGGACTTAGAAAGCACTCCCGTCGGCACCGCATCGCGGCGTTACTGAATGTGGCCTTCGCGCCGGAGCTGGTCCGCGTCGTCGTCGTCGTACCGCCACTCGACGTTCGCCTTCTCGTCCTGCCAGTCCCACGGCTCCGCGAGGACCACGTCGCCCTCGCTGATCCACGTCCGGTACTTCATGCGGCCGGGGATCCGGCCCATCCGCGTCTCGCCGTCGACGCAGCGCAGTCGCACGTGGTTGCCGCCGAGGTGTTCCGTCACCACGGCGAACACTTCGTCGTCGTTGGGCATTCGGAGGTTCCGACGCCCGGATTCTTCGCTCATATAGGTAGTATGTCGGTCGGCCGTATAAGTGATGGGAGACTCGTGTGCGCGTGTCTCGTGACCGTTGTTAGCACACGTTTTCGGGGGTCCGTATCGCGTGACGAACCGGCCGCTCCGCCGAGCGAAGCGTTCAAATCCCGTCGCGCCGACGGGTCTCGCATGAAGGACATGGAGTCGCTCGTACTCGATCAGGACGACGAGATGCTCTCGCCCGCGGTGGTGGTGGCGACGATCGCCCTCCTCGCCGTCTTCGTCATCGGATTCCTGGTACAGATCGTCGGTCTGGTCGCTTGACCGTCTCCGAACTGATCCCTGCTGTCCGTCTCCGAACTGATCCCCGCTGTCCGTCTCCGATTATCGCCACGTCCGTCCCCCTTTTCAAACTCGGGAGCGAGCGACCGGTATGGGACGCGACCTCCTGACCGAACTCCTCGACCGAAACGACGAGCACGTCGCTTCCGCGGCCGCTTCCGATCTCGCCGCCCAGCGCGACGGCCAGCGTCCTCCGGTCGTCTCCGTCTGCTGTTCGGACTCCCGCGTGTCTCAGGAGGGGATGTGGGCGGTCGATCGGCCGGGATTCCTCTTTACCGCCGGCAACATCGGGAACCGCGTGTGCGACCGCGTCGACGGCGAGCGGGTGCTCGCCGGCAGCGTCGCGTACCCGCTCGCCTACACCGGTACGGACGCGCTCGCGGTCGTCGGGCACACCGGATGCGGCGCGGTCGGCGCGGCCCTCTCCGCGGTCCGGACCGGCGAACTCCCCGGAGAACCCGGTGTCAGGTCCGACGTGGAGGAGCTCGTCCCGATCGTCGAGTCGGGCCTCGACGCGCTCGACGACGGTCCCGGCGACGAAACGGGAGACGGGGACGGTCCCAGCGTCCGGAACCAACTCGTCGAGTACAACGTCCACGAACAGGTGTCGATCGCCCGCGAGACCGAGACGGGCGCCGACGCCGGCGTGTACGGCTTCGTCTACGACTTCCACGGCGCGTACGGGAACCGCGACGGGGCGGCCTACCTCGTGAACGTCGACGGCGAACGCGACCCCGAGTCCCTCCGCGACCGAGTCGGGCCGGAGCACGCGGACCACGTCGCCACGCTGCTGTAGCCCGCTCCGCTCCGCCGCATCCGACAGGGGTATCACGCCGCCGACCGAATCGCGCGTAATGGACCGCCGCGTTCTGTTCGCGAGTCTGATCCTGTTCGCCGGCGGCGCGACCGGCGTGGGCGTCGCCCTCTTCGCGTTCGTCGGCGTCGACGACGCGACGATCGACGCCGAGGTCGTCTGGGAGACCGAACCCGTCGCCGGCGACGACGGCAGCGGCGCGGTCGTCGCCACCATGGACGGCGACCCGCTCGTCCTCCAGCCGACGGTCGAGGACGGGAACCGAACGATACGCGCCACCGCCGCGGGCGGCGACGTGGAGTGGACGGCGAACGTCAACGGTGTCGATACTGCCGGCGACGGCACCGATCCCCCCGCAACGAGCGGGCTGGTCACCGGCGATCTCGGCGGCGACGAGGCCGTCGCGTTCACGACCGAATCCGGCTCCCTCGTCGTCCTCGACCCGGCGGACGGCACCGAGCGGTTCACGGTCGACCTCGGCGGACCCGGGGGGCTCCGGCCGGCGATCGGCGACCTCGACGGGGACGGAGACGCCGAGGTCGCCGCGGTCACGACCGACGGACGAGTTCGAGCCGTCGACGCGACCGGCGACACGGAATTCGAGACCGACCTCGACGCGCCGGTAGAGCTCCGGCCGCTGGCGGTCGACTTCGTCGGAGACGAGAGCGCCGGAGACGGCGACGGCGCGACCGATCGCGGGCTCGCGGTCGCGACCGCGGCCGATGGCGAGCGCTCGATCAGCCTGCTCGACGGGACCGGAGACGAGCGGTGGACGACCACTCCGTCGGTCACGCCCCTGAGCTGGAGCGCGGCCGACACGCGGAGCAGCCCGGTACTCGCGCTCGGCGGAGCGAACGGTAACTTGGAGACGATCGACGTCGCCGACGGCGAGACCCGCATCGAGGTCGGGTTACAGGACCTGCCCGTCACCGTCGGCGACGCGGACCCCGGTCGCGTCTACGTCGGCGGGAGCGGGAGCGTCTGGGCGGTCGACTTACTCGACGGCGAAGTCGTCTGGAAACAGCAGTACGGCGGCGACACGCGGGTGAACGCGCCCGGTGTCGCAGACGTCGACGGCGACGGCTCCCCGGGACCGGTCGTCGTGAACCGGAACGGGCGCGTGCTCGCGCTGAACCAGCAGGGCGAGGTTATCGCCCGCGGCGAGGTCGGCGGCACCGCCGTCGTGTACGCGGGCCCGCTGTTCGCGGACGTGACCGGCGACGGAAGCGCGGAGGTGCTCGTGGTCGCAGAAGACGGGCGGATCGTGGCGCTGTCCGACTGAGGACCGAGGGGTTCGTCGCCGGTCTCGTTCCGGCGAGTTTATCAGTCGGTCCGCGTCCGATTCGGGTCGCAGTCACCGAATTTTAGATGTGATTTCACCGGAAACGAGGTGTGTCGAAATAGCTACCGCTCCGGGGAGATCGGCGTCGGAGAAAACGGAAAAGCGCCCTTTCCGTTCAGTGCTGTTCGTCCTCGTACACCCACGCGGCGGTGTCGAGGCCGTAGTCGACGAGCTCGTCCTCGTCGAAGAACAGGTCAATCTCGCGCTCGTTAGCGCCCTCGTCCTCGTGATCCGACGCGTGGATCACGTTGTGTCCGAGGTCCAAACCGAAGTCGCCGCGGATCGTTCCCGGGGCGGACTCGGCAGGGTCGGTCTCCCCGACCATCGCGCGGACCTGTCGGGTCGCGTCCGCGCCCTCCCACACCATCGCGAAAACGGGGCCGGAGGTGATGAAGTCGACGAGGCCGTCGAAGAACGGCTTGCCCTCGTGTTCACCGTAGTGCTCGTGGGCGAGGTCCTCGTCGATCTGCATGAACTTCCCGCCGACGAGCTTCAGCCCGCGCTCCTCGAAGCGAGAGACGATCTCGCCGATGAGGCCGCGCTGCACGCCGTCGGGCTTGACCATCACGAAGGTGCGCTCGTCGTGGTGGCTCATCTACTCGCCACCCTGATTGCGCCCTTCCTCGGTCCATTCGAGGTCGCGCGCCTCGCGGCCGAGGAAGTAGTTCTTCTCCGCCTTCGAGTCGACGAAGTGGAGGATCTGTCCGTCCTTCTTGACGTACATCGTGCCCGTGCCGGG
>ENA-ORDC01001351-ORDC01001351.1-marine-metagenome-genome-assembly--contig:-NODE-1351-length-18567-cov-4.868469_pt1 | contig 18567 bp, 20 predicted proteins | sample MGYA00237783_ERZ508515 | MGnify/ENA primary metagenome ERZ508515 (study PRJEB26186, sample SAMN06268792) | marine metagenome | isolation source: Eden Landing Ponds, San Francisco, CA, USA | place... | reverse complement strand
GATTTGAACCCTTGGACCCCTACGGGAGCGGATCTTGAGTCCGCCGCCGTTTCCTGGCTTGGCTACCCTCGCACGCGTATGCATTCGGAACACATGGTGGTACGATATAAATGTCGTACGGAAGCGACTCGGAACAACGGGGCACTGTAGTAACAATTGAAACGATTTACATGCTGATCGCACCGCTGACGTGCGATCAGGCGTCCATGGAGTTTCAATGGCTTCTATAGCCGATAGAACCGGTGGTTTGACCCCCCGTGAGCCAGTAGCGTAGGCATGGACGACCACACGCGCGACCCGACCGTCGAACCCCCCGACGGGAACCCCTCAGGGTGGCGAGCCGACGGACAGTGGGAGCACGAGACGCTCAGGCGGGCTGTCGTCCACGGCGTCCGTCTGTACAACTCCGGGGAGTTCCACGAATCACACGACTGTTTCGAAGACGAATGGTACAACTACGGCCGCGGAAACACGGAGAGCAAGTTCCTCCACGGGATGGTGCAGGTCGCCGCCGGCGCGTACAAGCACTTCGACTTCGAGGACGACGACGGAATGCGGTCGCTGTTTCGCACATCGCTGCAGTACTTCCGTGGCGTCCCCAACGACTACTACGGCGTCGACCTGCTAGATGTGCGAACGACGGTAACGAACGCGCTGTCGGACCCGTCGGCACTCCACGGCTGGCAGATCCGGCTTGACGGCGAGTACCCGACGTGTCGTCCGGAGGATATCGAGTTCGCGGAGTCCCTCGAACATTGAATGAATCCGGATAATTCTAAAGGCTGGAGGCGCTATCACGGACAGATGCGAATCGAGCAACTGGGAGACGGGGTTCCAGAGGTGGCCGTCGTGGGGAGCATCCACGGCGACGAACCGTGCGGTCGGGACGGCATCGAAGCCGTCCTTGCCGACCCGCCGGAGATCGAGCGACCGGTCAAGTTCATCATCGCGAACGAAGCCGCCCTCGAGGCGAACCAGCGATATCTCGACACGGACCTCAACCGCTCGTTCCCCGGCGACGCTGACAGCGAGTCCCGCGAGACACGGTTAGCCGCTGCTATTACGTCTGAACTCCGTGACTGCACCGTGCTTTCGTTGCACTCCACCCAGTCCTACGACGGGATGTTCGCCCTCGTCGACGAGCTCACGCCAGAGATGGAGACCCTCTGCAGTTCGCTCTCCGTGGACGCCGTCGTGCAGACGAAAGGCGCAAACGAGGGGCGAATGATCGCGACAGTGGACTCCGTGCTCGAAGTCGAATGCGGCTATCAGGGCTCGCCGGAAGCCGCCGAGAACGCGGAGCAGGTCATCCGCGAGTTCCTCGCCGCCACCGGCGTCACCGCCGAATCACCGCCGCAGCGAGATACGTCACTGCCAGTGTTCCAACTCGGCGAGCCGATCCCGAAGGCGACAGCAGAACAGTACGAGGTGTTCGTCCGGAATTTCGAGCCGGTGCCCGAGGGTGACCCTGTGGCAGCGGCCGACGACGAAACCGTCGTCGCGGAGGAACCCTTCCACCCGGTCTTGCTCTCAGCCTACGGCTACGAGGACGTGTTCGGCTTTACCGCGGACCGTATCGGCGTACTCGAATGAGACGGCGTTCAGTCCGCCCCTGAGGGAGTCTCAGGTCAGTCACCGCTCTCGGCGACGGTTTCGTAGGAAGTGTATTCGGTCTTGTCCGGATCGACCGCCGCCGCGACTGCGTCGCGGAAATCGGACGGGGTTGCCGAGTCGGCTAACTCGCAGTGGTGGATGCGTACTATCACCTTGCCCGCTCGTTTCGACTCTCCGTCACGACTGCTGAATAAGCTACCTACGGTCGAAGCGGTACGGTAGCCCGTCCGCCAGCATCGGGCGTTCTAACGGGGGTATCGTGCGACGGATGACAGCGTTCTGGTCCGGACAGGTCAGTCCTCCGGTGCGGCCGAATCCTCCCTGGACTGGCACTGGCCATCGGCGTCGACTAGATGACAGGCAGCGCGGTGACCGTCCGCGATAGCTACTGTTCGCGGTTTTTCCCGAGCACACACTGTCGGGAACGTTTCGACGAGTAGTTCGTGTGCGCGGTCGACCTCGCCGTCGAGAACGAGGTCGAGTGCCTCTTTCACAACCCTGTCAGCCCGGCTATCGCCAAGCGTCTCTGGCATGTCGAACTCATCGCGGATCGCCTGTCGAGTCTGGCGGTCTGTGACCTCCTCAACTGCGATGCCGGTCTCGGCAGCGACGAACTCCCGGACTGTCTCGTGGTCGATTCCCTCTTCGTCAAGTCGCTGTCTGAAATCGAGTACTGCCCGCCAGGTGGACTGCTCGAAATCGTATGTATCGGGCGGGATGACCTTCGGACACCGAGTGTGGAACCGACAGCCACTCGGTGGATCCGCCGCCGACGGCACGTCACCGGAGAGCGTAATCCGGTCGCCACGCGCTCGTGGGTCGAGTGTCGGTATCGACGAGACGAGCACTTCCGTGTAGGGGTGTGACGGTGCGTCGAACAACCGCTCGGTCGGCGCACTCTCGACGATCTCGCCGAGGTACATCACCGCGATCCGGTCACAGATTTCCCGGATCACGCTCATGTCGTGACTGATGACGATGACGCTGAGGTCGAACGCCGACTGCAGGTCCCGGAGCAGCGAGAGGATGTCGGACTGGACCGAGACGTCAAGTGCACTCGTCGGTTCGTCGGCGATCAGCAGGTCCGGGTTCAACACGAGCGCCCTGGCCAGGGCGATTCGCTGTTTCTGCCCCCCGGAGAACTCGTGGGGGTATCTGTCGATATCATCCGCGGAGAGGCCCACCCGTTCCAGCAGGTCCGACACCACTTCGCGCCGTCGCTCTCGGTCCGTCACGCCGTGGATGACGAGCGGTTCAGCGACCGAATCCCCAATGGACATCCGCGGATCGAAACTGGCGCTCGGGTCCTGGAAGATCATCTGTGCGTTCCGCCGGAAGGCCTTGAGTTCATTGTCGTCGAACGCCGTTACCTCCTGCCCGTCGAACCGAATCAATCCGGCGGTCGGTTCGACTAACCGCAACAGCGCCCTGGCGGCGGTCGATTTCCCACAGCCGGATTCGCCGACGATACCGACTGTCTCCCCGCGCTCGACCGTCAGGTCGATGCCGTCGACGGCTTTGACTCGGCCGACCTCTCTGTCGAGAATGCCCTCTTTAATCGGGAAGTGTTTGCACAGGCCCTCGACTTCCAGCAGCGGGGGCTCACTCATCGGTGCGCTCACCCGCGTGCCCGTTCTGTAACACGTCCGGATCGCCGTTCGGGCCGTAGTGGATACAGGACGCCGCCTGTCCGACGCCGAGGTCGTGCAGGGGCGGCTGGTCACCGGTGAAACAGGCGTCCCGGGCGTACGCACAGCGGTCGGCGAACCGACAGCCTGCCGAAATGTCGTGAAGGTCTGGGAGCGTTCCCGGAATCGTGTCCAGATCGGTTCCGCGTCCGGGGAGACAGTCGAAGAGGGCTTTCGTGTACGGGTGGGCCGGCGACTCGAACACGTCGTAGACGCTCCCGCGTTCCATGACAGCCCCTGCGTACAGCACGACGACCCGGTCGGCCACCTCGGCGACGACCCCCAGGTCGTGCGTGATGAGCAGAATCGACATCCCGAACTCCGACTGGAGCCGTTGGAGCAGGTCCAGCAGCTGAGCCTGGATGGTCACGTCCAGCGCCGTCGTCGGTTCGTCGGCGATCAGGAGGTCGGGATTCGCCGCGAGCGCCATCGCGACGGCGACCCGCTGTTTCATCCCGCCGGACAGTTCGTGTGGGTAGGCGTCGTAATGGCTCGACGCGTCGGGGATATCGACCTGGTCGAGCAGCGTCACCGCGCGCTCTTTGGCTTCGGCTTTCCCGATATCCTCGTGTAGCTGGATCGCTTCGCGCACCTGCCACCCGACCGTGTAACAGTGGTTGAGGGCGTCCTGTGGGTTCTGGAACACGTGTGCGATGTGGTTCCCCCGGACCGCCCGCAACTGCCGCTTCGAGAGCGACACCAGGTCGCGCCCGTCGAACGTGACCGACCCGCCAACGATTCGGCCGGGCGGCATCGGAATCAGTCGGGTTAGCGTTTCTGCCGTCACCGTCTTGCCGCTCCCGCTCTCGCCGACGATACACACCGTCTCGCCCCGGTCAACATCGAATGAAACGCCGTCGACGGCCCGGAGCCGCCCGGTGTCGGTCTCGAACTCGACGGTGAGATCCCGGACAGACAGGAGCGGGGCACTACCTGAGGTTCTCGTCGCAACCTGGCGCTGGTCGCTCATGTGTTACCCTCCGAGCGCGGGTCGAGGGCGTCCCGCAGCGCATCGCCCACGAAATTGAACGCTAGAATGGTAAGAAAGAGGAAGACGCCGGGGACCGTCGAAACCCACCACGCCGATCCGAGGTCGGACCGCCCGGCTGCGATGGTCTGCCCCCAGGACGGAATCGTCGGGTCGCCGAGCGAGAGAAACGCCAGGCCGGCCTCGAACAGGATGAGTCCCGGAATCAGCAGCGTCAGGTTGGTGATGACCGTTCCCGAGACGTTCGGGAGGATGTGTCGTCGGATGACGTGTGTCGCGTCCGCCCCCGCACAGCGAGCCACCTCGACGTACTCGTCTTCGGACCGCTGGAGCGCTGCACTCCGGACCAATCGCGCGGTGCCGCCCCAGCTGAGCAGCCCGAACACGAGAATGAACATGAGCAGGCTCCCGCCGAAGAGGTAGATGAGAAGGATGTACAGCAGGAACGAGGGGAACACTTGCTGGATGTCGACGTACCGCATCAGCACCTCGTCGACAAGGCCGCCGAGATAGGCGGCCACGGTCCCGACGGTCGCGCCGATGCTGATGATGAGAAACGACGTGATCAGGCCGATTCGGATGGAGACCCGCATCCCCAGAACGACCAGTGCGAGGATGTCCTTACCCTCACCGGTCGTCCCGAGAGGGAACGCCCAGCTCCCGTAGCACTGCCCGTTCGCCACCCGACCGGCGCACTGTAACGGGACCGAGTTGTCGACGGCCACGCCGACCGGTGGCTGATAGCCCTGTATCAGTTCGACCGACGGTTTGCCGACGAGCAGCGGTCCGAACAGTCCGAGGGTAAAGAGGATCACCAGATAGCCGAGGCTGACGACGGCGGCGCGGTTCTTCCGGAACTCGCGCCAGTAATGGGCAGCCATCCGCCGATTGGTCCACAGCGGGGCGATGATGTAGAAGCAAAACAACAACAGCGACAGCGTGAACAGCCAGTCAAGCTGCGTGATGTCCCAGCCGTCGCGCAGCACAGGGTTCGGTTCGAAGAGGGGTGACTGACGGAGATAGTCGTAGACGAACAGGGTCGCGAGCACGAGGAGCGACGCGAGGAACCCGGTCGTCTGCCGGGTGAGCCCGACGCCCCGGTCGGCGTCCCAGTCGATGTCCTCGAACTGACGGCGGGGCGTATCCGAACTCATTAGCGATCACCGTAGTCGATTCGGGGGTCAAGGACGGTGTACGCGATGTCCTGAAGGAGATTCCCGACGATAGCGATGAACACGCCGATGAGCGTCGTTGCGAGCACGAGCGGCGTGTCCTGGTTCTGGATCGCACGGAAGCTCAACTGACCCAAGCCGGGGATGCCAAACACCACCTCGACGAGATACGAACTGGCGATGAACAGGCCGAGCAGGTCGGCGACGAGGATCGTCGACAGCGGGACAGCGGCCGGCCGGAGCACGTGTCTGAGCAGTATCCGTCGCTCCGAGGCTCCTTTGGCCTTCGCCGTCTTCGTGAACGTCGCCTGGACGTACTCCAGCGCCTCCGCTCGGGAGTAGCGCGCGAGACTGGCAATCGAGCCAGTGGTCAGGACGAACACCGGCAGGACGAGCTGTTTGATATTGGCCAGGCTGAACGTGGGTACGTCGGGGTCGAACACGATGGGGACGAGGTCGAGGTGGACGCCGAAGATGACGAGCAGGATGATTCCGAACCAGAAGTTCGGGATGGCGTAGCCGAAAAACGCGACGAACGTCGCCGCGTAGTCGAACTTCGAGTACTGGTGGGTCGCCGAATACAGTCCGACTGACAGTCCGAACACGACGGTCAGCACCGTCCAGGGCACCGAGTACATGACCGTGTACGGCAGTGCGTCCATGATGGCCGCGGTCACCGGCTGGCCGCGAGAGGTGCTGTACCCCCAGTTGAACGTCGCCATATTCGTCATGTAGTCGACGTACTGTCGCCACAGCGGCCGGTCCAGCCCCCGCCGCTGTTCGTACGCCTCCCGCGCAGCCTCCGCGTCACCGCCGGAGACGGCCGCCTGGAACTGGATCGAGGCGAGCGCCTGTTCCTGGGTTACGAGCAGCAGTGCCCAGGTGATCGAGAGGATGATAAACGTCGCGACGACCGCCCAGAGCAACCGGCGGACGACGTACCACCTCATCTATCGAAGTAGTACCGCTGGTAGTCCCACCCACTGGCGAAGGTATCGCTCGGCCCGACGAGGGGGTCCTGTGCGCCGACGATGTCTGACTCCATCAACAGGAACCCGAAGGGCTGCTCCCGGGCGATCTGCTGGAACACTTGGCCGAACAGCTCCCGGCGCTCGGACTCGTCGACGGTTCGGGACGCTTCCGCGTACAGCTCCGGGATGTTTGATTCAGGCACGTAACCCGCGTAGTTGGCGTTCCCTCGCTCCCGGAAGAACGTCGCGCTCGAACTCGGCGTTCTCGGGTACGTATTGAACCCCAGCACGACCGACATGTCCCACGGCTCCTGACTGACGGAGACGTCTCGCGGCCCGCCGTTGAACGTGCCGGAGCTCCAGGGGACGTCTTCGCCTTCCGGCGGCGAGTTCGACGCGTACTGTTGCTGAAACGTGTTTCCGGGGATCGTCTCGATCTGGATACTGACGCCCAGGTTGGACTCGATCTGCTGGCCGACCAGTTCCGCCAGGGTCTGGTTCGTGTTGCTGGCCGAACTGGCGTACAGCGAAAGCGTCACGGGGTCGCCGTCCGGATTGAGTAGCGTCTCCCCGTCGTACTCGTATTGTGTCCCCTCGATGCCCCGCTCCATCCGCGTTCTGGCCGGTCCCGAGCCCTGGAGGTCACCGGTCCCGAACGTGTACTCCTGAATTCCCTCCTCGACGTACCACTTGGAGAAGCGCGGTTGCATCGTGTACGCCGGTTCCGCGAACCCCCGATAGAGGTTCTCCGCGAGCGTCGTCTTGTCGACGGCACAGACGAACGCCTGGCGTACCGGAATCTCCCGGAACAGTTCCCATCCGTTCGCACGCATATTGTATTTCAGCGCCTGGACGAACGGCTGTGGCTGTACGTAGACGTCGATGTCTCCGTTGTCCTGGAACCCCTGTGCGTTTCGCGGCGGGATGCCGGCAATCGTCACCTCCCCGTTCCGGAGGGCGTTGAGCCGCGAGGACTCTTCGGGAATCACCTGGACCGTGTACGATTCGAAATACGGGACGTCCTCCCACTCCTCGCCCAGGTCCTCGACCTCGCGGAGATAGTAGTCGTCGTTTCGCACGGTGACGTACTGGGACTCGCGTTCCCACTCCTCGTAGGTGTACGGGCCCAGATTGCCGGTGTACTGGAGCGTGTTGATCTCCTCGTCCTGCCGGAGTCCCTCTGCATCCCTGTCCGGGACGTACTGTTCCAGAATGCCCTTCGGGAGACACGACTGCCCCCACATGATCGGCTTGAGCGGAAACGTCGGGTCGACTTCCGGGAGCCTGATCTCAAAGGTGCGGGTGTCTACCTGCTCGACTGGTATCGGCTCGCCCTGTCGGAACCAGTCTCCGGCGTTCGTGTACCCCGCCCAGTTGCCCTCGCCCTGGAAGACGTTCGTGATCATGTACACCCAGTCTTCGGCGGTCATCTGCCCGTAGCCACCGCCCCACTGGAGGTTGTCCCTGAGCGTGATTCGGTATGTCTGGCCGTCCTCCGTCGACGGCTCAGCCCACAGCGGGAAGACGTTCTGGTCGTTGTCCACCGCCCAGGCGCTGTCGAGCGTGAGGTCGACGTACGCTCCGGACGTGGTGTCGTTGGTGTACAGCCAGTTCAGCGAGTTCGCGTCCGACCCGGCGACGGACGTATACTCGCCCGAGACGGTCCGCGAACCGGCAGTCTCCGTCGCGTTCGCCGCGGCTGTGCCGCCGCTGTCACCGTCGCTGTCAGTCTGTCCCCCACTCCCACCGAGAAACCCGTCACACCCCGCGAGTGCCGTGGCCCCGCCGACGCCGAGCGCGTGCAACAAGTCTCGCCTGTTCGGCCGGTATAGCCCACCCTGGTACTGGTCCTCGGGTGACATTGGCTACCATGATGTGTTCGATATGAATAAGTGTCACTGCTATTTCAGGAGACAGCAATATTTCATCAACAATCTATAATATATAACACAGCGGAAAACAGGGACATAATTTTTCACACCGCTGCGAGGCTAACATCTCCGGAGCTCCCCGGCCACACCGTGTCTTTATTCTCCCATAGACCGTGCATGAGATTGTATGTCAGAGCAAATCCAGCAGGAGCTCGACGTCGACAGGTTCACACTGGGGCTCGTCGGCCCGGACCAGGAGTGGGCCGGGACGGTCGCCGACGGCGGGACCGTCCGCACGCACACGCCCCCCGCGTGCTGGGGGCCGATGATAACCCCCGAGTTCCGCGGCGGCCACGAGGTGACACGCCCCATCCGGGTCGAGAACGCCGAGCCAGGCGACGCCCTCGCCGTCCACATCAAGGACGTCGAGGTGACGAGCGTCGCCACCAGTACGGGCAGCATGGCCGAGCGCGAGGGCGCGTTCGGGAGCGACCCGTTCGTCGACCACCGGTGCCCGGAGTGTGGGACCGAGTGGCCCGACAGCGTCGTCGAGGGCACCGGCGAGGACGCGATTCGCTGCGCGGAGTGTGGGGCCAACGCCTCGTCCTTTGGCTTCGAGTTCGGCTACACCGTCGCGTTCGACGAGGACCGCTCGGTCGGGCTGACGGTCGGCCCCGACGGGGCGTCGGCCCTCGCCGAGCGCGCCGACGAGGCGATGGCGCTGCCCGACAACTCCCGGCAGCACCCGATTCTGCTGTACAAGCCCGACGAGATACCCGGCACGCTCGGGCACCTCCGGCAGTTCATCGGGAACATCGGCACGACGCCGTCCGTGGAGTTCCCCGACTCACACAACGCCGGCGACTTCGGCCAGTTCCTCATCGGGGCCGACCACGACTGGGGTCTAGCCGACGAAGCGGCCCTCGAAGCCCGCACGGACGGTCACCTGGACTCGAACGACGTCCGCCCCGGCGCGACGCTCATCTGTCCCGTGGAAATCGACGGCGCGGGGCTGTACGTCGGCGACCTGCACGCAAACCAGGGCGACGGCGAACTCTCGCTGCACACGACCGACGTGAGCGGCCGCACCAAACTCGAAGTCAGCGTCATCAAAGACCTCGACATCGACGGCCCGCTCCTGTTGCCCAACGAGTCGGACCTGCCGGACATCGCCAAACCGTACACGGACGCCGAGCGGGAGGCCGGCGAGGCTCTGGCGGCCGAACACCAGGTCGACGGTGTCGTCGACGCAGCGCCGCTCCAGATTATCGGGTCCGGCGCGACCGTCAACGACGCCACGGACAACGCGTTCGCACGCGCCGGCACGCTGTTCGACATGTCGGAGGGCGAGGTCCGGGCCCGTTGTACGTTCACCGGCGGCGTCGAAATCGCGCGACTGCCCGGCGTCGTCCAGCTCTCGATGCTCGCGCCGATGGACCTACTGGAGGACCGTGGGCTCGCCGATACCGTCCGGGAACAGTACGACCTGTAGCGGGGCACCGACGCTCAGCCGCCGCGCATCGCCGGGAACAGCTCGACCGCCGCGCCGGGCGGGACCCGCTCGTCGCGGTCGGCCTCCTCACCGTCGACCATCACGCGGACGCTCGGCCGCATGTCGCCGTCCTCGTCGACCAGTTGGGACTCCGCACGCGGGTACGCGTCTACGACGGCCGCAATCACAGCGCCTACCGTGTCACCGTCGACCCCGACTTCGACCGTCTTCGCCCCCGTCGCCGCCCGAAGCGGGCCGTATACAGTCACTTCCACACTGCCTGATAGGTCGCGCGCTTCAAAAAGACGCGGCTCTTCTTGAGCCACCACTCGCAATGGGCCGGTTCTGCTGTTCCGCCCGTGCTTCGACAGTAACAGCGGGGTTACGAGCGTCGCCGCTTCGTCCAGACCCGTCCTGAAACGCAGCGACTTGTGGGAATTATCGCCAGACAGTCGTCTCGTTGTCGAACTCGCGGTCGTTCGTGAGGATAGCTTCTGTCCCCCGGACTCTGTGGTTCGCAACGAGCAGGGCGTCGTGCATCGTGTGGTGGTCGATGAGGCTGCCACACACGGCGAGGTCTTGCTCGTCAGCGGAAGCGACTTGGACCGGACCGTCGTTAACGAGCCCACGCAAGACTGCGTTTGGCGTCGTATCGACCGGGATGCCGGCGATTGCTTCTCTGTTGACTGCCGCCCAAATGGTCTCACTGACTGCGATTGTCGGCGCTTCGATCACGTCGATGCCCTGCTCAGTCCGCTCGAAAACCTCGTCTGCCGCCGGCGGGAGCTGATCGACGAGGTACCGTGCCATCGCGACGCCGTCGGCAGTGTAGCGGGTCACGACTGCCACTCCGACTCCCGTTTCTCACGGATTTCGGCCTCCATCTCCGCTGCCATCTCTTCGCGCTCGTTCTCGGAGACATCTTCGTCGACTAGCATGCCACGCCCCGCCGACTGCGTCGCTTTCCTGACGCGGATGCCGTCCTCTGCCTTCTCCCACCGGACTTCATCGCCCTCTTCCAGGCCAAACTCCGCGCGGAGGTCTTTCGGAATCGTGACCTGTCCCTTCCGGGTGATGCGGGTCGTTTTATCATCCCCGTCATTGTCGGTACTCATGTGAAGTACTACCTCCCGTAGTACATTAGAAGTAACGCTGCGGCCGGTTATCTCGTTTCATTCGCATCACGATTCGAGTGTATGACTGGTACCACACTCCCAGAAGAGGTTTACAATCGCAGACGGAACCGACCGGATGCTACAATGCCCTCCAAGCACGCCCTCAGTAGCCTCGGGAGTCTCGTCGCCGTCCTCGGACTCACCGGGGTCGCGACAGCACAGTCGACGGCACCGGATAGCCTCGCGAACCCGGCCTTCGGAGTCGTTCTCCGGTTCGGTATCGGGTTCGTCATCCTGGCGGTGCTGGGTGCCGCGGCCGCCGCTATCGGCCCGGAGTACACGACCGACGCCGTGCGGGAGATTCAGGACGACCCCGGCGCGGCCATCGGCTGGGGACTGCTCGTCGGCATTCTGGTCCCCATCGGGCTGGTACTGCTCGCACTGACCGTCATCGGCGCGCTGATTTCGATTCCCGGATTGCTCCTGCTGGGCGTCCTCGGTATCGTCGGCACCGGGATTACCGCCGTCTGGGTCGGCAACTCGGTCGTCGGCGACGACGGGACCGTCAGCGCGACGGACGGGGTCGCCGGCGGACTGGTGCTGGCAGTCCCCTTCGCGATTCCGGTCGTCGGCGGCTTCCTCCTCAACCTCATCACGCTCGTTGGCTTGGGCGTGGTCGGGCGGGACCTGTACGAGAGTTGGGCGGACTGACTGGATTATTATATTTTCGTCAATTCGATAGTGCTATCGTCGACGAAGGAGTTCAGCCAGAACCAAATCAACCGATGTTGTAGGGATTATCGGACCCAGCGGAATCGAGACCGGGGCTGGTTCATCGTAATTACTGTAATAGAGCATAAACGTTGTAGTTGCGGTTGTTCCATACTGTGAAATTTCGACCTCGGATTCCGACATTACCGATTTCCCTAGTAAGTTCGACCCATGGCCCCTATACCGACGAAATGCATCTCACACCCGAACAGCGGGCTGAATAGCTGGTAAATACTGTCGCTGGTGCCGAGGTTAGTGACTAAGCCGAGACAGGGGTCGACATCTGCATTTAATTCGGTAATTACTGTCATTCGTTATATACTTCAATCCAGTCTATCTCTCGATAGCCTGCGAGACACTCGTCGCAAACGAATACGTCTTCGATAACGGTCGAGCAATCCAGTATCAATGTGTATCGGTCTGATGCAGTTCGGACACACTGGAAACACTCACCGGTCATGTCAGACAATTAATCGTCGGTTTGTTGCTGCTCGTGTGGGCAGGTAACCAGATAGTCCACAGTGCGAGGCGTTGTCGTCTCAGCGGTGACACCTGCGCCAGTAGCGGTAACATCGAACGAAACAGTCGCACGGTGTTGGCCAGGTGATTGACAGGCTACCGTCGCCGGAACGTCGAACGATTCGCCGATACCGGCCGAGAGACTGGTCGTCTCCATCGCGTCTGACTGAATGGTGAGCCCATCGCTGGCAGTAACGGTGACTGTAACGGCGAAGTCGATTGGTTGTCTGAACCGATTACGGATAGTTACGACTGTCACTTCGTGGGCATCACTCCCGCCGAGTCGAACGGTATCGTCAGAGTAGAGCATCGACATGTACGCGTCTTCGTCGCCGACAACGTCGACCGTCACGTCGCGCTCAACCGATGCTGCACTGTAACTCCCGGTCCCAACGGCGAAACTTGCAATGATCACCGTCGCACACAGCACCAGCACTCGCTTACGCATCCTCACCCTCCGGTGGAACGGTGTTTGAACTGAGGCGCATTCGGCGCGAGAGGACAAAGTGAGACACTGACGAGACGGTAAACGCAGCGATCAGGAACACAGTCCACCCAACGAATGGGACAGTCGTGAACGGCTGGATACCTGCGTATGCCAGCGACGTAAGGATAACTCCGATGCCGCTGAGGCCCAAGTAGTAGAGACTCCAGGGAATGTCGTAACGGTCAACGAGTTCAAGATAGATGTCAAGATCGGTTGCGGACTCGGTGAGTCGCACGTCTCCTGACCGCCGATCGAACTCAACGACCCCCGTGTCGGCCATCTTCGGGAGGTGAAACTGCTGGAGCGAGGTATACACCGTCTTGCGCTCGCTCGCGGAAATATCGTCCACGCTGGCCTCGTTTTCCCAGGCAGCGACTTGCTCGGCGAGGTCCGAGAGCGAGGTCGAGCCTGTCGTATCGCTCAGGAACTGGAGTGCATATCGTCGCCGCCGATTACTGAGCATCTCAAATGCGTCGTCTCGCGACAGCTCATCCGGTTCTGTTTCCGACTCGATAGCAGTGTCCGGTTCGTTCTCTGTCGATGCGTCTCCGATTACGTTTGTCGGCTGGTCACCTGTCGCCCTTGTCGATGTCTTGCTCTTATTGTCCCCATCCCCTGAACCGAACGGCCGGTCGTTCCAAACGGCACAGCCCCATCGTCCGGGTAGTACTTTTTCATGTCATCTCATAATGTTATCGACTGTTAACGTATTAGCCACTGTTTACGTGCCAATATACCCAGAGACGAGTGTAGGTAGGCGGGGACTGTTGCATAATATGCCAGATATCCCGAATTCTGATTGTTAAGACGCTATACAGTGCTTTTTCTTAGCAAGACAGGGGGTAGAAGAGACTGTATAACGCCAGCCGCTGGGTCGCAAAGACCCATATCCGAGCTTCAAACACTGCAACCCGTCCTGTCAAAGAGCGGAATACAATGGCCCTGTCGGTGATTGCATCAAATAGCACGTCCGGCCCACAACACGTGGGGGGTAGGCGTGCACGAACAAGGTGCAACACTAATGCAACGACGCAAATTCCTGATCGGTTTGGGATCGCTCGCGGCTGGTACAGCTGCTGCAACTGGGACTGGAGCCTTTTCGCAGGCAACAGTCAACGACCGCGCTGTCAACGTTGGTGTGGTGAACGATAGTCAAGGTTTCCTTGGGCTCGAATCCGACCTCAACACGCTCTCGAATCCGGAGTATTCGAGCATGGAATCAGGCAAACTGACGCTGAACTTCGACGAAGGGGCCGGACTGCCCGAAAACCCGAACGGATTCAATAACAACGACGCAGCCGGTGTGAATCAGGATTCGGAGTACTACTTCGATGGGGTGTTCGCAGTCGAGAACAACGGCCCTGGAGAAGGGTTCGGTGAGAGCGTTCAGGGAGTCACCATCGACGACAGCGGGCTTGACAACCCGGATCATATCGACTTCTATTACAAGAGCAACGGCGGATACACGTGGCTTGACGGCGGTGGGACCGTCGGAATCAGTCCGGGCACGTACGTGAGCGTGGGTGTCAGGATTACGACCCCGGAGAACGGGACTAACGACAACTGGGAAACCGGCAGCATCACCATCGAAGCAACCCGAAGCACATCCAACGACAACTCGTAACCGAGCGGTTTCACCACTAGTAATTTTAAAACATTGTCCGTGAAAGGGTATATATGAGGCCGCCTAAGGGGGGAGACCTGCTATTGGGGGTCGCACTCGGTGTCTTTTTACTCGCCATGGTACTCGGCCAGATACTGGGCCAACCCGTCCTCCTGGGATTTGTCACGACCGGCAGCATGCAACCAACATTGGAACCGGGCGATGGGTTCGTCGCGATTCCCGCAGACCTCGCTGGCCCAGTTAACGAAGGTGACGTTGTCACGTTTCGGGCCGAAGAAATCCAAGGTGGCGGACTGACCACTCACCGGGTCGTCGATAAAACTGACCGCGGGTATATAACACGCGGTGACAACAATCCCTTCACCGATCAAGACGGTGACGAGCCCCCTGTGACTGACGCACAAATAGTCGCCGTCGCCTGGCAACCGGGTGGGGAGGTGTTTGCAGTGCCAGGAATGGGGACACTCGTCACCGGAGTTCGAGACAGTCTAACATGGGTACAGCAGCAAGCAGCATCAATATTTGATACGCGTTCGCTACTTGGGACACAGGGGCTTGCATACCTTCTCCTCGGGGTTTCGGTCGGTGCGTACGTGATTGACCTCATATTGAGCGGGAACCGTGACCGTGGCCGACGGGATACCTCACGCGACACGGGGACAAGCGTCAGGCTACTCGTCGGAATCTTCGCGGCGGCGATAGTGTTGTCGGCGACAGCGACGATGGTCGCGCCGGCGGGTCCACAAGAGTTCGGCGTGGTCAGTGCTGAATTCGACTCACCGGGACCGCGCGTCATCGAACAGGGAACGACGGAGTCAACGCAGTATCGGCTCGGTAACGGTGGGTACGTTCCGGTTGTAACATATTTTGACCCTGCAACAGATGGCATCGCTGTCGAACCAAACGAGACGGTGATACCAGCCCGTTCGACAGTCAATGCGACGCTGTCGCTGACAGCACCGCCAGAGACGGGCTATTACCGAAAGTTCGTTGTTGAGCACCGTTACCTCCTGATCCTCCCACAGTCGACGATCCGATCGCTGTATCTCGTCCACCCGTGGCTCCCGATTATCACCATCGACGCGCTTCTCGGAGGCTCGTTCTACCTGCTCGGGACGACTCTCGTCGACACCGGTCGCGTCCGCGCACGCTCTCGCGATAGTCCCTCCCGATTCCGCCGCCTCATCGCCCGGTTGAGATAGCGGTATAGCCCAAATAGTTACCAATCAGAACCTATTACATATCAAACAATGAACGGTGGGGGCCAGACACTCCGACAGGGCATCGCTGCTAATTACGTGTTAGTGGTTCTCTGTGTGGTACTTATAGGGGCCGTCGGTGGCTATCTCACGTACACAACACACGTCGAACCGGGAACCACGACGGAGACCAAAGAGGTTTCGTCCTGGCAATCGAGCGGGGCGTTCTCCCATCAGGCCACGGTCGTCAACGGAACGACCGCGTTCGACGAGGGGACAGTCCTACGGAACCGGTCCGTGTACTTCCGTGAGGTGAGCCCGGCGCTGAACGGAACTTTCGCGTACGCGTACGAGGCCCAAGACGGGAATCTTACCACAGAGACGACAGTGGTGCTCAGGTATCGCGCAGTCGAATCCTCCGATGACGGTAACGGGACGACCTACTGGGAAGTTACCCGGCCAGTCGCGCAGGATCGAACCGAAACGTTGGGGCCCACCGAGCGCACGACTATTCCCTTCTCGACGAACGCGAGCGCAGCCATCGAACGGGCACAGCGTATTGACGCGGAGCATGGCAACACGCCCGGGCAACTCGAAATCGCGTTCATCGCCCGCGTAGACGTGTCGGGGACGCGAAACGGCCAGCGAGTCGACACCACAAACACGTACAGACTCCCCATCATCCCCGGTGACAGCGTCTACCGCGTGGCAGACCCCGGCGTCGTTACTGCGTCGGGGTCACAGACTGAACAGGTAACTGTCCCTGTAGAGTACGGGGACCTTCGCCGTGTGGGCAGTCCGCTGCTACTCTCGCTCGCATTCGGTTCGCTGCTTGGCTTGCTGTATGCCCGCCAAACGGGACGCCTGTCGGTTTCTGAGGCCGAGCAACGGTGGACTACCTACCGAACGGCCAGATCAGAGTTCGACGACTGGATTACGAGCGGCCAACTGTCAGACGATACCGGCGAGTTGCCAGCAGTGACGATCGATACTCTTGAAGGACTGGTCGATGTTGCGATCGATACGAATAACCGTGTCATTGAGGATCTATCGGGTGACGAATACGTCGTGTTCGTTGACGACCGTGTATATCGGTATGAACCACCGGTAGAACCCACTGCCGAGGACGATGATGATCCTAACAGCGACGAACAGGATGGCTCAATTGACCAAACGAAGACTGGGACGACAGTCCCCTCACAGTTACAGGCAAACACGAAGCATCCTGATAACCCGAGAGATCATTGATTCGTGCCGTCACTCGCCTATAGAGCTCTTATCGGCCTTCTGGGTCCAACTGGGCAGATATCACTTGTTCTGGCGTGTATCGGTGGTCCGGTGTCGGAGGGTTGCTGCCAAATGTTATCCTTAGTGTCGTGTGAACCGGCGTTACCGCCGTCTGGGAGGACTCGATTATCGGCAGTGACAGGCGCGTTTGCGCGACAGATGGCATTACTGACGGTTTTCGACGGCCCTCGGGTTCGCTTTCCGATCTTCGGATGCGGGCAGCACGAGGACCAGACCGACTGCTCAACTTTTTTTTACGACTGAAACGATTTCTTGTTGTCTCCGATGAACGGTGTCAGCCAGCCCCGGGACAGCCGAGTTCGTACGGGTCCTCGTCAACGTCCGGCGGAATCGAGACCGAGGTCGGCTCGTCGTAGTCAGTGTACTGGACCGTAATCGTCGCAGTCGCAGTCGCGCCACGCTGGGATATCCGTATCCGCAGCTCCGACTGTACCGGCCGATTCGTCTCTGGGTCGAGCCACAGCCGGGCCGTCGCGTTCTCCAGCGAGGCGCCGTCCAGACCCACGTCGCCGGCCTGGCGGCGGTCCATAATCGACTGGAGCGTGTCAGCGCTCGGGGATGCCGTGACGAGGATGGTCCGGTTGCCGTCGAGCGTCTCGTTACCGCGCCAGTACACGTTCGAGCGGTCGAACAGCAGGACCTGCCGATGGAGCGGCGTCGCGGTCGCCCACGGCTCGGCCCGAGAGACGTTCTCGACGGCGTATCCGCCCCAGGGGTCCTGACACTCCTGGTACGCTTTGTACCCGTCGACGTAGGACTCGACGGTCTGCCCTTGTATCCGCGAAGTTGCCGCCATCCGCTTTGCGGAGACGTTTACTGCACCGTCCCCGTCGACGCGCACGGTCCGAGACTCGTCGCCGGCCGACGCGACCACGTGCATGTCCATCTCGAATCGGTACGCGTCGACGGGGGCTATCGACCGGTTCGCCTCCTCGATGGCCGCGACGGCGCGCTCGTCGCTCGGCGGCGGGCCGTCACTGAGGAAGGTACCACACCCCGCGAGGAGGGTGACGAAGCATACGGCGAGGACCAATCGTCGCATACGCTACCCTCGGATGCCCGGCTTCTAAAAACGTCGCGGAGTTGACCCGTGATGGGATGATGTCCGGAAGACAGGGAGGGGCGGAGTCGTCCGACGATTTATAGGTCAAGATGCGCTTGCAGGTCCACCACCAGAACGTACGCTGCCAGCGCGAGGACGACCACCGAAAACCCGGTCCAGAGATGGAGATTCACGGCACCCTCGCCGACCCACTGCGGGACCGGCGAGCGTGCGACGGGCGGTCGGAGCGGCCAGAGCAAGTCCGACGACACGTACAGGTCCGGTGGGAGAATACGTTGGTTGTCGGCCACCAGATGTGAGAGATGCGCGAACACAAACGCCGCCCCGAGTCTGGCCCTGTCCGTTCGAACTGCGTACGCGATGACGACGATTGAGAGCGGGATGGCGAACGGAAACGAGTGCATGAATACCCGTCCGGAGGGAATGAGATAGAGTTCGTACGCCAGCGGCTTGTCGACGAGGTCCGGGAACTGACTGCCGAAAAATGTGACTGCGACTAGCTGGAGCGATGGGAGTCGTTTGTCCCGGAGAAGTGCGTATACTGCCACGGGGAGGAGGGCAATAATGAAATGCTCGATTGGGAGGACCATTCTTTAGTTTGGTAGTGTGAGGGTGTCATAGAACTCTTCTCACACCGTGATGATCGTGCTTCCCGGATTGTCTCCGCGTTCGTAGTTGGTGATTG
>ENA-ORDC01001349-ORDC01001349.1-marine-metagenome-genome-assembly--contig:-NODE-1349-length-18594-cov-8.234649_pt1 | contig 18594 bp, 15 predicted proteins | sample MGYA00237783_ERZ508515 | MGnify/ENA primary metagenome ERZ508515 (study PRJEB26186, sample SAMN06268792) | marine metagenome | isolation source: Eden Landing Ponds, San Francisco, CA, USA | place... | reverse complement strand
CGCGAAAAAGTCCGCCGGGTCGAACTCGCTCATTACCGGGCTTTCTGCGGTGTGGGATTAATCTCTGTCGTCTCCGTATCGTTCGGGAGTGTTGGCGTGCTCGCCCGGTGTGGAAAGAGACTCGATTGCAACCGCACTTATCAGCGTGAGTGGGAACTCGACCGCAACCGCACTCACCAGTGAGAGTTGAAAGCCCTCGGGCCGCTCGCTAGCTGGAAATAGTGTGACCGCAACCGCACTCGACGTGATGCGATGAAAGCCCTCGGGCCGCTCGCGGTCGCTGAGCGACATATCCTCCCTACGGTCGGATAGGGGTCGCTCAGACGACTAGATGAACGCGACTTCCGGGAGAGCAAGCTCTCCCGACGTCCCGTTCGCTACGCTCACGGGACCGGCCCTCGCCCTTTCAGTCCACCAGGGAAACGTAGGTTGCACAGGCCGTCTCGACGTGGAACGTTCGGTAGCCGTCCCCACAGACTGATCCCCTGGCGGACTGGAAGGGCGAGATGGGCTTCCATCGCACCACGTCGAGTGCGGTCACGCAGACACCGTACGATGCGATCACTGTTGTATGCCTCACACCTCCCCAACCTCCTGCGCGTCTCGCTCTCCGCACCGCCCGCTCGATGCTCGTCCCTCACGCGGCTTCGTCTCGCGGCCTCGCATCGCTCGGCACGCTCGACAGCGCGCGCCACGGTGGCTGGTTCACCAGGCATCACACCCCGGTTCACCGGGCGTCACACCGACAGGATTCACAGGCCGGTTCCAGGTTTCTTGCCTCGACGATCCGTCTCGATCAGGCAAACCACTATTTGCGCGCCGCGAGACGTTCCGGGAGAGAACCGGGATGCGCTTCCTCGACCACGTCAGAGCGGGCGAGTGGCACACGGTGGTGGGCTACCTGCTGTTCGTCGCGCTGATGACCGCCGGCTACTACTACAACGTCACGTTCGTCCAGCTGGGCCTGATCGACCTCGGGACGCGCCTCGTCGGGATGAGTAACACCGCCGTCTCGGCGTGGATGGCCGCACTCGCACTGTCGACGTTCGTCGTCGCCGTCGTCGCCGGCGTGACGATGGACCGCCGGGGCTGGAGCACCGACCTCCGGACGAAACTCAGGCTGCTCTTTGGCGTGCTCGTCGTCCAGTTCGTCCTGACGGCCGCTGCTCCGCACATCCGGAGCGTCGCGGCCTTCGGCGCGTGGATACTCGTCGCCTCGGTCGCCCTGGGGATCGGTTTTCCCGTCTCGTTCAGCCTCGCGATCGACTTCGTCCCCGTTCCGGACCGTGGTCCCGTCGCGGCGGTGATCACCGCGGCCACGTACTTCCTCGCCAACGCCGTCCCCATCGAGTGGTCTATCGGCGCGTTCAGTCAGCTGATGGTCCTCGCGATGGCGCCCGGACTAGTGGTGCTGGGCGTCGTCGCGTTCGAACTCCTCTCGCCCGTCGAGAGCATTGTCGACGACCTCGCCAGCCAGTACCGGGACTTTGGCACCGGGCGGTTCTGTCACGACTTCCCGGTGAAGACCAGGAGCCTGGCGTTTTTCGCGCCTGTCGCCCTGATGTTCGGCGTCTTCTTCGTCGATAGTCTCGGCTTTCTGCGGATCATCGAGACGCCGGCGCTCATCCTCACCTCCTGGCAGTCCCCCCAGTTCTCGACGCGACTGGCTATCGCCGTCGTCCACGTCGTCGGCGCGCTGATGGCTGGCGTCCTCTACGTGAACTTCGACCGCAACGGCCTGTTCCTGTGGGTCTTCGCGCTGTTCGGGTTCACGTACGTCCTCTACACTTCGGACCTGCGCGTGGGCGCACTCTTTCCAGCACTCGGTCGCGACGCCCCCTCCATCGTCAACCCGCTGTTCTACGCGCTGACGGTCAGTTTCTACACCACGCTCAACTTCGCGCTCTGGCCGGACCTCTCGACGGCCGAGACGATCGGGACGCACTCGGCCATCGGCGTCGGGATGGCGGGCTGGCTCGCGACGTTCGTGAGCACGGCCGTCGCGCTCTATCTCGACCACGCCGCGGTCGGACTGCTCACCCACCTCAATCTCGTCAACGCGCTCGCACTCCTGTTCTTTTTCGCGCTCGCCGTCGGTCTCTACCTCCGACGCATGCTCGCGGTCGCACGGGAGGACGAGAGAGCGCCGGACGGCGAAGCGGATCCCGGTGAGGGGGAGGTGACGGGATGAGCCCCACCGAGATCATCCCGCTGTTGCTCGTCGTCTTGCTCCTCCTGGCTGGCAGTGGCGCCGAACCCGACACGATGGAGGTCGTCTTCGAGGGAAACCACACGCTGGGCGCTGACACGTCGACAGGCGAAGGTATCAGTCCGACCAGTTCTTCCGGCGACGACGGCGCGCTCGTGGTCGGGGGCGGCACCCTGACCGTACCAGCAAACGCCACTGTATCGGCGCCGGTGTTCGTCGTCGGCGGCGACCTCCGGATCGAGGGACAGGTCGTCGACGTGCGCGTGCTGGCGGGCAACGTCACGGTAACTGACGGGGCCACAGTCGCGGACCAGCTGGAAGTGCTTGGCGGGCAGGCATCGGTGGCCGACGGTGCGACCATCGGCTCGCGTTCGGAGCTGGTTGGCGAGTTACAGGGCGCGTCGCCGACGCGGAGCCCGGCGGGCTTCCTGTTCCAGGTCGGCGCGCTGGCGCTCGTCGCCGGACTGCTCGCCCGGCGGAACCCGACCCTCCTCGAAAACGTCGGCGACTCCGTGGTGAACCACGCCGCGGTCAGCGGCGTCGTCGGTGCCATCGCCGGACTCACACTGCTCGTACTCTTCGTCTACATGGCCTTTACCCTCCTCCTCCTCCCGCTCAGCGTCGCCGGACTCGTCGCCGAGTTCGGCATCGTCGTCTACAGCTACGTCGTCTTCGGGTATCTGATCGGGAGCCGACTCCCCGTCGAACGCGTCGACCTGGCTTCGGCCGCCGGGGCGGGCCTGTTCGTCGTCGCGCTCGAACTCCTGGGCCGAGTTCCGTTGTTGGGTATTCTCGGACAGGCACTGCTGGTCGCCGTGGGCTTCGGCGCGGTCCTCGTTACGTACTTCGGGCTCCGGGAGTTCGAGCCCGCGGAGATTCCGGGGTGACGGCGTCACGGTGACGCCGACAGAAAATCAGTCAGTCACGCTGACGCCACCGAAGGCGGCGAAGCCGCTGACGACGAGGTCGAGGTCCTCGTTGCGCCGCTCGGTCCGGGCGCGGTCGTCGGAGGCTCCACCCAGCACCGGCAGGACGTCCATCCTGACGTTCCACTCCCGTGGGACGATAACGTCGACACCGCCGAACAGCGCGACGGCGTTGACCTGGGCCGGTCGGTCGGGGATCTCGGCGTCCCGCAGGTCGAGTTCGGTCCCGCCGAAGATCGCGGTGAGGTCCGCGCCGGTGAACCCCACCGAAGTGTTGCGCTTCTCGACACCGCCGAAGGCCGCGAACGCGCTGGTGAAGGTGTCGTCGGTCTCGCGGACGGCCGAGCGGAACTGTCCAAGCAGCACCGACAGCCCGAAGGCGATCACCAGCACGGGCCAGAAGACCACGACCTCGTCGACGGTGGCGTAGTCCAGCGTCACGAGCTGCCAGGCGCCCGCGAGCCCGATCAGGACCACCGGGCCGACCAGGTTCCGGAAGCGACTCTGGACGAGCGACCACAGCCCCACGAGGACGAACAGCGACGGAACGTACAGTAGCGCGTTCCGCGTCGGCAGGACGCCGGTGGTGTCGAGCAGGAGCAAGACACCCACCAGGACGATGATCGCGCCGAACAGGAGCTGGCCGGTCGGGAGACGTCGTGATTGCGTTGTCGTGCTCATGCATATAGATACGCTAACTGATGTGATAAACCTACACCGTCGTCCTCGAACCGTGAGAATCAGTCGTTCGCCATAGATTCGAGTTTCAACCCGATCAATCCCGTATTTCGCGCATAGTATACTGACGACGTAGCTACCCGAAGCTGGCCAGATTGCTATCACTTATCACTACGAGTATAAGTCCTCACGGCGCGTCTTTCCGGGTATGGCACGCAAGATCACCATGTTCGAACTGTACTTCGACGGCGCACACTTCGGCCCCTCGACCCCGGAAGCCGCCGAGGAACACCCGGACGACGAGATGGACGCCGATTACTACGAGGCGGACTCCGGCGACGAGATGGACTCGGGGTCGCGTGTTCGACCCGCTCTCGCCGCGGTCGGCGCGATCGCGGTCGTCTCGGCCGCCGGGTTCCTGGCCGCCCGACGGTTCCGCGGCGGTGACGAAGAGTTCGGCTTCGACGAGCCCGAACACGACCACGACCACGTCGAGATCGGCGAAGTCGAGGAATCGGACGAGCCGATGGCGAACTGATCTGACCGGTCGGTTCGACCTCTGACACACTCTCGCCTTGTGTAGTGCTGGTTCGTTTGGGTTGTGCTGGTTCGCTGTTTTCGCGGTATTCCGTTTTCGTGTTCGTAAACGGACCCACCATCGGGGTGTGAGAGACTCAACGTGACATCGTGGAGACCCGACGTGGCAAGATGTCGCGGGTACGCAGTTCTTATGACCGCAGGGCGACCAGTCTCGTGCGAATGCGGCGCCCACAGCCGGTGGTTCTCGCGGTCATCGTCAGCACGTTCTTCGTCGGGCTCGGCGGCGGTGTGGTCTTCCCGGTGCTCCCGAATCTCGGGTCGGTCCTGGGCATCTCGCCGTTTCTCGTCGGACTCATTCTGAGCGCGAATCGCTTCACCCGGATCCTCGCCAACGCCCCGGCAGGGTCCTTCGTCGACCGGATCGGTACCCGGACACCCTTCGTCGTCGGCCTGTTCGTCGAAGGGCTGGCGACGCTTGGCTACGTCGTCGCCATCGAGGCGCCTCTCCCCGAAGTGTGGTTCCTGCTCGCGCGGATCTGCTGGGGGGTCGGCAGCGCCCTCGTGTTCGCCACAGCCTACACTATCGCGGCCGACGTCAGCGACGGCGGCTCACGCGGGACGAACATGGGCATCGTCCGCGCGGGGATCACGCTCGGATTCCCCGGTGGCCTGGTGATGGGCGGGATCGTCAGCGACGCCTACTCCGTGTTCGTGGCGTTCGCCCTCGCGGCCGTCGCCGCGCTCTTCGCGAGCGCACTCGCGTACTGGACCGTTCCCGAGACTCACGTCGAGGGGACCCGCAACGCGGTCAAACCCTGGGAGATCGACACCGCACTGCCGACGCTCACGGTGGGTTTCGTCAACTTCGGGCTCTTTTTCGCCTATCTCGGTGCCCTGTTCTCGACGCTGGTGTTGTTCGTCGAGGCGGAGTCACTCACCGTCTGGGGTTACGGCCCCCAGGGGATGTCCGGTCTGTTGATGGCGATCACCGTCCTCGCAGCGGCCGTCTTCACCCTCGCCGGCGGGAAGGTCAGCGACGACCTCGGTGCGCGGGTCCCGACACTGCTGGTCTTTCTCGTCGTCTCCTTCGCCGGGTTCGTCCTGCTCGCGCTCGCGTCGTCGCTGGTCGACCTCGTCGCTGCCTGTGTCTGTATCGGCGCCGGCCAGGGCGGAACGAACGGCCCGCTCATCGCGTTGCTCGCGGATATGACACCCAACGAGCGGACGGGGCGGGCGATGGCGACCAACAACGTGCTGGGCGACCTGGGCGGCGGACTCGGCCCGATGGTCTCGCTCCCGCTCGTCGAATCCATCGGATTTTCGCCGGTGTACGCCGCGTGTGCGATAATCCCGCTCCTGGCCGGGTTGTGTCTCCTCGCCGGCGTCTACTCCCAGACTGGGAGCGTCAACCCGCGAACGGCCACGGTCAGCGACGACTAACCCAGTATCAACGGACGCCATCGGGGGCGGGAGTTTTAACTACCGAGACTCCCTCGATGGCGTATCCGATGTCGGACGACCCGGACACAGGACAGACGGGGGGTTCGGACGACCGACCGACGGGCGACCGCGAGGACCGGTCGGGCACGGACCCGACCCGGCCCGGGAGCGGCGACGAACCGACAGCGCTCGACACGTCGCCGCCAGGGGAGACGGGGACAGCGCCGGAGACAGAGTCAGAGATGCCGGCCGCACGGAGCAACCTGCTGGACGCCACGGTCGAACCGGGCGACGGCGAGAGCGAGCCGGCGCCGGCGGCACTCGAATCGTCTCGCGAGGCTGTCGAGGCGGCGGTCGTCGACGACGTGAACGCGTGGTTCGACGAACACGAGGCCGAGGCCGTCCCCGGCCGCCCCACCGAAGAGTACGTCGCGGAGTCGTGGTTCGACTTCTCGTATCTCGACGACTACGCCGAGCGTGAACGGTACTGGGTCGCCGAGCCCTTCGCCTACGTGACGATCCTCTACGACGAGGCGACGAGCAGTTACCGCTATCACGTCGTCGAGCCCGCCCTCGACGAGTTCGAGGAGTACGTCCGCGACGACCTCGTGGGCGTGCTCCGGAGCGACCTGATGTACCGGGACGTCGACGACGAGGCCGACCGCGCGGCCGTCTTCGACGAAGAACTCCCGCGAGTCATGCGCGAGCACGCCGCGACGGTCGACGACGGCACCCTCGCGGCCGTGGGCTACTACCTCCGCCGAGACGTCGTCGGCTACGGCAAGGTCGACCCCGTGATGCGCGACCCCGGCGTCGAGGACATCTCCTGTGACGGCGCGGATATCCCCGTCTTCGTCTATCACCACAACTACCGCGACCTCCGGACGAACCTCACGTTCGAGGCCGAACGCCTGAACGCGTACGTCACCCGACTGGCCCAGCGAGCGGGCAAACACCTCTCGGTCGCGGACCCGCTGGTCGACGCCCGCCTGCCCGACGGCTCGCGCGTCCAGTTGACGCTGGGTGGCGAGGTGACGACCCGGGGCTCGAATTTCACCATCAGGAAGTTCGCACAGGTGCCTTTCACCCCCGTGGACCTGGTCCAGTGGGGGACCTACTCGCTGTCCCAGATGGCGTTTCTCTGGCTGGCCGTCGAGAACCGCCTGTCGCTGCTCGTCGCCGGCGGGACCGGGTCGGGCAAGACGACGACGCTGAACGCGCTCTCGCTGTTCGTCCCCCCGGACAGCAAGGTCGTCTCTATCGAGGACACTCCCGAGATCACGCTGCCCCACGACAACTGGATCCAGAGCATCACCCGCGAGGCGGTCAACGCCGCCAGACACGGGGCCGTCGACATGTTCGACCTCCTGCAGTCGGCGCTGCGCCAGCGCCCCGAGTTCCTCATCGTCGGCGAGATCCGGACCGAGAGCGAGGTCGCACACACGTTCTTCCAGTCGATCGCCACCGGGCACACGGCCTACACGACCTTCCACGCGGACACGATCCGCGGGATGCTCAGCCGCCTTGAGAACGACCCGCTGAACGTCCCCCCGGGGATGATCGCCAACCTCGACCTCGTCGCGATCCAGCAGCAGGTCCAGCAGGACGGCAAGCGCGTCCGGCGCAACCGCCAGCTCGTCGAGGTTCACCGTGCCGACGAGGCAGAGACGGACCTGCGCACCCGGACACTGTACGAACACGACGCCACGACCGACACGATCGAGCGTCTGGCGGACTCCCTGGCGCTCGACGCAATCGCCGACCAGCGCGGCTGGAGCGACGAGCGCGTGGAGACGGCCCTCACACGTCGCCGCGAGGTGCTCGAACACCTGCTCAAGGGCGGGGTCACGGGCTACGACGAGGTGACCCGGACGGTCCGCGCGTTCATGCGCGACCCCGAACCGGTCCTCGAAGCTATCCGCGCCGACGACTTCGACCCCCAGGACGTCCCGGTGACCGATATCGAGCCATGAGCGCGGCCCTGGACCGACGAGCGAGGACCACACATGAGTGACGAACCCTCCAACCGTGACCGGTCGACCGACGAGAGTGGGGAGAGTGCCCGTACTGGCGACTCCGACAGTCGTGTCGACGGCGACTCCGACGTCGAGGACGCGCCGTTTCGGGGTGCGACCGTCGACGAGGAGACGGCCGAGGCGGTGCTCGCCGACGCGCTCGAGGACCCCGTTTCGGTCTCGCCCGGTACCGGAGAAGACGAGGATAGCGACGGGATCGGGTTCGAGTCCGAGAGATACGCCGAGGACGGTCACGACGAGACGGAACTCGACCCGGAACCGGAGGCGGCACTCGGCCAACGGACACCGGAGGGCGAGACGGGTCGGCGAGCGGACGCGGCCGAACTCCGCGCGGCCTACGGGTGGGTTCGTGCGTTCTTCAAGACCCGGCCCGAACGCTACACCGCGCTCCAGCGCCGCCTCAAACAGGCCCGGATCGGCGTCACCTACGACGAGTATCTCGTGGCGAGCACCCGTATCGCCGCGGCCGCCGCTGCCACGGGTGCCGTCCTCGCCGTCGTGTTGCTGACCGCCTGGCCGGCGCTCGTCGCGCTGACGACGGGAGCGGAGGCAGCCGGCACAGCGGCGGGCGGGGCAGCGACGGGTGGTGGAGCAGCGGCCGGTGGAGCGAGTGGCGCGACGGCCGGCGCGGTGCTGGCCTGGCCGTCCGTTCTTCCGGGACTCGCCGCGGCGCTCGTAGGCGGGGTGGTCGGCGCGACGACGGCGTGGGTCGGGCGCAACTACTACCTCCCGCGGCGGACAATCGCGGCGCGGCGCCGCGAGATCGCGCTGACGCTGCCCTACGCCATCACCTACACGTACGCGCTGTCGAACGGCGGGATGAACTTCGCGGACGTCTGCCGGCGTCTGGCGGCGGCGGACGCGGTCTACGGCGAGGTCTCGAACGAGTTCGACGTCGTCGTCCGCGAGATGGATCTGTTCGGGAACGACCTGCCACAGGCGCTGGGCAACGTCCGCGAACTGACGCCGAGCCCGGCGCTCCAGCGCTTTCTCGACGACCTGCTCTCGGTGCTGGAGTCGGGGGGTGACCTCGAATCGTTCCTGGAGAGCGAGTCCAGGGAGTACCTCGACGACGCGCTCGACGAGCAGGCGTCGTTCATCGAGACGCTGGGGACGCTCAGCGAGGTGTTCGTCGTCGCGTTCGTCGCGACGCCGCTCTTTCTCATGGTCGTCATGCTCGTCGTGAGTTCGCTCGGCTCCAGTACGGTGCGCGAGGCGACGCTACTCGTCTATCTCGTCTTTCCGCTGGCGATGGTGTTCTTTCTCCTCCTCGTCGACCTGCTGTCGGCTCCCTACGAGCAGCCGGCGGTCGTCCGGCGGGCCGACGGGACGAGCGAGACGCCGGGACCGGTCGCGGACGACGACCGCTACGACGACTACGAGCACGCGTCCAGAAGTCGACGTCTCCGCGAACTGGTCACCGAACCGCTCGCAACGATGGGTCGTCGGCCGGTGACGTCGCTGGCGCTCACTGTCCCCGTCGGTCTCGCAGTCGGAGGGATCGCCGTCGCGACCGACACCGTCGAGCCGACGGTGGCGGCGTTCCTGGACCGGCCGGTCGCGACGACGACCGGCCTGGTCGTCGTGCCCCTCCTCGTGGCGACCGCACCGCTCACCGTCTTGCACGAGCGCGAGCGCCGGCGGCGACTCGTCCTCATCGAGCGGTTCCCCGACGTGCTCTCGATCCTGGCCAGCGCCAACCGGATGGGTATCGGCGTGGTCGACGGCCTCGACCTGGTGGTTCGGTGGACCTCCGGGACGCTCGCGACGGAGTTGCGGACGGTCCGCAACGACCTCGCCTGGAACCACGACTTCCCGGCCGCGCTGCTCTCCTTTGCCGACCGTATCCGCGTTCCCGGACTGACCCGGACCATCCGACTGGTCGCCGACGGGAGTTACGCGAGTGGCGACCTGCACGAACTGCTGGCGGTGGCCGCAGCCGACACCCGGGCCCGGGCGAAACTCCGCCGGGCGCGTCGCCGCGCCGTCGGCTCCTACGTCGCCATCGTCGTCATCGGTTTTCTCGTCTACCTGCTGGTCGTCACGCTGCTCAGCCGGAGCTACCTCGCCCCTCTCGAAGCGCTCCCGGAACTCCCGGAGACGTCGGCGACGACCGGCGCACCCCTGGGTGCGGACGTCCCCGTCGACGCCTTCGAGGTGCTCTTTTTCCACTCGGCGCTCGTCCAGGGGTTCGGGAGCGGTCTCCTCGCCGGCAAACTCGCCGAGAACGACCTCAAGAGCGGGCTCAAATACGGTATCGGCCTCGTCGTGATCACCGTCGCCACCTTCGCCCTGTTCGTCTGACCATGACACGAGAAACCCACTCCGAGAACCGCGCTCGCGAGGGTGAGTGGCGACCATCAGCGTCCGGAGCGGGAAGCGGGCGACTGGAAGAACTCAATATCGGACTCGACGACCGCGGCGTCTCGCCGGTGGTGGGTGCCCTGCTCCTGTTCGCTATCGGTGTCATGCTGGTCGCGACACTCCAGGTCGCGGCGGTGCCGGCGCTCAACGAACAGGTCGAGTTCCGCCACAGCGAGCGCGTCCAGTCGGACCTGGTCGGCGTCGGCGCGGCCATCGACCGGACGGCCGCGACGGGACTCGAACAGACCGTCCGCCTCGAGGCCGGGATGCGCTACCCGACGCGGCCGCTGTTCGTCAACCCCGCGCCTGTCTCCGGGAGCTTGCGGACGGCCGACCGGGGTGTCGTCACGGTCTCGGGTGCCAGTGCGACCGGCGAGACCGGCGACGTCTGGAACGGGAGTGTCAGGGAGTTCTCGACGACCGCACTCGTCTATCGCGCCGGCTACCACGAGTACGAGTCGGCGCCGGTGACGCGTATCGAGCCGTGGGGGACGGTCAACCGGTTCAGTGAGCGGACGCTCTCGGTGACCGAACCGTCGCTCGTCGACGGCCGCCGCCTGTCGTTCGTGGCCCTCGACGGCAACCGGTCGACCAGTCGCGTAGACGTCCTCCCGGTGTCGATCCGGCCGACGAGTGCGCCCACCCGGACCGTCAGCGTGGCCGCCGGTGACGACCCGGTCACTGTCACCGTCCCGACCGAGATCCCGGCGGACGTCTGGGCAGAAGCGCTCGACACCGAGTACGACCCGGACGGCACTGCGAGTGACCGGTACGTCGCCGACTACGACTGCGCGAACGACCCGCCCGCCCCCTGCGGCGAGTTGACACTAGAACTGGAGGCGAACACGATGTACGAGTTCCGATTCGGCGAGGTGGCCGTCGGGACTGGTGCGAGCGACGAGTCCGCCACCTATCTCACCGACGTCGCGGGCAACGGCACGACGGTCTATCAGGGGAGTCGCCAGCGACTGGTCGTCGAGGCCCGCGACCGCTTCGACAACCCCGTCTCGAACGTCACCGTCGCTGGCAACGTCATGACCACCGACGGCGACGGCGCGCCCACGGGAACGCTCCGCTCCGTCTCGTCGGTTACCGGCGCAGACGGGCGAGCGGTGTTCGTTTACGAGGCTCCCGAGCGCGTCGAGGGGACGACGAACCTCGTAGTCACGCTCCAGTTCGGGCCCGGTGAGGCGGCGGCCCGAGAAGTGACTCTCGATCTGCAGGCGACCGGGCCGCTGCCGCCCCCCGAAGCGCCGCCCAACGACAACAACGGTAACGGCAACAACGGCAATGGCACCAACGGCAACGGCAACAACGGCAACGGCAACAACGGCAACGGCAACAACGGCAACGGCGGTTGACGGTGAGTTCTGCCGTCAGCGCCAGGAAGTCCAGCCGCCGTCGACCACGAGTGACTCGCCGGTGACGTAGCTCCCCAGATCGCTCGCCAGGAACACGGCCGCGCCGGCGATGTCCTCGGGTTCGCCCTGCCGACCGAGCGGGATCATCTGTCTGAGCTGGGCCATCTGTTCCTCGCTGGTCTGTTCGGCGTCCTCCGGACCGATCTTCGTGTTGATTGCACCGGGGTGGATAACGTTGACGCGGATGCCCTCGCCACCGAACCCGTGGGCCAGCGAGTACGTCAGCAGCGCGATCCCGCCCTTCGAGACGCTGTAGGTGGGGTGGCCGCCGTTGCCGAAGAGACCGTTGATGCTGGAGACGTTGATAATGCTCCCGCCGCCCGATTCGACCATCCGTTCGGCGGCGACCTGGCAGCCGAAGTACGTCCCCTTCATGTTGATGTCCATGAGCTGTTCGTACGCTTCCTCGGTGACTTCGAGGAACTCCTCGGGCCGCCAGATCCCCGCGTTGTTGACCATGATATCGATCCCACCGAAGTCCTCGGCCGCCTCGACAGCCGCGTCCAGATCCGCCACCGCGGTGACGTCACACTCGACGAACGTCGCCTCGCGGTCGGTCTCTGCCTCGATCACCTCGTGAGTCGGGTCGCCATCCTCTTTGGGCTCCTCGCGGACGTCAGCGACGACGACGTCGGCACCCTGGCGGGCGAATTCGAGCGCGATACCCCGACCGATGCCGGAACTGCCGCCGGTGACGACGGCGGCCTGGTCTGTCAGGAGTGACATTACAGCTACCACTTCGACTGCGACGCCTATAATTGATAGCCAGTTTGTCACCACCCGGGAATCCATCTCTGTCCGCAAAGCCGTGACCGAAGCCGGCCAGTACCCTCATATCGGTGGCTCCGGATACCGATAGCATGGCGCTCCCCATGCTCGCACCGGCAGTCCCGGCCCCCGCGCAGGTGCTGCCCACGCTCGCCCCGGCGACGCTCGCACTCGCGATGCTCGGTGTCGCCGTGCTCGCAGTCGTCGGTGCGGTCGCGATGCGTCGCCGCCGGTTCGACCGCGACGTCACGGCCGCCGTCGACGAACTGAGAGCGGGGGCAAGTGCCGAAACCGAGGGCGAACGGGCGAGTACTGACACCGGGGGCGAACGGGTCTACACGCGCGAGGAGCTCGCCGATCTCCCCGATCCCGTTCAGACGTACTTCGAGGCCGTGCTCCCGGAGGGGAAACCGCGAGCCCGGACGGCCCGCATCGAGCAGCACGGCGAACTCCTGCTCGGCGACTCCTGGAAACCCTTCAGCGGGACCCAGCACGTCACCGTCGATCCGCCGGGATTCGTCTGGGACGCCACCGTCCGGTTCGCGCCGCTCGTCCCCGTCCGGGTCGTCGACGCCTACGTCGACGGTGAGGGGTCGCTCCGGGCGAAACTGCTGTCGGCGCTGACCGTCTCGGCGGCCCCACCGTCCCCGGAACTGAACGAGAGCGAACTGCTCAGGTACCTCGCCGAGAGCGTCTGGGTGCCGACAGCGCTCCTGCCGGGCGCCGGCGTCGAGTGGGAAGCGATCGACGACCAGTCCGCCCGAGCGACGCTCGAAGACGGTGACACGACGGCCTCGCTGGTCTTTCACTTCGACGACTGGCGAGTCGAGCGCGTCCACGCCGAGGCGCGCTACCGCCAGGAGGACGACGACGTCGCCCCCTGGACCGGCTATCTCGGCGCCTACGAGGAGTTCGAGGGCGTCCGCGTCCCGACCCAGGCCGAGATCGAGTGGACCCTCCCCGACGGTGCCCACCCCTACTGGCGGGGCGAGATCGAGAGCGTCACGTACGACCCAGAGAGCGCGGGGACGTAGTGACTGGAGTGGCGGGGACAGGGCGGAGCGAGGTGGGAGCGGAGTGGAAGCGGTGGTGGAGCGGGATGGGAGCGGTGGTGGAGCGGGATGGGCCGGGGAGTCAGTTAAGTTCGACGCTCACACGAACCCGCTCGTCCCGCGAGGAGCGCCCGACGACCACCGCGTACTCACCGGGGTCGACGGTCCAGCCCGCATCGACGTCGTAGCGTGCGAGCGCCCGTCGGGGGATCGACAGCGAGACGCGCCGGCGCTCGCCGCCGTCGAGTGCCACTGACGCGAACCCGCCGAGTTCCCGGACCGGGCGGTCGACCGGCCCCGCCGGCGGTTCGACGTACGCCTGGACGACCTCGCGTCCCGGCCGGTCGGCCGTGTTCTCGACGGTGACGGAGACAGCGAGGCCGTCGCTCTCGTCACCCTCGACACTGTCCAGTTCGACGGCGACGTCGTCGAAGGCGAAGTCGGCGTAGGACTCGCCGTGGCCGAACGGGAACAGCGGAGTGACGCCGTCGCGGTCGAAGCCGCGATAGCCGACGAAGACGCCCTCGTCGTAGTGTGCGCGGCCGTCGACGCCGGGATAGCGCCGTTCGTCGGCGACGGGATAGTCGGCGAACCGGCGACCGAACGTGACCGGGAGTCGTCCCCCGGGGTCGGCGCCGTAGAGCACGTCCGCGAGCGCCGCGCCGTCGGCCTGGCCGGGGTACCACGTCGCGAGCACGGCCGCGACGTCGTCGACCCAGGGCATCGTCACCGGGCCGCTGGACCGGACGACGACGACCGTCCGGGGATTGGCGTCGGCGACGGCGGCGACGAGACCGTCCTGTGCGCCCGGGAGCGCGAGCGAGTCCCGATCCTCCCCCTCGGTCGCCCCGTCCTGGACGACGACGACCGCCACGTCCGCGGCTGCGGCCGCCGACACCGCCGCGTCGAGGTCCGGACCGTCGGTCGTGCGGAGTCGCTCACCGAGGCCCGACCAGGGGACGTCGAACATCGACGGGTCCGCCACGCGCTCGACGCCCTGTGCGGCCCGGACGGTGGGGGCGCGCTCGCGGAGTCCCTCGATGGGACTCACCGTGCGGGTCGGATCCACCTCGGAACTCCCGCCGCCGCCGACCTTGGCCTCGTCGGCGTTCGGACCGACGACGGCGAGTGACTCCGACCCCGAGAGCGGGAGCGTGCCGTCGTTTCGCAGGACAACAGTCCCGCGGCGAGCGACCGTTCTGGCGAGGTCGTGGTGTGCGTCCCAGTCGACGGTCCCCGCGGGCCGGTCGTCGTCGAGCAGTCCCAGGCGGTCGTAGAGACCGAGGACGCGCCGGGCCTTCGCGTCGACCGTCGCCTCGCTAACGACGCCCCGCTCCACGGCGTCGCGGAGCTGGTCGCCGAAGAAGTCGTAGGGATAGGGGTCGGGCTGGCCGTCGTCGGCGACGTAGCGGTCGAGCGGGCGCCAGAACAGCGGCGGGTCGACGTCGAGCCGGTCCGAGAGTCGCAGGCCCAACATCGCCCGGAGCGCGGTGCTGTTGGGCGCGAACAGTTCGACGACCGAGGCGCCGGGCATCTCCAGGTCGAGGCCGCCCTCGGCGGCGGCGACCGCGTCGTGGGTCCCCCACCAGTCCGACATCGCGACGCCGTCGAAACCCCACTCCTCGCGGAGGACGCCCTCGACGAGGGCCCGATGTTCGCTCATGTACTCGCCGTTGACGCGGTTGTACGCAGTCATGACTGCCGAGGCGCCGGCATCGACCGCTGCCTCGAACGCGGGCAGGTAGATCTCCCGGAGTGTGCGCTCGTCGACGACGGCGTCGATCTCGTCCCGTTGTCGTTCCTGGTTGTTGGCGACGAAGTGTTTCGCGGTGGCGGCGACGCCACTGGCTTCGAGCCCCCGGACGCAGGCCGCGCCGACACGGGCGCCGTGATGGGGGTCCTCGCTCAGATACTCGAAGTTACGGCCGCAGGTCGGCACGCGGACGACGTTCAGCCCCGGCGCGAGCAGGACGTCGTGGCCCTTGACGCGCGTCTCGGCGGCGAGAGCCCCACCGAGGCGCTCGGCGAGGTCGGGGTCCCAGGCGGCACCCAGCGCGATCGTCGCCGGGAACGCCGTCGCGTCGCCGTCACGGACGCCCAGCGGGCCATCGACGAGCCGCAGCGGTGGGATACCCACACGTTCGACGCCGGGGACGTAGCCGGTCGCCCGGCCGTCCGGGTCGGCGCGTCCTCGCACCAGACGGAGTTTCTCGTCGAGCGACAGTGCGGCGAGTATCGCGTCGGTCCGCGCGGGAGCCATCGCCGGCGTTTGTGGCGGCCGGGAGATAGCGTTTGTGTCCTCGGTGGCGACCGGGAGCGAGGCTGACGGGATCTGTTCGGCAGACCGTCACTTCGTGAGAATCGTATAGTGAACTGAACGATTGCGGTGGCGCGCGCCGTCGAGGGTTTTTATCCCGAGACGGAAGCGCGAGGGATGAGCACCGGAGCGAACGGAGTGAGCGAGGAGCGCAATCGGCTGGGGAGGGTGTGGCGCGGTACGGTGACAGTGCTGGCCTGGTGGATTCCAAGGGCGAGGCGCGGTCGGGCGGTCTGCGCGGGCACTATCCGAGCAAAGCGAGGATATCCCGCACAGAACCGCTCAGCGGGCCGAGGGCGTTCAGTTGTCGGTGATTCTCGTTCCTGTTCAGCGGGCCGAGGGCGTTCAGTCTGTAGGGATCTACGCTTCGAACCCGTCTTCGAACACGAACGTCCCATCCTCCTGTACACGCTCTCCATCTACCTCGATGAACGAGTCCTCAGACATATCCACGATCATGTCGACGTGGACGGCGCTGTCGTTCTGCTCGTTTTCTTCGCCGACGGTGTCCTCGTAGGCTCGACCGACAGCCATGTGGACCGTATCGCCCATCTTCTCGTCGAACAGCATGTTGTATGTGAACTGGTCGATGTCGCGGTTCATGCCGATCCCGAGTTCGCCGAGGCGGCGTGCGCCGTCGTCGGTGTTCAGCACTTCGGTCAGCACGTCCTCGTTCTTGGCGGCGGAGTGGTCGACGACCTCGCCGTCCTCGAAGCGGAGGTAGGCGTCGGTGACTTCGCGGCCCTGGTGGTAGAGGGGCTTATCGAACAGCACTTCTCCCTCGACGCTGTCGGCGACGGGGGCGGTAAAGACCTCGCCGCCGGGGAGGTTGCGCTCGCCGTAGTCGTTGAGCGTCGGGTTGCCGTCGACGCTCATGGTCACGTCGGTGGTGTCACCGGAGACGATGCGGACCTCGTCGGCCGGATCGAGGATCTCGACCATCTGGGCCTGGTGCTCGCGCACCGCGTCCCAGTCCTTGTTGATGGCGTCCCAGACGAAGTTCTCGTAGCCGTCGGTGCTCATCTGTGCGAGCTGGGCGTTCGTCTCGGCGGGATACTGGGTGAGACACCAGCGCTTGGAGAGGCGTTCTGCGAGCAAGGGCTGCTGGGCCTGCTGGTACGCGGCCGTTACCTCGGGGTCGACATCGCTGGTCTCGGTGGCGTTGCCCCCGCCGCGAATGGCGATGTACACGTCCATCTCGTCGTACAGGGCCTGCACGTGACTTGGCGTCTCGAAGTCGCCGTCGTGGTTGCGCAGATACGCACGGCGAAAGCGCTTGCCAAGGCGATCCTGAACGGTCAGGGGGTTCGCGCCGCGGTCGGCGATCACCTCGTGCAGTGCGGTGACGAGATCGGCCGCGTCCGGGTGGGCGTCGATGACGACGTTGTCACCGGCCTGTAGGTCGACGGAGTGGTCGGCGACGGTCTCGGCGTGTTCGCGAATGCGCGGGTCCATGTCGACAGCCAGCGCGGGCGCGAACTAACCAGTTTCGCCTACTTCCCTTGCATTCCCTCTTTGAACCCGAGCACGGTTCGTCGGATCAACAGATAGAGGAAGAAGACCACTCCGAGCAGGACCGCCAGAATCGCGTACACTTCCCAACCAGGCATGCGCGGGGCTTCGACCTGACCGATCAAAGTCGTTTCGGGCCACGTCGATTTCGGGCCGTTCACCCGGTTTTCGAGAGTGTCAAATTCGCATTTGAGCTATGGTAAAGACTCATACGGCCATGGTACATACGACTCTGGTATGTCACTGCTTCCCTCGAAAGATCCCGCCGTTCCCGATTCGGACCCTCGGGTGATCGCCGTCGACAGTGACGACGCCGACGACGTGCTGTCGGCGCTTTCGGCGGGCACCGCGCGGAAGCTTCTCGCAGAGTTGCACGACGAGCCAGCCCCACCAGGCGAGCTTGCCAGCCGTGTCGATACTTCGCTGCAGAACGCCCAGTACCACCTCGAAAAGCTCGAATCCGCCGGTGCGGTGGAAGTGATCGATACCGCCTACTCCGAGAAGGGACGCGAGATGGACGTGTACGCGCCTGCGGACCAACCGCTCGTGATCTGTGCGGGCAACGAGCAGGAGACGTCGGGCCTGCGGAGTGCGCTGACCAGCCTGTTGGGCGGGCTGGCAGTCGTCGGTTTCGTGAGTATCGTCGTCCAGGAACTGCTCGGCCGGTCCGTCGGATCTTTCTTCGGGCCAACAGTTCGCAGCGGGAGTGCCGGTGGTGGCGAGCCATCGAGTCGGTACCTCCCGAACAGCTCCGAATCGTCGGCCGCGCGTCTGACAGAAGCCGCAGAGCAGATGGCAACCGACGGTGGATCGACTGCTCAAACCGGAGCAGAAGCCGCTATCAGTGGCTTTCCACCGGGATTGGCTTTTTTTGCAGGTGGTGCAATCGTCCTCGGAGCGATGTTCGCTATCTGGTACGTCCGGCAGTGAAAGGTCGGCTTGACCCGGTTCGGGGGAACTGTCAAACGGCTCTTTGTGTTATCGTCGGCTATTTTTATCTATGGTATCTAAGAGAAAGTGCGTCGACCCAAACGGCACCACGGACCATGACGAGACTGGCACACGATCAGGCCCGCTCCGTCGAACCAGACGCGTGTCACGCCCGCTTCACTGGCACACCTCCGAGAACACCGTTCCATCGGGCTGGCACAGCGTCACCCTCACTGCGCTCCCAGTGTCCACCACTTCGGCGTGTGCGGGCCGAAATCGACGCGGGTCGGCGTAGCTCCCCGGATTGACCAGCAGCCACGTAGACGAATCCGACAGTTCTGGCCGGTGTGAGTGGCCGACCACTACCACGTCGGCAGCCTCTTGCCGTGCGAGCATCGACA
>ENA-ORDC01001348-ORDC01001348.1-marine-metagenome-genome-assembly--contig:-NODE-1348-length-18628-cov-4.894184_pt1:12500-18628 | contig 18628 bp, 5 predicted proteins | sample MGYA00237783_ERZ508515 | MGnify/ENA primary metagenome ERZ508515 (study PRJEB26186, sample SAMN06268792) | marine metagenome | isolation source: Eden Landing Ponds, San Francisco, CA, USA... | reverse complement strand
TCGGCGATCTCGATGCGGTCGCGGCCGATGTCGCCGACCAGCGTGTCGGTCGCGCCGGCGATCAGCGTGTCGTCGCCCGGACCGCCCTCGAGGCTGTCCGCGCCGCGGCCGCCGTCCAGCGTGTCGTTGCCGGTGCCGCCGAACAGCCGGTCGTCGCCGGCGCCGCCGAACAGCCGGTCGTCGCCGGCGCCCGAGCCCACGGTGTCGTCGCCGCCGGCCCCGCGCAGGATGTCGTCGCCCGGGCCCAGCACGATGAACTGGTCGCTGCCGTCGCCGACGGCGGACTGGTTGCCGGTGCCGCCGCTGACGGTGGCGCCGCCGACGAACACCGCGAAGTCGACGTCGTTCAGGTTGATCACCGTGCCGGACGGCAGGTTGGAGACGTCGATCACCAGCGCCTCCTGGCCGTCCGGGCTGCCGTCCAGGTCGATGTTGCCGGGGGCGGCACCGTCGCTCACCTGGAAGCTGATCTGCCGCTCAACCACCGCCGGCGCGCCGTCGCCCAGGCCGGCGACGTAGTCGTCGATCGCGCTGTCGATCTCGGCGCGGTCGCCCTCGTCGCCCTCGGCGTTGCCGGAGTCGCCTTGCAGCCGCTGGCGCAGCGTGTCGCCGTCGCCGGCCGGAGCGGACGCGCCGCGCGCGGTCAGGCCGATGCCGTCGGACAGCCGCGTGGTCACCCGAGACTGGCCGTCCGAATCCTGGGCCACCGGCACGGTGGCGACCGTGTCGTCGTCCCCTGGGTCGTCGTCGCCGGGCTGGATCGTCCGCGTGGTCTCGCCGTCCTCGGTCTCGTCCTGGACGTTGCGGCCGTCGATCGTGCTGTCTTTCCCGTCGTCGTCGGGCGGCGGCGGGGGGGGATTGTTGACGTTGATGGTCAGGGTGTTGGCGGAGGGATCAAATAGGTTCCCGTCCTCAACCTCGAAATTGAATGTCGCCGCACCGGCGGTTGTAGGCGCGTCGTAGAGCAGGTTGCCGGTTGTGACGTCAGTAATATCGATGACTTCGTTGAGTGCGATCTCTTCGCCGTTCTGGAGCGCACCGTCGTCCTTACCGCCAGAGCCATCCAGGAACAGGGTTCCGGACGCAGGGAGGCTTGTGATCTTCACGTTGGCGAAAGCGTCGGTCTCCGGGTCGCTGTAGCCGAAGTTGCTCGCGCTCAGCGTCAGCGTATTTCCGGTCCGCACGCTGACGCTGCTGTCTGTGCCTGACGGCGCGTCGTTCCGGGCGGTCAGCGTGATGTCGAAGGTCGCCGGCGTCGCCGAGCCGCCGGCCCCGTCGCTTACCGTGAAGTCGAAGGCGTCGCTCAGCGTCTCCGAGCCGTCGTGGTCGTAGAGCAGATTGCCGTTGTCGATGTCAGCCTGGGTGAAGCTGTCGCCGTCGCTCAGCCCCTCGCCCGCGTCCAGCGTGTCGTTGCCATTGGCGTCGACGTACAGCGTCCCGCTAGCGACGGTGGTGTTTACCGTGTAGGTGAGCGCGCCCGCACCCTGCTCCGGATCGCTGGCGGCGAGCGCGCCTGCCCCGATGCCGTTGCCGGTCGCGTTCTCGTCGAAGGTCGCGCCGGCGTTGGTGTCGACGCTGGGGTCGTCGTTCACCGCCGTCACGGACAACGTGACCGTTTGCGCGGCCGAGGATGCCGGATCGGTACCGGAGTCCGTGAGCGTGACCTCGATCGTGCGGTCGCGTTCGGTCGGCGTGTCGCCGCCCGTGTTGTCGTAGGTGAGCGCCGCGATCAGCGCGCTCGTGCTCTGGCCCACGCCGGGCTCGGCACTGGCGTTCAGCGAAATGACCAGGTCGTTACCGTTGCTGCCGCCGGTGGCGGTGCCGATCTGGGTCCCTTCGAAACTGACCGCGCCGGTGCCGCTGTCGAAGCTGACCTCGCCGGTGCCGGTGCCGTCGTTGCGGATCGACAGCACGTCCTCGGCCGCGACGCCGCCGCCGGTGATGCTCACCCGCAGCTCGCCGCCGTCGAAACTGGCGCTGTCGGGATCGCTCACCGTCGCATTGCCGCCCATGTCCAGCGCGACCGGGCCGCCGTCCTCGGTATAGCCCGGCGTGTCGCCGTCGAGGCCGCCGATGACGGGCGGGTTCGGGGTGACGTCGATGGTGAAGTCCGCGGTCGTGTCCTCGTCGCCGCCGGACGTCGTGCCGTCGTTGTCGTTCAGGGTCAGCGTGAAGTCGCGGTTGCCCAGCCCGGAGGGCGCCGAGTAGGTCAGGTTCTGCAGCAGGGTCGCGATGTTCGCGGAGGTAGCATCGACGGTGTCGAAGTCGATCCGCAGCGTACTGCCGCCCTGGCCGTTGTCCGTGGCGTGGACGGTGCCGATCGCGGTTTCGTCCACCTTGACGGTCTCTCCCGCCTCGATCGTGCCGTCGCCGTTGGCCTTCGCCGTCGTGCCGTCGAGCCCCCAGTTGCCGTTCGCCGTGCTCGGGCCCTGGGAGATCGTGAGGACCCCGCCGTCGTAGTCCGGCGAGTCCGGGTTGGCGAGCGTCGCGTCGTTGAAGAGATCGACGTCCTGGGCGTCCTGACCCGCGATCACCTGCGAGGTCTCGCCATCGACGTTGCCGATGACCGGCGCGTCGTTGACCGGAGTGACGTCGAGGCTGATCGTGCCGTCGGCCGGGCCGGTATCGGCGTCGACAACATCGACATCGACGCCGCGGCCGGGCCGGTATCGGCGGCGTCGCGCACGCGGGTTGAGATCGTCGTATTCTCGTCGAAATCCGCCGCCGGCTGGAACGCGATGGCCGCCAGCGCCGCGTTGACGTCGCTCACGCTGCCGGTCGCCGTCCATTGGCCGGTGCCGGCGTCGTAGGTCGAGGTGGTGCCGCCGAAGGCGCCGGTGGTCAGGGCGCCGGCCGTGGTGTCGTTCAACGTCAGCGTTGCCGTGAGGGTGTCGCCGGCATCGGGATCGGTGACCACGATATCCCCCAGCGCGACGTCGCCGCCGGGGTCTTCGGTGTAGGTCACGGTCTGGGTCAGGTTCGTCGCCGTCGGCGCGTCGTTCACCGCTGTGATGTCGACGTTGACGGTGCCGAGCGTAACGTCCGTGCCGCCGCCGGTGCCGGTGTTGCCGCCGTCGTTCGCCGTCAGCGTCAGCGTGTCCGCGTCGTCGCCGGCGGCGTCGCCGGCGCCGGTATATTGCAGATTGCTCGCGGTGTTCAGGAAGGTGTCGAGATCCGCCACCGCGCCCGTAAGCGTCAGCGTCCCGCTGCCCGACCCGCCGACGGTGACCCCGCCGCCGGTCGAGGCCGCGAGCGTCCCGCTGCCTGCCGCGATTTCCAGCGTGATGGTGTTGCCCGCGCTGTCCACGTCGCTCAGCGTCGCCATCGAGAGGTCGACGTCGCTCGCCTGATCCTCCGTCGCCGTCACGTCCGATGGCAGGCCCGTGATCTCCGGATCGTCGTTCACCGCCGTCACGTCGACCGTCATCGTCGACGCGCTCGCGGCGAAGGCCGTGCCGTCGCTCACCTCGAAGTCGAACGCGGCCAGGGAGGCGCCGTTCTGGTTTGCCGGCGGCGCGTACTGCAGGTGGCCGGCGGCGATGTCCGCCACCGTCACCTCGTCGTTCATCGAGATCTCTTCGCCGGCATCGAGCGCGTCGTTCTCGCCGCCGCCGTCCAGGAAGAGCGTGCCCGCGCTTGGCAGCGACGGGACCCTCACCGCCTGCAGGCTGTCGCCGGAGTCCACGTCGCTGAAGTTGAAGTCGCCGGGCTGGAAGACGTGGTTCACGTCCTCCTGGGTCGTGACCGTGTTCGCGCTGCTCGTCGGCGCGTCGTTCACGGCTGTGATGTCGATGCTTCCGCTGGCGACCTGCGGGTTCACCGTCCCGTCGTCGGCGTTGATCGTGAAGGTGGCCGCGTCCGTACCGGAGGCGTTGGCGGCGCCGGTGTAGCCGAGGCTGGCCGGGTCGCCGAGGTAGGTCTCGATGTCGGTGGCGCCGCCTGCCAGCGTCACCGTGTCGGTGCCGCCGCCGCTGACGGTGATCGTTCCGCTGCCGGCCGCTCTGGTGAAGGTGCCGGCCGAGGCCGTGAGGGTGACGGTGAGCGAGTCCCCGTCGGCGTCGGCGAGGGAGGCGCTCGACAGGTCGAAATCGCTCTCGACGTCCTCGGTAACGATCACATCGGCGGGCACGCCCGAGGCGGTCGGCGGATTGTTGGCCACGCCGGTCGTGAAGTCGAGCGTGTCCGGATTGTCTCGCAGGGACAGCGCCGCGGCACCGTCGGCGTCCGCGATGGCGGGGGCGTCCACGTGCAGGTAGAGCGCGGTCGATTCCGGCAGGCTGGCGTCGGGGTCCAGTGTCAGCGTGTCGTTCGTGACGTTGGTGTCCGACAGGCTGACCGTGCCGCCGCTCATGACGCTGCCCGCGGACAGCACGAAGGTGTGGACGACGCCATCGTCGCTGGCGCGCCGGACCTCGATGTTGCCGTCGCCGAGAGAAATCGTCTCGTCGAACGTCAGGACCAGATCATTGCCGGGCTGGAAACCGGACGCGCCGTCGGACGGCGTGCTCGACAGGATCGCTGGCGGCGAGTCTGTCTGCTCGAACACCCGGCTGCCGCTGTCGGGATTCCAGTTGCGGTGAACGACGTCGAGGTCGCCATCGTTGTCGAAGTCCTCGAGGAAAACGTCGCCCTCGGCGCCGAGCGGCGCGTTGTTGGTGAAGGTGTCAGTGCTGGTGGTGTAGTCGTTGACGATGCCCTGAAAGGGATCATCCGCGGTGCCGCGCACGTCGGTGAAGTTGCCGCTGCCGTCGTTCAGCAGGAAGCGGCCGCCGGGATCGGTGCCCGTCGGCTCGTTGTTCACGTTGTAGAGGAAACCGTCGACGTCGCCGTCGCTGTCGAAGTCGCCGAACATGACGTGGCGATTGTCGCTGTCACTGTAGTTCAGCTCGCTGAAGCCGTCGAACGGGTTGCTCGCGCCGGTGCGCTCGGCGAAACTCGTGGCCAGAACGCCGGAGAAGGACACCTGCGCCTGTGCGTTGAGGGCGATCCGGCTCTCGATGGTTCCCGACGCGATCTCGAGGTCCCAGTCGCCACCCGATACGGCTGCGCCCGTAAGGTCCGTGGAGGCTGCGACATCCGCGCCGGTGGCCTCCGCGAGCGCGCGGATGAAGGCGTCGCCCTCTTGGCCGGCGCCGGTCTCGCAGCCGTAGAGGAGGAGATCGGCCTCCGGTGCGAGGGAATCGCGGATCAGGGCCGTCTGCCCGCTGTAGAGGGGGAGCGTCTCACCGTCGACGCGAGCACGGCCGAGTTGGAAGGCGCCGGACTGCCCGTGCCCGAGGATGTGAACGGCTTCGACGTTTGTCCGGCCTGCCAGCGTCTCGGCCATGACGGTCATGCCGTCGCTCTCCGGCCCCACAGGAACGACCTCCGCGTCGGGCCTCACGCCCTCAGCCAGGGTCTTCCAGTCCTCGACCGTCGTGTCGACGAACACGATCTTGGTTCCGGCGGACACGCGGGCGACCTCAGGCGGGCTCGCCGTGGCCGAGCTGTGATCGTGGGCGCCGGGGGCATCCTTGGTTGTGTTCCGAGTGTCCGCGCCCGTCCGGGCGGTCCGCGCGTCGTGAGTCATTAGTGCTCCCCGAGTTCGCCTCGCAGGCCTCTGCCATCAGGGCGGAGTCGTGTAAAGGCGGAATCTAGCTTTTTGATAGATAAGGGCTTGTTAACTGATGCGCGCGCGGTCGCCGCAAATGCAGGCGCGCCTGGCGCTGCCACGTGAGCTGGTAGTTCTACCCGCGCGCCTCTAGGGCAAGCATGCCTGCCCTGAGGCATCTAACCGGAAAACTCGCAGTCTAAACGGTCCAACTTACCGGCAGCAGACCACGTGACCACGCCAAGCTTGTGCTAGACGATGCGTGGCTTCCCAAGCGGATCACCGACCCCGGCCGGAAGGGACCTTCCGCGCCGAGTGAGGCTAAGGACCCCACAGAGATCGACGATGAAGGCATGGCATCCTGATGGCCGGGGCGCACACCGATCCATTAAGAGCCAGGGCTTCGGTTATAAGAAAACTGTCAAGTTCTTATAACAGCGACGACGAGGGTCGCCCGAGCACCGTGCTCGGCAAGCTTCCGGCTAACGTATTCCGGAGGCTTCTTCAGCAAGTCCTATCTGCTTCCGGACAAGCAAAA
>ENA-ORDC01001348-ORDC01001348.1-marine-metagenome-genome-assembly--contig:-NODE-1348-length-18628-cov-4.894184_pt1:0-5000 | contig 18628 bp, 5 predicted proteins | sample MGYA00237783_ERZ508515 | MGnify/ENA primary metagenome ERZ508515 (study PRJEB26186, sample SAMN06268792) | marine metagenome | isolation source: Eden Landing Ponds, San Francisco, CA, USA | place... | reverse complement strand
CCGGCCCGCACCTGCACTACGAGATCCACAAGGCCGGCAAACCGGTGAACCCGCGCTCGCTGGACCTGCCGACCGGCCGCCGCCTGACCGGCGGCGAACTGGAGCGCTTCCGCCAGGCGATGGCCGACATCGACCGCCTGCGCCGCAACGCTCCCGGCGCCACCCGCGTCGCCAAGGCCTGCGGCGAGGGCGACGCGGACGACTGCTGAGGCCGTCCGACCGGCGTACGGCCGTCCTTCGAGACGGCTTCCCTTTGCAGGCTCAGGCCGCCCTCCTCGGGATGAAGGCGACTTTCATGCCGGGGAGCGGCCGAAGGGCGGCGTCTCGACGCAGGCACCTCGGCTCCAAGACAACGGCACGCCCCGGGAGCCGCAGCCCCCGGAGCGTCGTCGTTTTCGGAGCAGCAGAACCCCGGCCTACTCCGCCGCGGCGGCGGCCCGCTCGCCGGCGGCGATGGTCAGGCCGCTGTCGTCGGCGGACACCGTCACGGTGGCGCCGTCGCCGACCTTGCCCTCCAGGATCATCTGCGCCAGCGGGTTCTGCAGCTGGCGCTGGATCACCCGCTTCAGCGGCCGGGCGCCGTACACCGGGTCGTAGCCGGTATCGCCGAGCCAGCGCTTGGCGGCGTCGTCCAGCTGCAGGCCGATGTGGCGGTCGGCCAGCATGGCGCGCAGGTGCTCCACCTGGATATCGACGATCTCGGCCATCTGCTCCCGGGTCAGGGAGTGGAAGATCAGGATCTCGTCCATCCGGTTCAGGAACTCGGGCCGGAAGGCCGAGCGCACGACCTCCATGACCTGGCCGCGCACCTGCTCGTTCGCGGTCCCCTGGGCACTCTGGGCGATGATCTCCGAGCCCAGGTTCGAGGTCATCACGATCACCGTGTTGCGGAAGTCCACCGTGCGGCCCTGGCCGTCGGTCAGACGGCCCTCGTCCAGCACCTGCAGCAGGGTGTTGAAGACGTCGTGGTGCGCCTTCTCGATCTCGTCGAACAGGATCACCTGGTAGGGCCGCCGGCGCACCGCCTCGGTCAGGGCGCCGCCCTCCTCGTAGCCGACGTACCCCGGCGGCGCCCCGATCATCCGGGACACCGAGTGCTTCTCCATGTACTCCGACATGTCGAGGCGGATCATCGCCGTGTCGTCGTCGAACAGGAAGCGCGCCAGCGCCTTGGTCAGCTCGGTCTTGCCCACGCCGGTGGGGCCTAGGAACATGAACGAGCCGATCGGCCGGTGCGGGTCCTGCAGGCCGGCGCGCGCCCGGCGCACCGCGTTGGACACCGCCTGGATCGCCTCGTCCTGGCCGATCACCGAGCGGTGCAGCTCGGCCTCCATGCGCAACAGCTTGTCGCGCTCGCCCTCCAGCATCCGTTCGACCGGGATCCCGGTCCAGCGCGAGATCACGCTGGCGATCTCGTTGTCGGAGACCTCCTCCTTGACCAGCAGCGAGTCCCGGTCGGCCTCCTCGCCGGCGGTCTCGCCGCGCTCCTCGGCCGCCTCGGCCTGGGCCAGCTTGCGCTCCAGCTCGGGGATGGTGGAGTACATCAGCTCGCCGGCGCGCTCCAGCTCGCCGCGGCGGCGCGCCTGGTCGAGCTCGCCGCGCGCCTTGTCGAGCTCCTCCTTGAGCTTCTGGGCGCCGGCCAGCTTCTGCTTCTCGGCCTCCCAGCGCTCGGTGAGCTCGCGCGAGCGCTCCTCCAGGTCGGCGATCTCCTTCTCGACCTTATGCAGGCGGTCCTTGGAGGCCTTGTCGTTCTCCTTCTTCAGCGCCGCCTGCTCCATCTTCAGCTGGATGATCTTGCGGTCCAGCTCGTCGATCTCCTCGGGCTTGGAGTCGACCTCCATGCGCACCCGGCTGGCCGCCTCGTCGACCAGGTCGATCGCCTTGTCCGGCAGGAAGCGGTCGGTGATGTAGCGGTTGGAGAGCTGCGCCGCAGCCACCAGCGCGCTGTCGGTGATGCGCACGCCGTGGTGCAGCTCGTACTTCTCCTTCAGCCCGCGCAGGATGGCGATCGACTCCTCGACGCTGGGCTCGGTCACGTAGATCGGCTGGAAGCGCCGGGTCAGCGCCGCGTCCTTCTCGATGTGCTTGCGGTACTCGGCCAGCGTGGTGGCGCCGATGCAGTGCAGCTCGCCGCGGGCCAGCGCGGGCTTCAGCATGTTGGAGGCGTCCATCGAGCCCTCGGCGCTGCCGGCGCCGACCAGCGTGTGCATCTCGTCGATGAACAGGATCACCTCGCCCTCGGCCTGGGCGACCTCCTGCAGCACGCTCTTCAGGCGCTCCTCGAACTCGCCGCGGTACTTCGCGCCGGCGACCAGCTGGCCCAGGTCGAGGCTGAGCACCCGCTTCTCGCGCAGGCTCTCCGGCACGTCGCCGTGCACGACGCGCTGCGCCAGACCCTCGACGATGGCGGTCTTGCCGACGCCGGCCTCGCCGATCAGCACCGGATTGTTCTTGGTGCGGCGCGACAGCACCTGGATCGTCCGGCGGATCTCGTCGTCGCGGCCGATCACCGGGTCCAGCTTGTTGTCCTTGGCCTTCTGCGTGTAGTCGATGGTGTACTTGTCGAGCGCCTCGTAGGTGTCCTCGGCGTTGGCGCTGTCGGCGGTGCGGCCGGCGCGGATCTCCTCGATCGCTTGGTTCAGCGCCTGCGCCGACACCCCGGCGCTCTCGGTCAGCGCCTTGCCGGCGGCGGTCTCCTTGCTCATCGCCAGCGCCAGCAGCAGGCGCTCGACGGTGACGTAGGAGTCGCCGGCCTTCTTCGACAGCGTCTCGGCCTGCTCGAACACCCGCGCCAGCTCCGGCGTCAGGTGCAGCTGGCCGGCGCCGCTGCCCTCCACCTTGGGCAGCTTGCCGAGCTCGGTCTCGACCCGCGTGCGCGCCTGCACGGGGTCGCCGCCGGCCTTCTTGATCAGGTTGCCGGCGAGGCCCTGCTCGTCGTCGATGATGACCTTGAGCAGGTGCTCGGCGGTCAGCTTCTGGTGGTTCGACCTGAGCGCCAGGCCCTGCGCCGACTGGATGAAGCCGCGCGCGCGTTCGGTGTACTTCTCGAAATCCATGCTGTGCCCTCCTCGTCCGCACCCAGCTCGTCGTGGCGTGCGATCGATGATGCCGTTGGTCGGTCCCCCCGCACCCTGCTCGGAGGCGTGCGGCCTGTGCCGTCCGCGCTGCGGATCGGCATGCTTGGGATATGGTGTTGCCCCACAGCAACACAAGTGTGCCGGCGCCCGGTTTCGTGCGGGCCCGACGCGGGGCGCACGCCGCGTTCTCGGCGCATTGACAGGTCCGCTGCGCCCGCGCTTAGCTGCCGCCGGGTCGGACCGCACCGCACACCCTTGGGAGACCATTCGTCGCATGGCCGTCACGCTCGGGCGCATCTGCCGCTATCCGGTGAAGGGGCTGTCGCCCGACACGCTGGAGCGCGTGCCCCTGACGACCGGGCGCGCGCTGCCGCACGACCGGCGCTTCGCCATCGCCCGCGCCACCACGCCGATCGACACCGCCGATCCGGAGTGGCTGCCCAAGAGCAAGTTCCACGTGCTGATGCGCGACGAGAAGCTGGCGCAGCTCGACACCGCCTACGACGCCGAGACCACCACGCTGACGGTCTACCGCAAGGGCAAGCAGGTGACGCAGGCGCGCCTCGCCGACCCGATGGGGCGGGTGACGCTCAGCCAGTTCTTCGCCGCCTTCCTGGGCGACGACGCCAAGGGCACGCCCAAGGTGGTCGACGCCGGCGACCGCACCCTGAGCGATCAGCGCAAGCCGCGGATCTCGCTGATCAACCGCGCCACCGTGCGCGACCTGGAGCGGGTCACCGGCCGGCTGGTCGATCCGATCCGCTTCCGCGGCAACCTGTACCTTGACGACCTGCCGGCCTGGGCCGAGCGCGACTGGGTCGGCCGCGAACTGACGGTCGGCGGCGCCCGCCTGCGCGTGGTCGAGGAGATCGACCGCTGCGCCGCCACCGAGGTCGACCCCGCCACCGGCGAGCGCGACATGCCGGTCCTGAAATCCCTGCAGCGCGGCTTCGGCCACGTCACCCTGGGCATCTACGCCGAGGTGATCGAGGACGGCGAGATCGCCGTCGGGGACACGGTCGAGCTGGCGGATTAGACGCGGCGGCGCGGCGCAGGTCGACGGGGCCCCCGCCCGACTCAGCCGGCAACAGCCCGTCTCGCCCGCAGTCGTCCGGCTTGCGCCGACACGTCCGCAACCCTATAGCCGCAGGACCTTGGCATGCGGGGGAGTCGGATCGGTGCGATGACGGGAGGGAATGCGACCGGCCGCGCGGTCGACCGGCTCTGGGCGCGGCTGCGCCACGCACTGGTGCGCGACGTCGACGGCGCCTCGCTGGCGGTGCTGCGGATCGCCTTCGGCGCACTGCTGATGTGGGAGGCCGTGCGCTACTGGGAGCACGGCTGGATCGGCAGCAAGTTCCTCGCCCCGGGGTTCGTCTTCAGCTACTTCGGGCTCGACTTCATCCAGCCCTGGCCCGGGTCCTGGATGGTGCTGCACTTCGTGCTGATCGGCGGCGTCGCCGGGATGATCGCGATCGGCCTGTTCACCCGGCCGGCGGCCTGGGCCTTCGTGGCGCTGTTCGGCTACGTCTTCCTGATCGACAAGGCGCAGTACCTCAATCACTTCTACATGGTGCTGCTGTTCGGCGCGATCCTGGGGGTCGTGCCGTCTGACCGGGTCTGGTCGGTCGCCGCCTGGTGGCGCCAGCGGCGCGGCCGGCCCGGCGCGGGGACCGTGCCCGGCTGGGCGCTGCTGCTGCCGCGCCTGCAACTGGAAGTGATCCTGATCTACGCCGGCCTGGTGAAGCTGAACTGGGACTGGCTGGACCTGCGGCCGCTGGGCGACTGGCTGCGCTCGCACGACGAGCTGCCGCTCCTGGGGCCGCTGTTCCACTACGACGCGGTGGTGGCGGTCGGCGCCTACGGCGCGATCGCGCTGCACCTGATCGGCGCGCCGCTGCTGTTCAGCCGCCGGTTCCGGCT
>ENA-ORDC01001345-ORDC01001345.1-marine-metagenome-genome-assembly--contig:-NODE-1345-length-18668-cov-6.641762_pt1 | contig 18668 bp, 27 predicted proteins | sample MGYA00237783_ERZ508515 | MGnify/ENA primary metagenome ERZ508515 (study PRJEB26186, sample SAMN06268792) | marine metagenome | isolation source: Eden Landing Ponds, San Francisco, CA, USA | place... | reverse complement strand
CGGAGCGGTTCGATCCCGGCGTGGTCGAGGAGAACGTCAACCTCTGTGACCTCTACGCGACCGTTTGCGATCTCGCGGACGTTCCCGTCCCCGAGGACCGGGACAGCCGAAGCCTCGTGCCGCTCATGGAGGGCGAGACGAGCGCCTGGCACGAGGAGTATCACAACGAGACGGTCTCCCAGAACGTCGGCAACGGCGCGGTGGCCGACGGCGTCGACTCCGAGCAACTCATGATCAAGCGCGACGACCTGAAGTACTGTTACTTCGGCGAGGAGTACGCGGAGGTGCTCTTCGACCTGGAGCGCGATCCCGGGGAGACGGAAAACCGGATCGACGACCCGGCGTACGTCGACGCGGTCGAGGCCTTCCGCGAGCGCCGCGGCGAACTCGGGTACGGGCCGGACGCCGATCCAGGCTACGAAAATGCCGGGTATCAGTGATAGGCTACTTCGGCCAGGGTATCGTAGAACGATTCGCATACCAGGGATTTCAGACGGCTGAAATCTATTAATAGATCCCCGTCACTACAACTATCCTCGATCCCGATAGCTGATATCCCTGCGGTCGAGTGCTACAACCAGGATACCTACGTGATTCCGACAGTGAGAGGGTCTTGTCGTGTCCGATTTTCAGTACCCGCTTCTATTCGAATTGGTGTTCGCGAGACCGGGCTAGTGAGCGGCCATTTCGGAGACGACGTTGACGAAGTATACGCCGGCGATGATCAGGACGATGCCGACAACTCCAGGAAGATCGACCTGCTCATTGAATACGACGACGCCAATCGCAGCGACGCCGACGATTCCCAGCGCGGCCCAAGTGCCGTAGACAACGCCGATGGGGAGGTCTTCAAGCGTCAGCGACACCAGATAGAACGCCAGGCCGTAGCCGACGACGACCCCGAGCGACAGGCCGAGCGTCACCGGCGGTCACCCCCGATCGTCGATTCGGGTTCCGACCCCGATCGGCGACCCATGCCGCGCTCCCACGCGCCGCTCCGGACGAACAGCGAGAACAGGACGGTACACAGCCCGAGCCACGCCACGTGCCACCAGATCCACACCGGTAGCCCGGCGACGACTCGATCGACTCCCCACAGCGGCCACGGCACCGCGAAGGCGACGAGGGCCGCGAACGTCGGTATCCACACGAGATCTCTCCGCGATCGACTCATGTGGAACAACGTTAGAATCTCACGACTAAATAGTATCGGTTGAATTCGATGAAGAGTATCGAAGAGGATTTTTCTTCAATAGACGTCGACGCAGGTGCGTGCGATAACTATTTTCGCCGACGGACACAACCACGCACGGGCGGCCAGCGCCGCCGATCATCACCATCACCCATCATGAAAGACACCGAAAAATACCTCATCCACGCCACCATCGCGGCCGACGGCGTCGTCGAGCGGAGCGACGTCGTCGGCGCGGTGTTCGGGCAAACCGAGGGGCTCCTCGGCGACGAGTTGGACCTGCGGGACCTCCAGGAGTCCTCCCGGGTCGGCCGGATCGACGTCGCCGTCGAGTCCGAGAACGGCCAGTCGTTCGGCGAGGTCACCGTCGCGTCGAGCCTCGACAAGGTCGAGACCGCGATCCTCGCCGCCGCGCTTGAGACGATCGACCGCATCGGCCCCTGCCACGCCTCGGTGGAGGTGACGAGCATCGAGGACGTGCGGGCGGCCAAGCGCCGCGAGGTCGTCGAGCGCGCGAAGGAGCTCGTCGCCGGCGGCTTCGAGGAGACCAGCCTCAGGAGCGACGACATCCTCGACGAGGTCCGCGAAGCCGCCCGCGTCGAGGGGATCGTCGACTACGAGGGACTTCCCGCCGGCCCCCGCGTCGGCGACTCCGACGCCGTCATCGTCGTCGAGGGGCGCGCCGACGTGCTCACGCTGCTCGAGTGCGGGATCAAGAACGCGGTCGCCGTCGAGGGGACGAACGTCCCCGACGCGGTGGCCGACCTCACCGCCGACCGCACCGTCACCGCCTTCCTCGACGGCGACCGCGGCGGCGAGCTCATCCTCCGCGAACTGGCGCAGGTGGGAGACGTGGACTACGTCGCCTTCGCGCCGCCCGGCGAGTCGGTCGAGGACCTCGACCGCAACGCCGTCTTCGAGGCGCTCCGCGGGAAGGTACCGTACAGCAGCCTCGCCGACGAGCCGAACCTCCGCGAGGCGGTCGCGGGCGACTCGGGAAGCGCTCCGGTCGCCGACAGGGATCGCGGTGCGGCGGCGGGCGGACTCGTCGAGGCGGTCGAGGACGCGCCGGCACCCGGGTCGATCGACGCAGAGGCGGTCGACGGGGAGGGAGTCGGCGAGGAGCGCGAGCGCGATAGCGACGACACCGCTGATGGCGACGACACCGCCGACGGCGACGACGCGAGGGGAGACGAAGGGGGCGCCGACGACGACGCGAACGCGAGCGACGATGCCGCCGACGGCGACGACGCCGACCCTGAGGGTGACGACACTAATTCCGACTCCGATTCCGATTCTGACGACGCAAACGCGGCGGACGCGGCGTCCGACGACGAGACGAGCGCCGGGAGCGCGGCGGACGCCGCCCCGCTCGACGACGAGCCGCGTTCGATCGAGGAACACGTCCAGGAGGTCGTCGACGCCGGCAGCGACCGCGCCCGACTCCTCGGCGACGACCGCGGCGTCCTCGCTGAGGTCGACGCGGGCGAGGCCTTCGACGCGGTCGAGAGCGCCGAGACCGCGCCCCACACGGTCGTCGTCGACGGGCTGATCGACCAGCGCCTGCTCGACGTCGCCGCCCAGCGCGGGGTGAGCGAACTGCTCGGCCGCGAGGTCGGTCAGTTCGTGAAACGGCCCGTGGGAACGCGAGTGCTCACGGTCGGCGATCTCCGCGCCGGGAGCTGAGCCCGCGTCGGGAGCTGAGCCCGCGTCGGGCGCCTCCGGCGTGCCCAGGTTCCGTCTCACTGTACGCTGGTGAGACTCCGTTACTCACACAGAACAGCGCATGAGACAGCCGTTCGCTGATGAGTGCTTCTTGATCGAGTACGGGAGTCTGTGTGCCAATTCGATTGATCGGTTGTTTATAAGCGATCGAGTAGTGTTGCTGTCGGCTGCCCCTTTGCGTCCCACCCCGCTCCGCCCCGCACCGCAGCCTCACGCCTCCCCAGCCTCGTCGGCGGTCCTCCGCTTCGCTCCGGACCGCCGACTCCCTCGCGGGCTGCTCGCGCCCTCCGGGCGCTCGCAGGCGCGCCACCGCATCGTTATTTATAAACGATCGTCGCTATCGATCCTGTTCTTTTAAACACCTTCTTCCCACCACCGATCTGCAACACTCACTCCCGCCATCGATCGCCGCTGTGTCTGTGCTAGTTGGAACTAAGCCAGGATGTGTCGATCGGCGGGAGTTTCGGCGAAGGTTCTTAAACCAACCCGACCGCGCCGAGGGCCGCGAACAGCGCGTCGCCGAAGGTCAGCGAGACGATCAGCCCGGCCGCCATCGGGACGACGAACGGCATCCCCGGCGACACGAGCACGCGGTCCGCCTGGGCGACGACCGCCAGCCCGCCCCGGAGCGTCTCGGCGTCGGTGCCGTACGCGCCGTGGTCGATCTCCTCCAGGAACCGCTCGGCGGCCCACGGGTCGTCGGGACGATCGCCCCTGTCCCCGCCGTCGACTCCGGTCGCGGTCGCGGTCGCGGTTCCCCCGTCCGTCCGCGGGCCGACGTGCGTCCCGCCGTCGGTCGGGTCGTGCGTCTCGCCGACGCTGTCGGGGTCTCGGAGACGGTCCGGATCCGCGCGCAGGTCCGCGAGCGTCGCCCCGCGCCAGCGCAGGTACATCCGGAGTGCATCCAGATCGAGGCCGTTCCGGGTCGTCTCCTCGTCGTCCTCGAACAGGCGCCCGTGGCGGTCCGGCAGCGAGTCGGTCGCCACCGGCCGCGCGAGGAACATCGTCGCCGAGCGCTCCCCGCGGAGGAGGTTGATCGCGGCGAGCCCGAGCGGGTACGCGAGCGCGAGCAGGACCGCGTTCGTGAGCACCGTCAGCGAGAACACGCCGATCTGGGTCTCGACGAGCGGGAGTTCTGCTCCGGCGACGGCGTACTCCGGGAACGTGGGAAAGAGGATCGCGAGCGCGATCAGCGCCTTCGCGTCGGCCCCGCCGAACGCGCCGAGGTACCAGAACGCGTAGCCCAGCGGGGCGACGAACAGCAGGCTGATCGCGGCCTGGACGAGGAACAGCCGCCCCTCGATCCCCGCGAGGGGCCACATCGCCGCGATCTCCCAGATCAACAACAGCGCCCCGAACGCGTACAGCGGCGGCCACAGCCGGTTCGGGAGGCGTCGAGTCCGAACGTCCCGCAGGGCCGCCCACGCGAAGACGGGGACGACGAACAGGCGGAGGGCGTCCGGCAGCGTCGCGAACATGTCACCACGGGCGGCGCGGGCGTAATTAGGCGTTCGGGTTCGCGTATCGCGATCGATAGCGGGGGGTTGTCGACGCGGCCGCCGGTGCCGGCCCGCGGGCCGAACCGCCGGCGCTTTGAGTGCTCACCGCCGACGGGAGAGCGATGCGACGCCGCGTCGGAACCAGCCTGTACGCCGGCCTCCTCTTCACCGTCCTCGGCGCGATCGCGTGGGCCACCGGCCAGCCGTTCGTCTTCCCGAGCCTCGGGCCGTCGGCGTTCCTGATCGCCTTCGACCGCCGGAGCGATCGCGGGCGGGCCGCCCGGATCGTCGGGAGTCACCTCATCGGCGGGGTCGCCGGGCTCGCGGCGTGGTGGCTGATCGCGCCCGGCGCCAGCCTCACCGCGACGCCGCCGGCGTTCTCCCCGGAGGGATTCCGGCTCGCGGCGAGCGCGACCGTCTCGCTCGTGGCGACGAGCTGGGCGATGATCGCGACCGACGCGGTCCACGCGCCCGCCTGCGCGACGACGCTCATCGTCTCGCTCGGGCTCCTCTCGACCCCGATCGAGGTGGCGATCATCGTCGGGAGCGTGACCGTGCTCGTGGGGGTTCACGCCGGAGTCATCCGCGTGTTCAAGGGAATCGTCGGCGACGCACACCCCCTCTACCGGGCCGAGAGCCGCTGATCGCCGCGATCAGTCGACCGGTCGATCCGCCTCCCTACCGAAGACCGAAAGCACCGGATCCGGGTCCGCGATCCCCGGGATCCGGTGCTCGTCGTCGCGGAGTTCGATCACGACGGTCTCGGTCCCGAGCCGCCGGTCGAGCCGCCCGCGCGTCACCCGCAGGTCGGTCTCGTCCCACGGCTCGACGCGCCACAGCGTCACGCCGAACAGGCGGTCGCGAGCGACGAGCGCGTCGGCGCCGGCGCGGTACGAGACGAGGCCGTACCGGAGTTCGTGGTCGAGCGCGCCGAGAGCGAGCGGGACCCCGACCGCGATCGCGAGGAGGGCGACGGCGGTCGCCCAGTCGCCGCCGATCGCGAACAGCGCGCCGCCGAGCGCGGGGACCACGGCAAGGTACCACAGCCCCGGATGACCCATCGGCGTGACCGCCGCCCCCGCGAGCCGCGCGCTGACGGATTGCCGGACCGTATGAACGGGCTCCGCGACGGAGCCGTCGATCGGCTCCGGCGAGGGCGGCTCGTGCGAGAGTCCCAGATCGAGCGCCGACGACTCGTCGAACGCCGCGAGCCGGTCGCCGTACAGCCCGGCGAGGTCGAACGCGGCCTTCACCGCGACGATCCCGAGCAGGAGCGGGAGACCGACCGCGTCGGGATCGAGCGCGGCGATCGGCGCGTCGCCCTCCAGCGTCGCCGCGCCGACGACCGTGACCGTGAACAGTGCGCCGAGGAATATCGCCGCGCCGCGGGCGAACACGCCACGTACCGCCGTCTGCGCGCTGTGGTCGCGGTACTCGCCGCGCCCGAAGTACTCGACGAGGGTCGTCGCCGCCTCGCCGGCGAAGACGGCGAGGACCGCGAGCGCCACGGTGTCGAGCGCGGCTGGCGCCAGCCCGCCGTCCGCGACGACCCCGACGGTGAGCGTGCCGACGATCAGCCAGACGACCGTGAGGATCGGCACGACGATCGGGATCACGAGCAGCGAGGAGAGCCGGATCCGGAGGTCGGTTCGCGGGATCGACAGCCCCATCCGACGCTGCGCGAGCGGGCCGGAGATCAGCACGTCGCGCTCGATCTCGGACGGGCGCGCGGCGAACAGCGCGCGGACGACGGCCCAGAAGGAAGCGATCCCGAGTTCGAACCAGTAGAGCGTCATCAGCGCCGCCGCGTTCCAGCCGAGCGCGACGACGCCGACGAGCGGGAGGACGTTGGAGGCGACGAACGCGATCGCCCGCGGGCGGCGACCCCGAGTGAGGGCTCTCAGACGGGGAGCGCGGTCAGTGGAGGGCATCCGTTCGAGCGATCCGGGCTCGGGATTTATAAGCGGTCGGTGCGCGTCAGCGCGCCGGTCCCGCGTCGCGGTGGAGGTACATGTAGACGAGCACCGGCACGATCGTAAACAGGAGCGTCGCGAGCGCCCAGACGACCGCGTAGCGGCTCCCGCGCGCCCTCGCGTCGCGGTAGATCCACGCCGCGGCGGCGACGACGACGCCGTAGACCACGAGCGTGAGCGGGAGCGACCACGGGAGGGGGACACCGAAGAGGCTCATACGCCACCCGTGAGGTCGGCGGTCATCACGAAGTCCGGTTCGGCCGCGACCGGAACGCGGTTCGCGCCCGTGTCGCTCACGTGGTCGACCGTCTCGGGGATCAGCACCCGGGTGGCGTCGGCGTCGACCGCGGCGGCGTCCGCGGCGATCGCGTCGTACAGCGCGCCGGCCGCGTCGACGTCGCGCCACGCGGCGAGGCCGTAGGTCGCGACCCGCCCGGCGTTTGCCTCGCGCTCCGTCACGCGCGTCCGGACCGCGAAGCCAGCCAGAGCGTCTTCGCCGGCGACCGCGAGCAGTCGGTCCTCGTCCGCGGCGTCGCGGAGTCGTTCGCGGGTGAGTTCGGCGCACGCCCACGACTCGTCGGCGTCGAGCGCGAGCCCGCGCAGGTGGTCGCGGGCGTCGCTGTCGCCCCAAAACGCCCACGCCGCGTTCGGGTCGGGGTCGACGAGGGGATCGAAATCGGTCGCAGTGACTCCGGCCGCGTCCGGCTCCGGCTCCGCGAACCGGAACTCCGTCGCGGGCTCGAAGCCGACCGCGCGCGACTGCCCGAGTCCCATGACGTTCCACGAGAACACCATGTTCGAGTAGTGGTTACAGCAATACATTGCAAAACATCTTGTTGAAGGCACCCTCCTACCTCCCCCCGAGAAGACTAGCTCACTTAAAGGGGGGTGTTCAGCCAATATAGGGGTGGGTAGCAATCTGCAACACGTCTCAATAATTTCACCCACATATATCGACCGCCCGAAACACAGTCTTTCTATTTTATTTAAATTTTCTGAGTATACTCTAGGTATTGCCGAGTTTTAAGTTAACAAGCAAACATTATGAGGTATGACTGAATGGCAAACTGAGCTTGGTGATGATGATTATACCGTTCTTGGAAGAATAATTAAAAATAATCTGACACACATAATAGCTATCCCAAAAGGTGGGGAGCTATCAGAGGCAGCATGGTTCGCATATACAGATAATTCGTACACACTCTACGGCTCTCCCGATATTAATAGGAAATATGATGTGAGATCTGAGTTATGTGACATCAAAAAAGACTATAATATAGAAAATGACTGGAAAGTGAACGATGATTATTTTAACGACGAATAACACCGCTACAGCATGTCGGGGCGGTCCCTGCGGTCCCTAGCCAATTCGCCAATACAACTACGGCTATCGAGTATTATAACGAAAGTGAAAAGAGACTGCTAGCGTGACACTACAGAAATTGAGTCAGACTCTTCAACCGCCGTATGATTGACGCTTACTCCCCCGCTAGGCCGATTCACCTCCCCTCGCTTCTCTCGAAAGGCGGTTTCCTGTTCGTCCGTTGTGCGACCATTCAGTAGACCCACGGATTTGAGACAGTCTTCCACGTCCGTCTCCCGTCTCTCAAGTAGCTCAGAGATCTCCCCCACAGACAAACCCTCCACGTACAAAGCCGACAGTAGTAGGGTATTGGTACTGTCTAACATGGACCCATCTACTTCATATCCTAAGATACTTGAGACAGCCTCTTCCGTTGTTGGCGGCTCACGGGCGTTAGCAAACAGACTGTCAGTATCAAGCCCGTGAAGCTCTGCCGCCGACTCAACCGCCTGTAGATAGTCAGATAACAGACTATCGCTCGTTGCGGCAGTAAGTTCCGACACTGCATCGGCATACGACCCTACCAATTCATGGGAAAACAGTGTCTCTAGAAACTCCCCATGTTGCGGGTTAGCAAGGTCTTCCCTATCAGGATAGTCTGAATACGAATCTCCAATTAGCGGGAAACCCTCTTGGTAACCGACAGTATCCTCCACGAGGGTATTCCCGATACGGTCGTCACGGCCTTCAAGGGCGTCTCCCCCACGGTCACGACACTGCTCCACCGTCTCAATACTAATGTCTGTCATGCTGAATACCCTCGCTCGAACTTCCGTGTGTCTGTAGTTACGCCCGTATCCTCTGACTCATCGGCGTTGTTATCCGATACAAGCCGATTGATAGCCTCAAGGGCGTCTTCCTCGCTGACTTCCGTATCTGCATCAAGAACGACCGTGAACCGCTTAGATTCCGTTTCCTCGCTCCACTGGAAATCCTCAGTCATTCTCCACCTCTGTATGCCTCACTTGGAACAAGGGCAAGGACGTTCCCGTTCTCAATTTCCAGTAAGATACTATTGTTGGGAATCTGAATGTCGGCAGTGTCGTTGTTTGATTCATAAGAAAACTGAGCTACCACATACTCGCTTGGCTCCGATTCCGTGGGATATGCCGCCCGCAGATAATCACCGTCATAGTCTACCCGCCCATCATCCACGACACTAACACGGTCGAAAAGGTCTATCCGTCGCTCTACAATCGTTAAATCACTCATCGATATTCTCCAAGTGGTTCTGTTCAAAGTAACGGCAGACCGTCGCTATCACCGCCTCATAATTATCCGTTCGAGCCTCATGTCTCCCCGAATATATATCACATTCCTCAGCTATGGAAATCAGGCGGTAGAATTGCTCACTATCAATATTTGCCTCATGGGTGCGACGTGACGGGGTTGGTTCTACCATTAGAGAACAACCCCCGTATCTTCGCCACTGTCGTCATCTGCCAGCAATTCCTTCGCTCCGAGCCGTGCAACGTAGCCAAGTGGTACGTCCGTCGCTAACTCGTCTTGAGCCGCCTTAATCAGTCGTAGGTCCGTACTGTTCACCCGAATGAAATCCTCTCTGTTTTCGTCTGTCATTGTATGAATAGGTGTAGAACAGAACGTTTCACGGTAAGAAGGGAGAACGCCACAAATTGAAAGAGAGAGCGTGACGACAACCCGCTTTTTGAAGTACCTGAGGTGAAACGCTCCGTCCTACATGCAGTAGTAGTTACGGTTAGGTCCACCCGACTCAGGCGCTAACACGGACGTATTACGTTCAAGGCGAATCGGCAAGTGGGTGGAAATGGCTATCGCCTCAATATTAATATGCCCTTATACAATATAAGGTCTTTGTATAGCCGTGACTCGCACGCACACACGCGAATAAAACGGCAGAAATGCGGTTAGAACGGCTACGAAAGCCAGAAATTCGATTAGGGGCAGAAATATAATTAGGAGTAATATGGAAGGTGGGGGAAATATCAGGTGGCTGATACTCGGGGTGTGTGATACACCCACATGCTCCCCCACTGTCGTAATCAGCTTTCGACAATTGTGAAACTCGCCCGCGACGCGCCGCACAGACAGCAACCTGAATCAGGATACGTGGCTGATAACCGATAGTCGGCTACAAGCCACCTAAGTCGGGATATGTGGGTGATTTCCGATAGTGTGAACCACCCACATGCTCCCCACCAAAACAGTCGATTTCTGAAACCGTCGTTTTCGGGGGTCAGACACTGTCACTACTGATGCTGTCTTATTATGTACGTACATAGACCACGGACGTTGTAATGCTGTACTACAACGTACATGACCGGCCTCGGCTCGTGTTTGCCCCCCGCCTCTGAGCAAACAACACACATGAGCTACCGAACGTACCTGAGCCAATTCGAGATCCTACAGAGAACCACCCCGATATACGCACTAGTTATTCTTTCAGTTACTCCTCTAAACTACACCCCCCTCAAATTCGGCAGTCTGAGTTACCTGAGAGTATCGCAGAAGAGGGGCAAAATTTGTATTCACAAAACCCCCACCCTTCACGCAACCAGAACCACCTTCCACGGGGTTTCGTACTTTGCGATTCTCCAATTTATTGGCGGCTCAGGTGCATGAGACGCATACAAATAGCACTTGAGTAACTTTTTACGGATATGCCGTCTAGGACCACAATCCTAGATAACCTCATTAACCTCAGATTGTAGGACCACCGAATCTTTGATACGGTACTAATTATGTGTAATGAAGTTAATCACGGCTTTTAGGTTATTCAATTAAGTTTGGTAGATGCGTATCTACTTTTTGGCTGTTCAATCTCCACCTTCGACCGAGTATCACGTCCCTCCCCCGTCGACTATACTAGGCTTATAAAGGGACGTTTCTGCGCTATATGGGGTGCATCAATACGGGCGACGTGCCTAGACTTTCCCAGCCTAGTATATGGAAACGTCGCCACTACCCGCTTTTTATTTATTTAAATTTTTGAGAAATAGCCTAGTCGTTTCTGCGCTCTAGTTGCTTTTTAAATTTTTCTGGCGTTTCCTTTGCTGTTTGATAATTTATAGTCAGGTTACTGCTCTCTTTTATTCCTGAATTATCTTCAATAGTATTGTCTAGTTTACCATCTAATTCAAAAAATTCAATAGTGATTTCCCCATCTTCATCCTCAATATCTCGAATTTGATCATGTTCTTCAAACTCGTCATTTGCATAATCTACACCCGCCTCAACAACCCACTTTGGTACATCTTCTAGACGTTCCATAGATACTGTCTCTCAATGGAACGGAAATAAATACCGCCCAGCATGTCGGGGCGGTCCCTGCGGTCCCTAGCCAATTCGCCAATACAGCTACGGCTATCGAGTATTATAACGAAAGTGAAAAGAGACTGCTACCGCGACACTACCGTGACCGTATCAGACTCTTCAACCGCCGTGTGATTGACGCTTGCTCCCCCACTAGGGCGGTTGATTTCTCCGTAGTTGCTTCGATATTGCTCTTCTTCTTCGTCCTTTGTGAGACCGTTAAGGAGATTCACGGACTTGAGGCAGTCTTTCACCCCCGTCTCCCGCCTCTCAAGTAGCTCAGAGATCTCTTCCGTGCTACAACCCTCCACGTAGAGAGCCGACAGTAGAAGGGGATTGTCACTGTCTAACATACTCCCCTCCACGTCATACCCTAAGATACTTGACACAGCCTCTGCCGTATCTCGTTCCCCCCGTGAATCTGCGAATAGGTCTTCACACGGCAAATCATGCAGGTCGGCGGCTTTCTCTACAGCATCAATCCAATCAGACAGTACACTATCCGTCCGAACACCCGTTAACTCGGCAGTAGCGTCGTCAAATCCGCCGATAAGTTCATGCTGGAATAGACGACGGAGAAAGTCACCATGTTGCGGATTAGCAAGGTCTTCACGGTCAGGATAGTCGTTGTAGCTATCGCCAACAAGGGGATCTCCCTCCCCAAAGCCAATAGTATCAGATACCAAAGTATTGTCAATGCGGGAAGGGCGGTCATCTGCCGCGTTCCCACCTCTCTGCCGCGCCTCTTCAACCGTCTCTGTGTCAATCTCAAGCATTGTATCCCCGCCCGTAGTTCCGTGGTTCACTATCGCTCGTTTCCTCTGGCTCATCGGCGTTGTTATCCGACACAAGCCGTTCTATAGCAGAACGAGCCTCCCCCTCAGTCACGTTCGTATCCCCGTCTAGTACGACCGTGAACCGCTTAGATTCCGTTTCCTCGCTCCACTGGAAATCCTCAGTCATTCTCCACCTCCGTATGCCTCGCTTGGTACCAAGGCACGGAGGTTTCCCCCCGACATTTCGAGAATAATACTTCCATCGGGAATCGTAACATCGGTTGTTTGTTCCGCATTGTCATAGTTGAAATTTGCCACGACATACTCGCTCGGCTCAGCATCGGCCTTATAAGCGGCCTTTAAATACTCCCCATCATAGTCTACCTTTCCGTCTTTCACGACTTCAACACGGTCGAAAAGGTCTATCCGTGTTTCTAAGACCGTAATCTCACTCATCGACAGTCTCCAAATGGTTTTCGCGGAAGTAACGGCAGACCGTAGCTATCACCGCTTCGTAGTTATCTTTTCGAGCGTCTGGCTGTGTGTCATAAATATCAGTCTGCCTACCAATTTCGACAAGTTCCATCAGCTGTTCTGAGTCTACTGCCACGGTCTTGGTACGACGTGACGGGGTTGGGTCAACCATTTACAGAACAACCCCCGTATCCCCGCCACTGTCGTCATCTGCCAGCAACGAACGACAAGCCCGAGCCACTACCACCCCAAGAGGGACGTTCTCATCATAGACCGTTTCTTGTGTCAATTCCAAAACCCGTTTCTCGTCATCCGAAAGTCGAATACGATTGTCACGTACCATGTATGAATAAAGTGAGAAGGCGGTAACACGGCGGTAAACCAACAATGACAGAAACCTGCTAAACACACGATAGCAGGGACGACAATCCAGTTTACCCGACCTGAGCTGTTTACCGCCGCGTTCCCAACCTCCCCATGTATGTAGTGGTTAAAGTGAAAATATTAGACAGTCTCTCGTCTATTCTACGGTCGTTATCCAATATCGGCAGTGATGTAATGCATGTGTATGGGTATCGGCTCAGTAAAAATACCCGAGATATACAAGATTATGTATAGATATTGCCTTCGTTCGCACGCACACACGCGGATAAAACGGCAGAAATGCGGTTAGAAGGGCTAAGAAAGCCAGAAATTCGATTAGGGGCAAAAATATAATTAGGGGCAAACGTGGATGGTGACGGGTGGGTATATTTTCACTTTCTTTGCCCACGACTTCAAGCCCTAGTGGCGTTTGAACGAAAGGAATATACTATACGACCCTCACAAAAGGCAGAACTTGTTTCTGCCTTGCAGTGATGGGTCGTTGTATATTCCGTATTTAATCTACCTGCTGTTATTACTAACGTTAATATACAGCATAAATTACGCACGCGTAAGGAACCGCCGATAAACGTGGAACGATTAGAGCCGCCTCACAGCGATGCTAAGAGATTTTTGAAATAATATGATGCGAACCACTTGTAGATTATTCAAATCGAATCTGAGCCAATCTGAGCCGTCTGAGAGGATTGCACTGTCGGGGATAAGCGAGAGTTATTGAATATTACTCCCTGTAATCGCCTCAGTCGGCTCACAATCGATTTCTATAGATTGTAAGTGGTTATGGTCGTCTCAAATTCAAATCGAATCTGAGGCAATCTGAGGCGATTTGAGACGGTTGGGTGTTACCACGTATTGCGGGCTTTCTGAGCTAAGTCGTCGTCTCCTACGTCTAGATACTTTTCTGTGGTCTTAATTGATTCATGACCTAACAGTTTCTGTAAGGTACGAAGGTCGGCTCCACCGTTCCCATTTTCGTCTTCGCTCCACCGTCTCACGGCTCCACTGTGTCGCAACGTATGAGCCGTAATCGTATTCTTTTCTGTGCCATCTGCCGCGGTGTATAGCACGCTTTGAAGGTCGGCTCCCTCTGCCGCCCGAACGACAATATTCCCAACATGGAAGCGGCTCAGATGCACCCGTTCATTGCTCAAGAAGACATACTCAGACTCATCTGCAAGGGCGTAACTCTCACGGTCAATATCTATCCAGAGGCGCATAAGGCGGTCTAACGTCGGCATATAGTACACTGTTCGACTCTCCCCGTTCTTTGCCACGTCCGACCGAATCGTAATGCTACGGTTCTCACGGTCTATATCAGACAACTTGAGACGGGCTATCTCTTTCCGCCGTAACATTCCCTGATACATGAGACGGACTAGCAATTCGTTTCTGACAGTGGGAGACGGAACAGCAGAAGCTAACTTTTCGACTTTTTCGGGCGGAAGGCCGTGGCGGTCTTCGCTCCCCTCAAGTGCCTGTTCTTTCTTGGTTTTCGTTGTCGTTGTAACGTCCGTTAGGCTAACGTCGTCTACTGGATTATCGGCGGGAACAGTAGCATCTAACCGCCCGCCGTCTGCTAGTTTCTGAGCCGTCTCAAAAAACTTGGAAAGGGCGGATTGATGCACGGAAACCGTCTGATACGCATAGTCTTTGTCACTGCTAAGGTGGAGTAGATAATCCTCCACGTCTAGCGGTGTTACGTCAAATGCATCATGTGGTCTATCATGGCACCACTTGGCATACACCCGAATAGAACCTGCATATCTACTAGCAGACTTTGGAAGCGTCCGATTGATACGGTCGATTACCACGTTCACACGGTCTTCAACCACGGGTGTTTCGGTTCCAGACATGGTTACACCGCCTTGAACCAGAGGGGGTTGCGTCTTTTCACTGCGTCTCTCGCACCTTCAATCGGGATCTCTCTGCCGTTCCATGTGGCGGTAACAGTACCGCCCTCTCCCGCCTCTCCCAAGTCCTTGAACGGTATTCGTTTCACGGCGGCAGTCTCTCCTAGCTGTTCAAGTGCTACCCTTGCCGTCTCTGGCTCAATGTCTGTTCCCGCGGCTATCCCTTCCGCCGTAGTAGCACGTTCCGCACCCTCTGGTAGTGCCTTCCATATTGCCGTAGTGGTTTCCTCAGAAACGACTGAGCTACCAGTATGCATTGCGTCCGTTGCACGGTCGACTGTCGACTCTACCTCTCCGAGCCGCCCTTCAATACCCTCCACGGCAGTCAGTAGCTCCCCGATACGTTCGTCCGTGTGTTGGGTTGTCGTAGTATCACCACTGTCGTAGGCACCCGCTAGCTCCCTCTCCACGGACTTACGGATAAGGTGTGAAAGACTGTCGTATTCCTCAGATTCCTCTACTGCCGTTTTCCAATTCTCTTTCTGTTCACTACTGTTCGCACGTATCGCAACGGTGGGCTTGTCTCCCATACACCACTGTCTAGACGCTAGCTACTTAGTTGTTATACATTGTTTTGCTAGCTACCACACTTGAACACCATGTTGCGGCACACCCGCGCGCCGCGGTCGCGCGCCCAGTCGAGCGCGGCCGCCGAGAGCGCGGTCCCGACGCCGAGCCCGCGGGCCGCGGGGTCGACGCGGATCCCCTGTCCCCACGCCTCCCACTCGGAGAGCAGGACGCCTTGGATGCAGCCGACGACCGCCTCCGGATCGCCCGCGTCAGCGGCGCCCGCGCCGTCGCCCTCGACGAGCGTGTCGCCCGGCCGCCGGTCGTCTTTCGTTCCAATGGCGGCGCTCTCGGCGACCGCGTCCGGCGGCAGCGTCGCGACGAAGGTGCCGCTTCCGGAGTCGTCGGACGCGGCCCAATCGGAGAACACGCGCGGGATGTAGTCCTCCTGGCGCTCGCCCCACGTGTCCCGCGTGAACGCGGCGACCGCGTCGACGTCGGCGGGGCGGGCCTCGCGGACGACGGGGGGAGGCGTCGACTCCCCCTCCGAGCCCGTCATCGCCAGGGCTGCGACTCCTCCGTCAGCTCGCCGGCGAGGTCGCGCCCCATCGCCTCGGCGGGGTCGGACAGGTTCGAGAGCGCCCACAGCAGCTTCACCTTCGCGGTGCCGGGGAGGGTGTCGCCGGCCTCGACGACGCCGGCGTCGAGCAGGTCGCGACCGGTGTCGTACACCCGGTCGCAGACGCGGCCCGCGAGACACTGACTCGTCATCGCGACGACGGTCCCGCTCTCGACCAGCTCCTCGATCCGCGGGATGAGGTCGGTGTGGACGTGGCCGAGCCCGGTCCCCTCGATCACCACGCCGTCCTTGCCGTCGAGGTAGTCCCACGCCGCCGGATCCATGCCGGGCGTGAACTTCACCAGCTCCACGTCGGCGTCGAGGTCGGTCGCGGTCGCGAGGTCGACGTCGGCGCCGTCCTCGCCCGCGCCGTCCCCTCGCGGGAGCGGCTCGCGAGCCCACTCGATCGCCGCGTCGGCCGCGTCGCCGTCGGCGCCCGCCTCGGCGGCGGCCTCGTAGTCGATGCGGCCGAGGGGTTCGGCGCCGACCGTCTCGAAGGCGTCGCGGCGGGAGGTGTGGTTCTTCCGGACGCGGGTGCCGCGGTGGAGCGCGCAGGCGTCGTCCGACTGGGTCGCGTGCATGCAGACGAGCGTCTCGGCGTGGTCGGCCTTCGCGGCCTCGACCGCGCACACCGCGTTCATCACGTTGTCGGAGGAGGGGCGGTCCGCGGAGCGCTGGCTCCCGGTGAACACGATCGGGACCGGCGAGTCGAGCATGAAGGAGAGCGCGGAGGCGGAGTACTGCATCGTGTCGGTGCCGTGCATCACGACGACGCCGTCGGCGCCGGCCTCGATCTCCTCGCGCACGGCCTCGGCGAGCTCCCGCCAGATGGCCGGCTCCATGTTCTCCGAGAGGATGTTGGCGACGACGCGCCCGCGGTAGTTCGCGCGTCCGGCCAGGTCGGGGACCGCCCGGAGCACGTCCTCGGCGTCGAACTGGGCGGTGACCGCGCCGGTCCGGTAGTCGACGGTGGAGGCGATGGTCCCGCCGGTGGAGATGAGCGAGACCGTCGGGAGGTCCTCGTCGAAGGTGATCTCGGAGGCCTCGCCGCCGCCCGCGTCGGCGCCGTCGTCAACGTCGCGGGCGCCGGATTCGAGCACTTCGACGTCGGCCTCGTCGCGGTCGATACCGACGTTGTACCCCCCGTCGAGCTTGACGACGAGGTGGTCGCGAGTCGTCGAGGGGAGCAGTACGCCCTCGTTCGTGACGTCCCCGCGGTCGACGCGGACGCGATCTCCCGGTTGCATACCACCGGGTTCCCCTCCGGCGGACTTGAATCCAACCGTTCGGCGGTCCGGGGCGGCGTCGTTTCCGACCCTGACCCAGTACGTCTTTTACCCGCCACCCCGACCGTGAGCGCATGGACCGCGACGAGTTCGCCGCCAGCATCGACCACACCGTGCTCGGGCCGGAGACGACGTGGGGTGACGTGGAGACGGTGCTCGACGGGGCCGCCGACCACGGGATGAACGCCTGCATCCCGCCCTGTTACCTCCCGGAGGCGGCCGACTACGAGAACGCCCCGGAGACGATCGCGACCGTGATCGGGTTCCCGCACGGCCAGCACGCACCCGGGACGAAGCGCGACGAGGCGGTCGCCGCGTGGGACGCCGGCGCCGACGAGATCGACCTCGTGATCAACGTCGGCCGGCTCAAGGCGGGCGAGGACGACGCCGTCGCCGCCGAGATCTCGGACGTGGTCGCCGCGGTGCCGGTCCCGGTGAAAGTGATCATCGAGACCGCCCTCCTGACCGGCGACGAGAAGCGCCGCGCCTGCGAGGCCGCGGTCGACGCCGACGCCGACATGGTGAAGACCTCCACGGGGTTCGCCGACGGCGGCGCCACGGTCCCCGACGTGGAGCTGATGAGCGAGTACCTCCCGGTGAAGGCGTCCGGCGGCGTCGGATCCTACGAAGAGGCGATGGAGATGTTCGACGCCGGCGCGGTCCGGATCGGCGCCTCCTCCGGCGTCGCCATCGTCGAGGGGCACCCCGAGAGCGGGGACGGGAACTAACGCCTCGGTCCGCGACGGACCCGCCAGTCGCGTTCCCCCGCCGTGAGAACGCCGTCCTGTCCATTTATACCTCGAACCCCTACGGGGGCGTATGAGCCATTCCACCGGACCCGGATCGCGCGGACTGGATCTCGACGCGGCGTTCAAGGCGTTCGGCGCGGTGGGCATCCTCATCTCCCTCGCGCTCATCGTCGGCGTGCTCGCGCTGACCGACCCGTTCGGCGAGTTCGTCAGGGCCTCGCCGGCGGTGTTCGGGAGCCTGCTGTCGGCCGGCCTGCTCGGCGCCGTCGGCTACGCGGCCTACGCGCTGCGGCGTCGCTGACCGGAGCTCCGGAACGGACCGAACCGATACCACCGGAACCGCGCGCGGCGAGACGCCGAGAGGTATAACCCCCCGGCGGTCGAACCGGCGGCCATGAGCGACGAGTCGCTTGGGGTCGCGGTCGAACACTTCCTCGACGAGGCCGAGTCCACGCTGGACAGCTACGACCAGGGGTACGCGGACGCCGACGCGACGGTATCGGTGCTCCGAACGCACATCGACGAGCTGGCCGCCGCCGTCGACGACGGCGACGACGGCGACGAAGAGACGGAGTGAGCGGAGACGGGAGCGCCGACTGTCCTCAGGGCCGCGCGCCGATCAGATCCCGCACGCGAGCGACGTGCTCCCCGAAGGCGGGGTCGCCGCGCTCTCGCGGACGCGACACGTCGACGTCGACGATTTCGGCGATGCGCCCCGGCTCGGACGCCATCACCACGATCCGGTCGGCGAGCGTCACCGCCTCGGCCACGTCGTGAGTGACGAACAGGGCGGTCTTGCCGGTCGACGCCCACACGTCGAGCAGCTCGCGCTGCAGCATCTCTCGGGTCTGCGCGTCGACCGCGCCGAACGGCTCGTCCATCAAGAGGAGCTCGGGGTCGACCGCGAGCGACCGCGCGAT
>ENA-ORDC01001344-ORDC01001344.1-marine-metagenome-genome-assembly--contig:-NODE-1344-length-18673-cov-4.182781_pt1 | contig 18673 bp, 13 predicted proteins | sample MGYA00237783_ERZ508515 | MGnify/ENA primary metagenome ERZ508515 (study PRJEB26186, sample SAMN06268792) | marine metagenome | isolation source: Eden Landing Ponds, San Francisco, CA, USA | place... | reverse complement strand
TCGGATGACCAAGCGACTGGGACAAGTCCCCCTTCGACATCATCATAGAGATGAATACCATTCAGCGGTAATTCGAGAATATCGTTCGCGGCGTCGATTGCGTGAGTGGCGATCGCCTCTGGAGATGTGGCAGTCATTAATTTCCGAGTCGTCTCGTGGAGCGCGTTGAGTCGACGCTCATACTGTGTGCGGTCGGTAACATCATTGTAGACCCAGAGGTACCCCATCTCCTCACTATCCAGCTCAACTGGTACCGCGCTCCGCTCCAGTGTCCGCCCGTCCACAAGATCGAACTCTTCACGTTCAATCGAAGTCTGCTTCGCCACCGATTGGTTTGTCCGCTCAATAAACCGCTCGGAATCAACGAACAGGTCTTTGAATCGATGGGCGGCGGCCTCACAGTCACTTCCAACGAGTTCCTCCGGCGAAGCCTCGATATCAAAGAGGTCGCAGAATGCCTGATTAGTGAACAGCATCCGGCGGTCGTTATCTTCGGCTAGAATGCCCGCAGGGATGCTTTCAACCAGTGTCGATAAGAGATTCGTTGTGGATTTGAGTTCTTGCTCGCGTTCGACGCGATTGCTGATATCGCGAACGACACAGACCATTCCTCCATCGTTTAGCGTCGTTAGCGACAGTTCCTGGGGAAACGTTGTTCCGTCAGCACGGATCCCTTCGGCTTCCCCACGCCAGACACCTACATCAGCCAACGTTGGCAATACCTCATCCTCGAACTCAGCCACGGTTGCCGACTCATAGCACATCCGCCACGTTTCGCCAACCATCGCGTCGGGATCGTCGTATCTGTAGAGATCGGCGTGGGCCTGATTGACGATAATGTACTCTTCGTCGGCATTAAGAATGGCAACCCCATCCATCGCATTCTTGACCGCCGTTTCCACGAGCTCCGCTCTCGTCGATTCCTGGCGTCGGCGTCGATCGTACTCGCCAAGAACAATCCCAATTCCTGCACCAGTCGCGATGACAGCGGTGACGATATTGACCGCAATCGTTGTTGACCCTCCTGCGCGAAGCACAAGGAAGACACCCCACAGGCTCAGACCCCCAAATATGGCGGTGACAACGCCAGCCCATCGTGTGAGTGACCAGATCTCCGCAGGAGCATACTCCTGCTGGGCTGCCGTGATTCCGGCACCAGTAACACCGAGTACAAGGATGAGTGGGTAGGTGGAATCAACCGGATTCGCGAACACCGACTCCGGCTTGGCCGTACTAATCACAAACAAGAACACGAATAGAACGAAGCCGAACCCAGCAAGCGACCATCGGCGCCAGTCACGGTCGCTTGTGAGAACATCTTCGGCCATATCCATACCCTGGGTTAGACTACATAAATAAACAGGGCTCTGATACGACGCCAGAGCGAAGTCTGTGTTCGTATGCAGGTATGGACATCTTCTCGCATTACCGAACGGGAACTCACCACACGATTCGAGAGATTCGGTTAGAGGAAGCGCGATGCGGATTCTCTTCGACGATACCAACGACTACAGAGCGGAAGCTGCCGTTATGAACTGACTTCTGGAGACTACCGGTGCGTAATAGAACGATTCCCATCGGCATCGAGTTCGATAGTCGCGTCAAACAATTGAATGAGCGTGTTCCGGGTCTGTTCGTCGTGAGCACCCGGATCCATATGATAATGCGCAATCGCGTCCGAGGAGTCGATTCGCCCGGTCAGGACATGAAGAAACCGAAAGACACGCTGGAGGTCTGCATACTGTAAGAGAGGAGTGAGTGAGTGGAAACAGACAACGGTCTGGTTGCTGTTCTGGCTCCATTCAGAAAGGTAGTTCGTCAAGCTGATTCCAAGTCCAGTCAAGTCGGCGGGGTCAGAGACGGTGTCGATCGTAATCGGGCCCGGGGTTTTCGACGGCGAGTTGCGGGATGTACTCGCCGACCGCGTTTGTTCGCCGATAGTGACGATTCCTGCCTGAGCCGGGAGATCATCACCGACATGGGTTTGCCAGAGTTCAAGACGATCTTCTGCCGTCTGGGTGAATGTGACCGAGAGGACATTTTCGTGTTTGATGTCTCTGACCGTCATCAGGTCGACACAAACTTCGTCTTCTGATTCTGACAGCGCTGGCGCTAGCAACAGAACGTTTGAAACCTCCCCATCACCCCCACGAAAGAGGGCACTCACCTCTGAGCCAGTAGCAGACATACCTATGCTGAGAGATAGCACACCAATAAGCGTGGCGAAGGGCCGAACGGCGTCTTCAGTACTGGAGGCCAACAGAATGGGTATCACTTGGGAGGCCGTTATTTATATAGTCACCGTGCCAGCATTTCTGTAGACCACGAATGCCACCCACACGGGATATCCTCGCTGTCTCTCCTAGCGGACACACTACCGACACTGAATTTCGAGAGCGACTCGATGAGCAATCTGACTGGACTGTACGGACTACCACGGTGGAAGCCGATCTGCGGTCGGTCTATACTGAGAACGCGATAGATTGTGCCGCCATCAACTGTTCAGCCTCGGATTCCGAACGAGGATTGACCGCGGTTTCAGCGGTCCACGACCGATATCCCCTCCTCCCGATACTCGCATACTCGACGAAAACGGATGGAACTCTCGCGATAGAGGCGACACAGCACGGCGCAACGGAATACGTCTCCGGCGAACATCTCGATGCGACTGCTGAGACACTGACAGAGAGGCTTGAAGCTGTGTGTGGTCGCGATGATACAGCATCAGTTCATCCCCGTGCAACGGTCAGGCAGCTTGAAGCGCTGGTCGATCATCCGGCATCTTTCGCTGGGATTCTCGATCCGGATGGGACCGTCCGATTTGCGAACGCACCATCGCTCGATTTTATCGATGCCGATGCTGACGCAATCGAAGGGGAGCCGTTCTGGGACACTCCGTGGTGGAGCCACTCCGAGTCGTTACAAGAACGTCTTCGTGATGGCGTTGAGCGAACCGCAGCAGGCGAGTCGGTGACTATGCAGGCTGACCATTATAGTCCAGGTGGCGACCGGCGGATCGTGCAACTCGGCCTTGAGCCGGTGCGTGACGAAGCGGGAGCGGTTGTCGCAATCGCGGCGGAAGGACAAGACGTTACAGAGCGCGAACAACTCACAACGGAACTGCGCGAGAATCAGACTGCCCTCGAACAGCTGTATCGTGTGTCGTCGGATTCTGAGCGGTCGCTTGAGGAGAAATTCCAGCAACTGCTCGAACTGGGCTGTAATCGGCTCGATCTTGATATCGGGTTTTTATCCACAATCGACACCGACGGTGATCAATTCAAAATTGTCGAGGCTCGGGGAGCGCATACGCATATCCGATCCGGAGCGACGAGCCCGCTCTCGGAAACCTATTGTCGGCGAACTATCGAGGCTGATGGCTTGTTAGGCGTTCAAGACGCCGAGGCTGATGGATGGATTGAAGATCCAGCTTACGAACGGTTCGACTTGGGGTGTTATCTTGGCGGGAAAATCATCGTCAACGGTGAGCTCTACGGGACACTCTGTTTCGCTGATCAAGAGGCGCGGGATATTTCGTTCTCACCAGCTGAGCGCACGCTCGTCGAATTAATTACGGAGTGGGTGAGTCACGAACTCGAACGACGCGAGTACGAACACGATATCGAGGCCGCTCAGAAGCGCCTCGAAGACACACTCGAGCGGATCGACGATGCGTTCTTTGCTATCGATGCCTCGTGGGAGTTCACGTATCTCAATAGTCGGGCCGAAACGTTACTCGAACGGTCTTCCGAGAACCTCATCGGGAATAACGTCTGGGATGAATTCGAAGAGGCAACTGATCTGCCCTTCTTCGATGAGTATCAACGGGCGATGAAGACTCAGGAGCCAGTAACGTTTGAGGCGGAATACGAACCACTGGATATCTGGGTTGAGGTGAGCGCATACCCCTCGGAAGATGGCCTCTCAGTGTTTTTCCGCGATATCACGGACCGTAGGGAACGCGAGCGGATTCTGAACGAGCTGCTGGAGACGAGTCGCAAGCTGATGCAGGCCAGCACCCGCGACGAGATCGCCGATATCGTGGGTGAAGCTGCCGAGGAGGTACTTGGAGAGAAGCTGACGGTCGTCCGGATGTACGACCCCGATCAGGAGGCTTTGGTGCCAGTTGCGTCGACCGATACCGTGGATGAACAGATGGAAGAGCGGCCGCTGTATGAACCCGGCGAGGGACCGGTTGGTCGCGTCTTCGACCGTATGGAACCCGAGATGTATGCCGACGCTACTGCCATCGACGACGATCGAGATCGGTCACCAGTCCAGTCGATGCTGTATCTCCCGATCGATGACCACGGGACTCTCAGCATCGGGGCGCTGGAGCGGGACGCCTTCGATACAACGGATCAACAGTACGCGGAACTACTGGCGGCGACTGCTGGGGCGGCGCTGAGCCGGAGCGAACGCCAACGCGATCTCCGGAAATATGAGGCCATCCTCGAGACGGTTCAGGAGATGGTCTACGTGCTCGATAGGGAGGGGAACTTCACGCTGGTCTCCGAGCCGTTGGCAAACTGGCTGGGGTACACTGTTGACGAACTAATCGGCCGCCCTGCGTCAGTCGTTCTCAGTGACGAGGGCGTTACTGAAGGACAACAATTGCTCGAAGAGCTCCGGTCGAGTTCGGACAGAGCTAGCCGCGAGTACGAAGCCAAGGGAATTACCAAGGCTGGTGACCGTCTGCCCGTCGAGATCGAACTGACGCCGTTCCCGAAGGACAGCGAGTTCGTTGGCTCTGTCGGCGCCGTGCGCGACCTGCGTGCCCTTGTTGCAGCCCGAGAAGACGTCGTCGAAGAGCGTGACCGGTTTTCGTATCTCTTCGAAAATCTCCCTGATCCCATCGAGGAGGTTGATTTCGACGGAGATCGCAGTATCATCCGTAACGTGAACCCGACGTTCGAACGGCTCTTCAATATCGACAGTGAATCACTTGTCGGTGAATCTCGAGAGACGCTTTTGGAAAATACAGACCGACACTATCCTGCCCCTGCCGACGTACAATACGCTGAAGACGATAGTGACCCAATAGAATTCACGGCAAACACGCCGACTGGACAACGGTACTTCCTCTTCCGGCAGATCCGGTATCAAGCGGCAGCTGGGGAACGTGGGTTCGGCATCTACACAGATATTACCCGCTTGAAACGACGAGAGCGTCACTTGCAGGTGCTCCATCGTATCCTCCGACACAACCTTCGCAACGATCTCAATATCGTTCACGGATTTGCCGAGCAACTCGTCACAGAACTCGAAGGGACAGAAATCCAAGCGTATGCTCGGCGAATTCGAGAGACGGCAGACGAACTGGTCAACCTCAGCAAGACCGCTCAGGAAATCCAGCGGACTATTGGGCGGGAACTCACAACGGAACCGGTCGATCCGGGCTCGATTGTGGTTGACCTCGTTGACGAGTATCGGGATGCATATCCTGCGGCAGACATCGAGCTCCAAGAACTCGACGCGGTGGCGGTCCATGCCGACCGACAGCTGCGAACTGCCCTCGAGCACCTGCTCGAGAACGCACTACAATACACCGGGGAATCCACGCCTCACGTTCAGGTGTCAATAGCGGCGGACGTTGACTCTTCCGAGTGGGTCAGAATAGATATCAAGGATAATGGCTCGGGGATTCCCGACCGGGAGTGGAACGTCATCGTCGGTGACCAAGAGATCACCCAGCTCGAACACGGGACTGGACTGGGACTATGGCTGGTCAAATGGCTCGTGGATGCGTATGGAGGGCGCCTCGAATACACGGACAATGAACTCGGTGGGAGTACCGTGACGATGTGGCTCCGAAAGGCACCGGATGATGTGAGCCAGGCCGAATTCGAGGAGTCCGAGTGAGGGAATTCAGGCGAGAGACGTGGGTAGTTTGCAAGAGCCCGATTGTATGTTACTGAGGATCGGAGCGCTCTGAAAACGCTACCGTGAGCGTGTCTGGATCCATCTCTGAAATAGTCTGACTCGATGCGTTGCGAAGGGTATCGAGACGAGTGGTTAGTTTCGCATACTCAGAGCTCGCGTCGCGGTCTTCAGGCGCCGTTTCGGCTTCGAGTGTCGCCTTCTTTTGAGCAAGTGCAAACACCTCCCGTTGTTGCTCATCGTACTCGGCGAGCAACAGAAGTTGGTCGATCGCCTCTTGAAGCTGGTCGCGTTCGATCGGTTTGCGAAGGTAGGCGTCGAACGGCATCTCTGCGATCTCGAAATCGGGCGTAACGGCCGAAACCATTGCCACGGGACAATCGTAGCCACGCTTCCGGATCTCCTCAAGCACGTCATCGCCGGACAATCCGGGCATCCGGCGGTCCAGCAACACCGCGTCGACGTCTGCATCGATCAGTTCCAAGGCATCCTCACCAGAATACGCCGTGCGAACGTCATACTCCTCATCCAGCCAGAGAACATACAAGTCGGCTAGCCCCTGTTCGTCTTCGACGAGGAGAACTGTAGGAGGTGAGGTCATAACCATCTAATTAGCGCAGATTTGGTTGCACGGACTGATAAGAATGGTGGGGTAGGATACACCTGTACGCCGAAGGGCAGAAATCTCACTGCAAAGAGGGTATCTCAAAATGGTGGTACTACCGAACGTGCCTCTGTAGAGCGCTATCTATTGGATTGATTATAATATTGCTAACACTTGGAGATGGTATTAGAAATCCACTTCCTGAATTGACTAAAGACACGTACTAGCAGATTTCTCCGGAACATCTGCAAGTGAGACTATCGAAAAACCATTTCGATGACAGATGTCTGGCCACCAATCTTTTTAATGCCCGAAATGAACAAAATTATTTATGACCCAGCCGTCGGAGCCTGAATTACTCGCAGACGCTGTCAACACCCTTGATGACCTGTTCTACGTATTCACTCCCGACGGTGAGTGGGTAGAGTGGAATGACCGATTTACGAGCGTCACAGGATATGATACCGACGAGATTACTGACCTTGACCCGACGGATCTCGTTCCAGACGAAGAACGTGATGATGTCCGGACAGCTATCAAGATTGTCACCGATGATCGGACAGCCGCCACGCTCGGGACCTTCCTTGAAACCAAGACGGGGGACCGAATTCCATACGAATTCAAATTCACCCCACTCGAAAGCGAGGACGGGTCACTCAAGGCGATTACCGGAGTCGGTCGGGATTTCACAGAGACCAATCGACAGTTAGAGGTGCAACACTCGTTAGCCGAAGAACTCCAGAACGTATCGGTCCCTATCGTCGAAATCTGGGATGGAATCTTGCTCTCGACGATCATTGGCAAACTGGACTCGGTCCAAGCCCAGGATTTCACTGAAGAGCTTCTGGAACGGATTTCCACGACGCAAGCTACCGTCGCAATCATCGACATCACTGGCGCGGAGGCGGTCGACACCCAGACCGCCCAACATCTCATCGACACGATCCACGCCGTCAAACTGATGGGCGGCCAAACAATCATCACGGGACTCAATCCGGAGATCTCCCAGACACTCGTGCAGCTCGGAATTGGATTCGACGTGGAAACACAATCGTCGCTCCAAGACGGCCTCAAAACTGCACTCAAGATCGAAGGGGTGTCGTTCGACTAATGTCGGCCGGTAATGCACATGTGGTGCGAATCTATGATGTCCTGTTAGGGACGTTTCCTGACGATCCGACTGATCCGGTGGTCGACGAGTTACAAGAGGCGATCTTGACAGAAATGGAAACCGCTCCCCCAGAGGGTGTCATCCTCGATGTCTCCAGCGTGCAACTGATGGACTCATTTTTCGCCCGGCATATCTCAGAGACCGCCCAGATGATCGACCTCATGGGTGGGACGACAGTAATTGCCGGGATACGACCGGAAGTTGCCGTAACGGCTGCAGAACTCGGCTACCAGCTGGATGCCGTTGAGACGGCTCGATCGACAGATCACGCACTCGAAATGTTGGGCGTGAATTGGAATCCATCATGAGCGAGAGCTCTGGTCAAGTAGAGATCCAGTCCGAAACTGATGTCCTTCAGACACGCCAACGCGCCCGAAACGCCGCCGAAAAGGCTGGGTTTGGAACCACGGATATTACCCGGATTGTGACGGCGGTTTCGGAACTCGCTCGGAACATCCACCTCTATGCTGACGAGGGAGTGATGGAATGGGATCATATCTCCAACAATAGTCGAACCGGCCTCACATTCGTCTTCAAGGATGACGGACCAGGTATCGCTGATCCTGATGCAGCGCTTGAGGGAGAGTTTTCGACTTCGAATGGGATGGGCCGTGGATTGTCCGGAACACAGACGCTCATGGATGAAATGGAGATCGATACTGAACAAGGCGTAGGCACGACGATCACGATCACGAAGTGGCACTCATGACTGGACGGAGGCACATTGTATGAGTGAACCCACGGACCTCAACGTTTCTACTGAACTCGATATCGACATTTCTACCCCGGCTGATTCCACGAGGGCACAACACACGGTAGAACGCATCGCAGCCGAGCTCGGATTCGAGAACGATATTACTTCCAAGCTCGGACTCGTTGCGACGGAACTGGCGACGAACCTCCAGAAACACGCTGGAGGCGGGACGCTCTCGGTGAACAAGCTGGAGACAGAGTCACAGACGGGTATTCGACTTGAGTCTGAAGACTCCGGCCCCGGAATTCAAGATATCGAAACAGCATTCACGACAGGTACCTCGACTGCTGAGTCACTCGGTCTCGGCCTCTCCATCGTCAATCGAACTATGGACGAGGTCGAAGTCACGACCCCGGAGGGGGCCCAGGCTGGAACACGGCTGGTGGCGGATCGGTGGTTAACACCGGACTATGAGACGACGAAGCCCAATCCGGTCTCGATCGGGGCTGCATCACGGGCTCTATCTAGCGATCAGGCCAACGGTGATGCGTTCATCACCAAGACGTGGAACGACAAGACGCTCGTGGGCGTTATCGATGGCCTCGGGCATGGTTCTCTGGCTCACGAGGCAGCGACCACAGCGCGAACCTATATCGAGGCACATATGGATCGGCCGCTCGAATCCATCTTCCGCGGAACCGACCGTGCGTGCAAGGGAACCCGTGGCGTTGTGATGGCACTCGCGAAGTTCGACTGGTTGGAGAACACGCTCACGTTTGCAAACATCGGGAATGTTAATGTCAACGTATCCGGTCCGGAGTGGACAGGGCTGATTGTCCGGCGTGGGGTGGTTGGAGGCAATAATCCAGGACCATCCATCGTCACCCGAGAGTGGGAGCCGGGATACACGATGGTAATGCACTCTGATGGGATCTCAACGAGGTGGGACATGGATGATATCAGAGATAGAGGCAACGAGCCGGCTGGAGCGATAGCGAACCGGTTGCTCAAACAGTACAGTAAATCGGATGATGATGCTACTGCGCTCGTCGTCACCGAGAGTAATGACTGAACGGATCGAGGCCCTCTTGGAGAAGGCGAAAGCGAGGGGCAACCCAGAGGTAGAATCAACACTGGAATCGGTTACACGCCAGTTGCAGGAACTCCAGACCGAAAACAAACGACTACAAGAGGAGAATGAGGCTCTGCAGACAGAGCTAGAAAAAACAACACAAGGCACGCTACAGCTCGCAGCAGAGCTCGAAGAGCAATATCAGAGTCTGTTCGAGACGGCGGCAGAGGGCATCTACACGACCACCGACACGCTCGACGAGTACGTACTTGCGAATCCCGCGTTCGCGGACCTACTCGGCTACGAGAACGGCGAGAAACTCTGTAACGCAGTAGATAGTATTGCAGACGATGTCTTCGTGGACCCAGACCGGTACAAGACATATTCGAAGACACTAACGACCGCAGGCGAGCTCGAGCGATTCGAATATCGAATCCAGACGGCTACTGGTGAGATACGGTGGGTCTCGGATAATGTGACCACACTCACCGATAGTGAGGGGAGTATGACCGGATTCAGAGGAGGGGTCACCGACATCACTGATCGGAAACAGGCGGTTGACCGGTTACGAGAGCACACCTCCAAGGTCACCCAGCTTCACGAGCTAGCAAGGGACATCGCGGAGGCCGACACAGAAGCGGCAATTTATCAGCGGGTCGTCGATGGTGCTGACGCCCTCTTTCCCGGAGACTGTGTACACCTCGCGGTCGCAGAAGGGAACTACCTCGTCCCGGCCGCTAGTTCGCAAAATGAATCGGTAGAACAGTACGATCCGGTACCAGTTGACACGGGATTTGCGGGGCGAACCTATCGGTCCGACGAGGTGCTTCGTGTTGACGACGTGGCCGAAATGCGGGGGACATCGACACGAGAAACAGATGAAGATCCCGCATCCACCACATCCGCGGCTACGAACCCAGGACTGAGAGGCGATGAACGCGAAGATCCTCGTGCCCTGTTAGGTGCCTCACTTGACGGTGAAGGCCTGATTCAGCTATTTGCCACTGAACCTGGTGCGTTTGACGACTACGATGAGAAACTCCTCAACGTGCTTTCCAACCACGTGACGTCTTCTCTCTACCAAACTCGGGCTGAAACGGCTCTCCGACGAGAACGCGACCGTCTTGACGAGTTCGCAGGGATTGTCTCCCACGACATACGGAACCCCCTGAATGTTGCAAGTGGCCGCGTGGGTCTCGCACAGGCCGAATACGACAGTGTCCATCTCGACGCCGCAGGGGAAGCCCTCGACCGGATCGAAGCCATCATCGAGGATGTCCTTGAACTCTCACGGCAAGGTAAAACCGTTGGAGAAACCGAACCGGTTCTTCTTGAAAAGACTGCTCGCGACGCGTGGGCGTCTATTTCAAGCTCCAATGCGATCCTGCAAAATGAATCACTCGGGTACATCAGAGCGGATCGGAGCCGGCTGATCGAATGTTTTGAAAATCTGTTTCGGAACGCCATCGAACACGGCGGTGAGTCGGTCAGAGTCACAGTCGGTCGGCTAAATGATGGCTTCTTCGTCGAAGACACGGGTCCGGGTATCCAGCCGGATATGCGGGACCACGTCTTCGAGCAAGGCTATACTACGAATAGGGATGGGACAGGATTCGGATTGGCGATCGTGAAGCGGATTGTCGAAGCCCACCAGTGGGAAATTACTGTAACGTCAGGAACCGACGGCGGAGCCCGGTTTGAAATCACGGGCCGTGGAGGGACGCCTCTTCTTATCGCTGAGGACGATGACTGACCAGAATGTCGAGCAGCTCTTGGACAGCGTGATGACGCGAGCCGATGCCGAACTGGATTCGGAGCTCGAATCACTCAAACACCAGATAAAGACCCTTCAAACGGAAAACGAGCAACTGCGTGAAGAAAAGGAGGCGCTTCAAACGGAATTGGAAAAAACCACACGAGGGACACTACAGCTCGCCTCTGAACTGGAGGAACGCTATCAGCGGCTCTTCGAAACTGCTGTCGAGGGAATCTATGTCACCACCGACACGCTGGACGAGTACGTACTTGCGAACCCCGCATTTGCAGATTTGCTCGGCTACGAAAACGGCGAGGAGTTATGCGAGAACGTAGACAGTATTGCGGACGAGATTTTCGTCGACGAAAATCAATACACGACCTATTCTGATACTCTCCACTCGGACGGTGAGTTAGCTCGGTTCGAATATCGTGTTCGAACCGTTAATGGAGAGACACGATGGCTCTCCGATAGTGTGACTGCCTTTACCAATGCTGACGACCAGATCCAAGGTTACAGGGGAGGATGTATTGACATCACTAATCGGATACGTGAGCAGACCCGGCTGACAACGCTCTTTGAGAACTCATCGGACGCCATCGTTGCGGTCGAATTTGTCGACCGGGAGCCGATGATTCGTGCGGTCAATTCAGCGTTCGTGGAAACGTTCGGCTACGATGTCGACAGTGTCGTTGGCGAATCATTTGTCGATATCTTGATTCCCTCAGACCGAATTGATGAATTCTCTAATCACACTGACCGCATACTCTCGGGCGAACACATCACTACGGAGGTGCGACGGGAGACAAAAAACGGGCCACGTGAATTTCTCCTTAGAGGAGTGCCGGTCGAACAAGAGGAACGAGTGAGTGATGCATATGCCGTCTACACGGACATCACTGAACGGAAGCAACGCGAACAGCAACTGACGGTGCTCAACCGGATTCTGCGACACAACCTCCGCAACGACATGAACCTGGTACAGGGATATGCATCCTATCTCGCCGAGGAGGTCACCGAGCCCGAGACGACAAACGCGGCCCACGAAATTGAAGAGAAAGCTGCAGAACTCATCGATCTCAGTCAGAAAGCCAACCACATACAGAAACTTTCCCAGCGAACGGGGTCAAATCAGCAGGTTGATGTCGCCAACATCGTCGAAGATGTCGCTGAAACTATCCAGAAGACCCGTCCTGAGGTTGAAATCGAAACGCAACTAGCGGAGTCACCAGTGACACCCGGACCCGCCCAGCTCGATGTTGCAATTCGTGAACTCTGCGATAATGCTATCAAATATACTACCGACCGGACGCCGAAGGTGAAGATTCGCATTACCTCGAGTGATGCGCCTCCGGGGTATATCGAGGTCCAGGTACGCGACAACGGGCCGGGGATTCCCGACAATGAACGGGCCGTGCTTGCAGACGGTGACGAAACACCGCTCAGGCACGGTAGTGGTCTCGGACTGTGGATGGTCAATTGGATTGTCAGTAGCGTCGGTGGCGAGGTGGATATTACCGATAATGTCTCACGAGGTAGTGTTGTCAGAATCACGCTTCCGACCGCAAGCGATCGAGGTTAGTGATACATCAGAATATAGTCAAGGCCATCGCTTGATTGGCCGACGGACGACTGGGATCAGAGGAGAGTGTTAGGATCGTGATAGAGGTTGTTTTGAATGCTATCGGCAGTAAATTATGAAGGGATCGAAATTACGACCCGTGTGAGACATCTACCGTACTGGAGGGTTGTTTTAAGAGTCTCAAACTGAAACGGGAAATATGGCACACCGAAGTCGCGACGAACAGAAAGCCCACGACAAAGGGGTACTAGCGGAAGCACGGGAACTCGATCGAAACGGCTGGGAAGTTACTGCTGACCACATCTCAGGTCACGGATTCGACGCCCCACCGAAAATCAACGGTCACCGTCCCGACGTCTACGCCACCAAACGCGGCGGTACGCGAATCGTGGAAATTGAAACGGATCCAAATGATGATGACAGCCAGCATACCGCCTTCAGACGTAGCGCCGGGCAGACCGGTGCGAATTTCTACGGGTGGATTGTCGATAAGGGAGGAAACCGTCGAACCAAATTCGAATGATACTGCTACCCCGCGAACATCTCCATCTTAAACAACGCAAAAGGATTTGGACGGCTGGTTTTCAAATTCTGTAATCTAGCCGCCACTCTTAACCCCCTCCCCGACTAAGTTCGATGTGACTTCTGAGCAGAGTTAAAATGAGTGATTACCAACCCCGGAACCCCCTCAGCAATATAACATCCGGGGGGCGGCCCGGTTCCACTCGTGTTCTCCTCTTATTACAAAACGACACCAATCGCGATCATCTAGCCACTTGGTTGTCGGATACGTACGAGGTCGTGACTCTGGATGACAGAGCTCTCGAGGGTGTTGAGTTCGATCTCTGTATTCTGGATGGGGCTATGCTTGAACGCCATACAGACCGTCTCCAGCAGGTCAAAGACGCAGCGGCCCCTACTTTCCTTCCGTACCTCCTTGTCTCACCCAATCGGACAGATCGTGAACGGGGAACGAACGTCTGGGAGTTCGTCGACGAGATGATTTCTATTCCGGCTGACAAGCAAGCACTCGAAAACCGGCTCCGCAATCTCCTCGAACGACGCAGATTATCCCACCAGCAAGCCACAGCTCTCACCCGACAGCGAGAACTGTTTCGCCGTCTCTTCGAATCCTCGAACGACGCCATCATACTGGTTGATCCGCAACAGAACACGATTCGTGAGTGTAACCCCCAGGCCTGCGATCTCCTGAGCTACAGTCGACAGGAGCTGCTCTCATTGTCTCCTGAAGATATTCATCCCGATGAGATGGCAGAATTCAGGACGTTCAGAGAAACCGTTCTCGAGAATGGACACGGCTGGACAGCGGAATTAACGTGTCAAACCGGCACAGGACGGCAGGTAGATGCGGAGATATCGGCTTCAGCCGTTGAGATCGATGGCAGGCCGCACATACTCGCCAGCATCCGAGACGTCACGACCAGAACAGAACAACGGGAAGTATTGAACAGCCTTCACGATGTGACGGTCGGACTAATGGATGCGACGACCAAACAGGACATCGCATCTGTGACGGTTGAGGCAGCCCGTAGCGTGTTTGGATACGATATCGCAGGGGTTCGCCTCCATACCGTTGACACCGCTCCAGAGACCTTGCAACTCGCCGCTGCTACTCCGGCAGTCGAAACTCATCTCGATGTTGCAAAGTCAGAGTACGAAATCGGTGAGGGGGTAGTGGGCGACGCATTCGCGTCAGGAGAACCCGTGATCGTTGATGACCTTCAGTCAAGAAAAACTCCTTTCGACTACGGCTCAATTCGGAGTGCGATGTGCGTGCCCCTCGGCGCACACGGCATCCTGAGCATCGGCGCAACCGAGAGCGGAGCCTTTGATGAAACGAACCTGAAATTGACACAGATTCTCGCGACGAATGCCACGGCAGCGATGACGCGCGCCCAGCGCGAGCAAACACTCCGCGAGCGGAACGAATCCCTCAGTGCATTATTCGAAAATGCAACGGACTGTATCGTGGATGTTGAGTTCGTCGACGAGGAGCCCCGGATTCGTGATGTGAATCCTCGATTCGAACAGGTCTTCGGCTACGACCGCGCCAAAATACGGGGTGAACCGTTGTCGGACCTGATTGTTCCAGCAGATGAGAACACCGAGTCACAACGACTCGCCGAACGAGCACTCTCAGGGAACCGTGTCGAAACCGAAGCCCGCCGTGAAACTGCAACGGGCCGACGGGACTTCTTCATCCGGGTCGTCCCAATCCATAAAGATGACACCGAGTACGGCGCATTCGTCGTCTATACAGATATTACGGACAGTAAACGGCGGAGTCAGCAACTGCAGGTCCTCAATCGTGTGCTTCGTCACAATATCCGAAACAAGCTAAATATCGTCCAGGGTGTTCTTGGTCGCACGCTCGAAGATGGGAAAGACGTCCCGGATACGCTCGCCAAAGAAGGACTTACCGCGACGGACGAACTGCTCAAGCTGTGTCAAACAGCGCGTGAACTTTCGACGGATACTCGACCTGAAAACGACGAGACGCCGATATCAGTTGGAGACAGTATCACCCGAACCGTTGAGTTACTTGCGCAGAATCATCCAGACGCCAAAGTCTCGTCCGAGGTTACCACGGAGAGATGGATTCAGTCCACAGTGCAACTGGATCGTGCCCTCCGAGAAGTCTGTGAAAACGCAATCGAACACTGTGATCAATCCACACCAGAAGTAGAGATCTCCTGTGAGCAGGTGCCAGAGAGAGAGAACTGGATTGCGTTAACCGTGGCAGATAACGGACCTGGAATCCCGGAAGAACAACGATCCATCCTCGAAAAAGGAGAGGAGACTGATCTGGAACACAGTAACGGTCTCGGTCTGTGGACAGTTCAGTGGATCGTGACGATTGCAGGTGGGGAGTTAGCGATCGAAACCCCCGAGGACAGAGGCACGGTCCTGACGATACTATTACCAACGGTGCAGCCGAAGTCTTAGCTGAATTCCAAAAGGACATCAAAATGAGTGAGCCCACTACAACATCTGACTCCGTCTCGGTATTGATCGTCGACGACGAGCAAGGCCTGACAGACCTGTATGCGCTCTATCTCGAAGAGGGCTATGCCACGCGAACGGCGTACGACGGCGAGACGGCACTCGACATAATGGATGAAGATGTTGATGTGGTTCTGCTTGATCGCCGAATGCCGGGGATGTCCGGTGACGAGGTGCTCACCGAACTTCGGGCCCAGGGGTTCGACCAGCCCGTCGCGATGCTCACCGCCGTCGATCCAGGAGAGGATATCCTCACGATGGACATCGACGACTACTTTGTCAAACCGATTGACGAGGACGAACTCCGAGAGGCAGTCGATACACTCGCCAAACGGGCACAGTACGACGAGGAATTTCGGGAGTATTTCGCGGTGATCTCAAAGAAGGCCGCCATGGAGGCAAACCTACCCGAACAGGATCTCGCTGAGAGTGACGCCTACCAGCAACTGGAACAAGAAGCCGAAGCCGCGAAGATCGATGCGGATAATGCCTTCAAGGAACTCACCGAGACGGACTCTACGGCGGGCTTTCGTGGTTTATAATCCAGATACCACGTTTCTTACGTTGACGGAACAAAGCACGACCGAGAGGACGGAAGCAACTTCCAAACCTCATCCTACTTATGACAGACACAACGGATTCCAACACGACACCAAGCGAACCAGTAGCGATCGACCGTCTCTCGACCGGTATCGAGGGATTGGACTCAATCCTCCACGGCGGACTCATCCCAGAACGGAGTTACCTCCTTCGAGGCGAACCGGGAACCGGGAAAACAATCCTCGGACTTCATTATTTGACAACCGGTACGACAGCAGACGAGACGTCGCTGTTCATTAATCTCGAAGAGACGACGGCAGACATCAAACAGAATGCGGCCTCGCTGGGCTTCGATCTCGAGGATATCCACTTTCTCGATCTGAGCCCCAAATCGGACTTCTTCGCCGGCGACCAGGGGTATGACATCTTTGAATCCAGTGAGGTCGAACGTGATCCGATGGTGGAGGAGATTGCTGACCGCGTGTCGGAGCTCCAGCCCGACCGCGTATTCGTCGATCCGATCAGTCAACTCCGGTATCTCTCGACCGACGAGTACCAGTTCCGGAAACAAGCCCTGTCGTTCATGCGACTGTTGAGTGAACAGGGTGCGACAGTTCTGTTCACGACCCAAGCGACCGAGGACGCTCCTGACGACGATCTTCAGTTTATGAGCGACGGCACCATTGAACTCGGGTACGCCTCAACCGGTCGCTCGATCAACGTCCCCAAGTTCCGTGGTTCAGAGACCGAAAGTGGTGATCACGGCATGGCGATTACAGATCGTGGGCTAGAGGTGTATCCGGAACTCACACCGGGCGAGTACGACCAAGAGTTCGTCGCCGAATCGATTTCGTCGGGTGTCCCTGAAGTTGATGAACTCCTCAACGGCGGAATCGCACGGGGGACCGTGACCGTCATGAGTGGCCCTACAGGAGTGGGGAAGACCACAACCGGGACACAATTCATGAAGGAAGCCGCTGGTCGCGGCGAGCACTCGGTAATGTATCTGTTCGAGGAGTCTGAGTCAACGTTCATGCAACGGTCAGAGGCAGTCAATATCCCTGTTGCCAAGATGCGTGAGCGAGGAACGCTCACCGTCGAAGAAGTCGAACCACTCCAAGTATCACCCCAAGAGTTTGCTCAAAAGGTGCGCCACCAAGTCGAACAGGAGGGTGCCGATATCGTGATGATCGACGGCATTGCGGGGTACAAGCTCGGTCTCCAAGGCGGCGAAGACGAACTCGTGACCCATCTGCACGCAGTCAATCGGTATCTGAAGAATATGGGGGTGACCGTCATCCTCATCGACGAGGTTGCGAACATCACGGGCGAGTTCCAAGCAACCAACGTTGGGATTAGTTACCTGGCAGACAATATTGTGTTCTTCCGCCATCTCGAGATCCGAGGGGAGATGCGGAAGGTTATTGGAGTCTTAAAAATGCGTACCAGTGAGTTCGAACGGACACTACGGGAATTCGAAATTACTGAACACGGGATCACCGTCGGAGAACCGCTGACGCAGCTTCGCGGAATACTGAGCGGGACCCCCGAATGGACCGACGAAAGAAAATAAACACAGTTACTGAACGCACAGCGAATGGACCTCTCTAACACCGACACCCCCACCACGGCAACACTTCTCCTGTTGATCCAGAGCGATCGGAACAGGGAATTATTAGCTGATCAACTCAGTGATGAATTCGAGATTCAAACTGTAGCTACGGATCCGTTCGACGACCCATCGTTTGACCTTTGTCTGGTTGACCCACCTTCTCTCCGCGAACATCAGGACCAACTACGGGAGACAACAGCGACGGCTGAACCCGCGTTTCTCCCGATCCTCTTACTTGCTGGGCAACGCTCACCAGATGAGTTCTCCGACGACGTCTGGGATGTGGTTGACGAAGTTCTTCAGCGACCTGTCGCAAAGGCTGAGCTGGACGCAAGAATCGAGAATCTACTGGAACGCAGACAGCTGTCCCTGGAGCTCGCCCGGCAAAAAATCCAGAGCGATCAACGGTTCGAGGCGTTATTTCAGTCGACACCGGATCCAGTCGTCGTTGTCACACCTGATGGAACCATCACCGAAGCGAACGAGGCCTTTACCCGAACATTCGATATCGAGTCCAGTCAGGTACAGAATCAGCCAATTACAGACCTCGAACTATCACCCACCGACGCTGTCGAACGAGTGCTGCTCCGGATTGCGGACGACAACCCTTCGTCGACGACAGTCGAGTGGAACCTCGATGAAGACACCTCTCTTGTTACAGAGGTGAATACAGATATCGTCACCGGGTTTGGCGATGTCGCAGAACGCATCGGGATATTCCGAGATATTACTGAGCGA
>ENA-ORDC01001338-ORDC01001338.1-marine-metagenome-genome-assembly--contig:-NODE-1338-length-18770-cov-3.720751_pt1 | contig 18770 bp, 22 predicted proteins | sample MGYA00237783_ERZ508515 | MGnify/ENA primary metagenome ERZ508515 (study PRJEB26186, sample SAMN06268792) | marine metagenome | isolation source: Eden Landing Ponds, San Francisco, CA, USA | place... | reverse complement strand
CCCGCGCGATGACGGGCGCGCCGCCCGAGCCGGTGCCGCCGCCGAGTCCGGCGACGACGAGAAAGGCGTCAATCTCGTGGACCGGGAGGTCGTCGACCATCGAGAGCACCTCGCCGACGTCTTCGGCGGTCACCTCCGCGCCGAGTTCGTTGTCCGCACCGACGCCGTGTCCCTTGACGCGAGTCAGACCGACGAGCACCTGCCGCGACTCGGGGATGTTTCGGAGCCCCCGAAGGTCCGAGCGGGCCGTGTTGACGGCGATTGCGTCGACGACGAACCCCGTGTTCGTCCGTCGCTCGTAGTCGACGATGGTGTCGACTACCTTGCCGCCAGCCTGTCCGATACCGATGAGTGCGAGTTTCATGGCCGTGTTTCTCTCAGAAATCGTACTACTAGACGCGCGCTCAGGGCTTGAATATACCGTGCGTAGCGCTCTGCAACGACAGCTTAACGGGAAGATAAGTCCGACGCTCGACCATCCGTGACAGTGTCGTCGTCGGCCAGTTCGCCGTCGGCCAGTTCGCCGTCGGCCGAGCCGGGGGGGCCGGCGCTCGAACTGCCCTCGCCGCCGTCGCGCTCCCGGAACGAGTCGCAGGCGAGTTCGCCGACGACCGAGAGGAGGTCGCCCGGTTCGACGACTCGGCCGCGCTCCCGCAGGCGCTCGTAGACCGCGAAGCCGTCGTCGCCGGCGTAGTTCCGCTCCGAGAACGGTCGCTGTTCGACGAGGACGAGTCGGTCGGCCTCGGCCGCGGCTTCGAGGTTGGCGAGATTGCCGTCGCCGACCTCCACGTCGGCGACGACGGTCACGTCGGCGGCGTCGACCCGCGACTGGACCGCGGCTCGCGCGGCGTCGTCGACCGGCGAGTACGGCGGCACGGTCACGAGGTCCGCGCCGACCCGGCGGGCGGCCTCGGCGTCGGTGTCGCCCTCGTTGAGCGCGCCGGCGGACAGCGCGTAGCCGGCCGCCGACAGCAGGTGGAGCGCCCGAGCGCCGGTGCCGCCCCCGCCGACGACGTGGACCCGACCGTTGGCGTCGTCCGAAGACGGCGGGAGGGCGGTCACGTACACCGAACCGGTGACGGGGTGCCGCGAGACGACCGCCTCGGCGTCGAACGCCTCGCGGAGGTTCTCCTCGGAGAGCACCGCCGCGGGGTCGCCCGCCGAGAGGACGCGTCCGCCCGATAGGAGGACGAGCGCGTCGCAGTAGTGGGCCGCGAGGTTGAGGTCGTGGATGGCCGCGACCGCGGTCGTCCCGTCGGCGACGAGGTCGGAGACGAGTTCGAGCGTGCGGACCTGGTGGTTGATGTCGAGGCTGGCGGTCGGTTCGTCGAGGAGCAGGACGGGCGTCTCCTGTGCCAGCGCGCGGGCGATGAGGACGCGCTGGCGCTCGCCGCCGCTGACCGCCGTGACGGAGCGGTCGGAAAGCGACTCGACGGCAGTCCGGCGCATTGCGGCGTCGACGGCGGCCTCGTCGCGCTCGCGCCAGCCCTCGAAGCGCCCGCGGTGTGGCGTGCGGCCCATCTCGACGACGTCGCGGACGGGGAAGTCGAAGGTGACGCTCGTGGTCTGGGGGACCGTCGCCACGACCCGGCTCGCCGCCTTCGACGACAGGGCGTGGACGTCCTCGCCGGCGACGCGGACCGACCCCTCGTCGGGCGCGAGCGAGCCGTTGAGCGTCCTGAGGAGCGTCGTCTTCCCCGCGCCGTTGGGGCCGATGAGCCCGACGAAGGTGCCTTCGCCCACGTCGACCGAGACGGCGTCGAGAATCCGGGTTCCGCCGAGGGAGACCGACACGCCGTCGAGGCGAATCGCCGGGTCGGCGTCGCCGAAGGGGTCGGCGTCGGAGGAGTCGGGAGCGAGGTCGTCGGAGCCGATAGCGGGGTCGTCGGAACCGGGGTCGTCCGCCTCGCCGGGGCGGTCGGGGTCGATCACGGCGAGCGCACCTCCCGCGTGCGGAGCAGATAGAGGAAGAAGGGCGCGCCCACGGCGGCGGTGACGACGCCGACCGGAATCTCCGCGCCGCCGGAGCGGGCGACGGTGTCGGTGGCGACGAGGAACGACGCGCCCGCCAGCGCCGACGCCGGGAGCAACACCCGGTGGTCGGGGCCGACGAGGAGCCGGAGCATGTGGGGGACGACGAGACCGACGAAGCCGATGACGCCGGAGACCGAGACGGCCGCGGCGGTGACGACGCTCGCGGTGGCGAGGAGGAGCTGTTTCGTCCGCTCGACTTCGATGCCGAGGGCGTGGGCGTCCTCCTCGCCGAGGAGCAGGACGTTCAGGTCGCGGGCGTGGACCACGAGGACCAGGAAGGGAAGCGGCAGGACGAGGGCGAGCATGCCGACCTCGCTCCACGTCGCGCCCGCGAGGTGGCCCATGAGCCAGAAGACGACCTGCCGGAGGCTCTCACCGCTCTGGAGGAGGAGAAACGAGATGACCGCGCCGAGGAACGTCTGGATGGCGACCCCCGCGAGAAGCAGGGTCGCCACGGGCGTCCGGCCGCTCTCGGTGGCGATGAGATAGACGACGAAGGCGGTGACGACGGCGCTGACGAACGCCGCGCCCTCGAGCCCGAACGGAATCGAAAGCGACAGCACGATGGTCGCGACCGCGCCGACGGCGGCCCCGGAGGAGACGCCGACGATGGAGGGGTCGGCCATCGGGTTGCGGAAAAAGCCCTGCATCACGGTTCCCGCGGTGGCGAGCGCGAAGCCGACGAGCGCCGCGAGGAGGATGCGGGGCAGGCGGACCGAGAGCACGATGATGCGGGCGGGTCTGGGGACGGCGAACTCGAACGGCGAGGCGAACTCCAGCGTCGGCGTCGGAACCGACCCGACGACGGGGAGGGCCGTCGCGCCGCCGAGAGAGATGCCGACGGGGACGGGCAACGCGTCCGCGAGGATGGCGGCGACGGTCCGCGGCGGAATCGTTACGGCCCCGATACCGGCGCTCGCGACGACGACGAAAAGTAAGACCCCGGTGAGACCGAGCGTCCACGTGGTCGCCCGCGTTCGAACGCTCATTGAGCACAACCGCGCTTTCAGTAGGTAAATATTTATTGAACAGCCGCTGAGGCCACTACCGTGAACCGACAACTCGTCGTTGCTCTGCTCGTGTTCGCGACCGCGTTCGCCGGGGTTCCGGCACCGGCCGCGGCCGCGGTAGAGCAAGCGGCACCGCACCAGACCGGAGCGTGCACGTTCCCGGTGACCGTCACCGACGCCACGGGGACCGACGTCACCATCGCGGAGGACCCCGAGCGAGTCGTCACGACCAACCCGAGCGCCGCCCAAACCATGTGGGAACTCGGCGCGCGCGACGAGGTCGTCGGCGTCTCGCAGTACGCCATGTACCTCGACGGCGCGGCCGAAAAGGGGAACGTCTCCGGGTCCGGCGGCCTCAACGTCGAGGCGGTCATCGGCCTCGAGCCCGACCTCGTGCTCGTCCCGAACTCCTCGTACAACGCCGAGCCCGACCGCATCGGTCAGCTTCGCTCGGCGGACATCTCGGTCGTCGTCTTCGAATCCGGGAAGTCGCTCGACGCCGTCGCCGACAAGACCGAGCGTGTCGGCCGCATGACCGGCAACTGCGAGGCGGGCGCGGAGCGCGCGGGCGAGATGCGCGAGTCGATAGAGCACATGCGACAGGCCCTCGACGGCGCGGAGCGCCCGGTCGGCCTCAACTCCTTTTTCGGCTACACCTCCGGGTCGGAGACGTTCATCTCCGACATCATGACGACCGGCGGCCTGCGCAACGGCGCGGCGGAGGCGAACCTCACCGGCTTCGCCCAGATTAACGAGGAGCTCGTCGTCCAGATGAACCCCGAGTACATCGTCGTCCCCGACCACGCCCCCGTGCCGAGCACGCCGGCGTACAACAGCACGACGGCGATGCAAGAGGGCAACGTCATCGTCATCGAGGCGCACAAGCTCCAACAGCCCGCCCCGCGCGCAATCGAGGCGAGCGAGGCGATTCTCGAAGCGGTCCACCCCGACGCCTACGAGCGCTACCGGCAACTCGAAACCGAGTCGGCGACGGATTCGGAATCGACCGAGACCGCGACCGCGACGACCGCGACCGCGACCGAAACCGACGCCACCGAGGCGACCGCGACGACCGGGTCGTCGGAATCGACCACCGAGGGCGACGCGCCCGGGTTCGGCGTCGTCGCCGGCCTCGCCGCCGTCGGTGCGGTCGCCCTGCTCGCGCGCCGCCGATAACCGCGCAGACAGCACCACCGTCTCCGATTCGCTCCGTCTCGACTCGGCTCCGTGAGACCACAACCGTATTACCGTCGGATGGCGGACACACGGGTATGGTCGAGAACGTCATCTACCCCGCCTACCTCGACGCCTCTCTCTCGCGTAGCGAGGGTCGGCGGGTCGCCCAGTCCGCGGCGGTCGAGGAACCGACCGTCGACGAAATCGCGAAGGCGGTCCAGCAGGTCGGCTACGACGCCGTCATCGAACGGGGCAAACGGTACTCCCGCGAGTTCGAAACCCGCGGGCGGGTCCTCGTGAACAACGCCGACGACGCCACGAAAAACGACATCGTGCAGGCGGTCGCCGCCTACGTCGGAATCCTCCGCGACTGATGCGGCGAATCGGCACGGTCTCCCGGACGGCGCAGGGCCTCGCTATCGTCCGCCTCGACGACGACAACGACACGCCGGACATCGGCACGATGGTCCTCGACGAGTCGCTGTCGACGGTGGGCCGCATCGTGGACGTGTTCGGGCCGGTCGACCGTCCCTACGTCGCCGTCACGGCGGACGACGACTCGCCCGCCCGGCTCGTCGGGAGCAAGCTCTACGCTCGCTGACGACGCCAGAGCGCAACCCCCATACCACTCGGGTGGGAACCCCCCTCCATGTCACGCCGCGCCTATCGGGGTGTCGCCCTCGCCGCCCTCATCTTCCTCGTCGTGCAGGTGGGTGCGCTCGCCCTCGTGCCGACGTTCTTCGAACAGGGGTACCAGACGGTCGAAAACCCCGCCGACCCGACGAACAGCCTCCTCTACATCGGCGCGATTATCGTCATGACCGCGTTCATGCTCGCGGCGTTCAAGTACGACCTCGACCAGCTCATCCGCCTCGTCATCGTCTTCACGAGCGGCCTGCTCGCGTGGTACGTCTTCGCCGCGCTCATTCCCAACGCGCTCGTCGCCGTCGGCCTCTCGGCGGCCGTCGCGCTCGCGCTTCTGGTCTACCCCGAGTGGTACGTCATCGACGCCGCCGGGACGCTCATGGGCGCGGGCGCGGCCGCTCTGTTCGGCATCAGCTTCGGCCTGTTGCCCGCCATCGTGCTCCTCTCGGTCCTCGCTATCTACGACGCCATCAGCGTCTACAAGACCAAACACATGCTCGACCTCGCGGAGGGCGTGATGGACCTCCGCATCCCGGTCGTGCTCATCATCCCGACGACGCTGTCGTACTCGATTCTCGACGACGAGTTCGCCCGCGACACCAACGAAATCGGCGACGGGGAGAACGCGACCGACGAGGGCGAACCGGCGGCCGCGGCCGGTGGCGATACCGAGACTGAGACGACCGCCGTCGCCGACACCGACACCGACACCGACACCGACACCGACGAGTCCGATTCCGGCGACCGCGACGCCTTCTTCATCGGTCTCGGCGACGCGGTCATGCCGACCGTGATGGTCGCCTCGAGCGCGTTCTTCTCCGAAGCGCCGTCGCTCGGCCTCGGCGCGCTCCCGGCGCTCAACCTCCCGGCACTCCTCGCCATGGTCGGGACGTTCGCCGGGTTCGCCGGGCTGATGTGGGCCGTGATGAAGGGTCGGGCGCACGCCGGCCTGCCGCTTCTCAACGGCGGCGCAATCGGCGGCTACCTCGTCGGTGCGGTCGTCGCTGGCGTTCCGCTCGTCTCCGCGCTCGGACTCGCGCCGTACCTGTGAACTACCCTACCCTACTCACTCGCCGCTGACGCGGCTCGTTCCTTGAGGGTAGGGCTTCCTGCTTCCACGACGCGCTTTGCAGGAACTGTGGTGGTTCCCGTAGGGAGCGCAGTCTCCACAGGCGTTGATTCGGAGCGTCCCTCTCCTACTTGCTCGATACCGCGAGAAAGAATGTTCCACGCCGCGTTTGCGTCCCTGTCGGCGGTGAACCCGCACGACGGACAGGAATGTTCCCGGACCCACAGCGGCTTGTCCGTCGAGACACCGCACGCCGCACACTCCTTGGTCGTCCCTGCTGGTTCGACCGCCACGAAGTGCGCCCCCTCTCGTTCGCACTTGTATTCGAGCATCCGCAGGAACGTCCCCCACGCCGCGCCTGCTCGGTTCCGTGAGTTACCCGGCAGTTCGACCAAGCCCTTTGCGTCGAGGTCTTCGACCGCTACCACGTCGTACTCCCGAGCGTAGTACGCCGACAACTTGTGCAAGAAGTCACGGCGCTTCCGTCGGAGGTCGGCATGACACTCCGCAACGCGCCGCCGTTGCTTCTCGTAGTTGCTCGACCCGTGTTGCTTCCGCGAAAGCTTCCGTTGCTCGCGTTCCAATCGCTCGCGCTCGTCGGAGAGGTCGAGAGATTCAACGGCGTTTCCGTCCGTGTCGTGGGCGTACTTGAGAATCCCCACGTCGATACCGACGCACTTCTCGGGATTCTCAGGCGGTTCGGGCGGTTCACGGTCCATTTGGACGCCGAAGGTGGCGAACCACTCGCCCGTCGGCTCTTTCTTGAGCGTGACTTGCTTGAGTTTCGCGTCGTCCTCAGAAATCGGAGATTTCTGATGGGCTGCACAAGAGCTGTCGCTCTTGTGAACGTCGGGGATAGGTCGGTGGAGCCGAATCGGGATGTCCGCGAGCTTCGAGAGTGACAGCACGGTCTGACCGCCCTTCTTGTCGAGCTTGAAGCCAGACTGACTGTACGTGAAACTGCGGAACTCTCGTGGTGGCTTCCACTTGAGTTGCCCGACGCCGTAGCCGTTCTCCTTGAGCTTGGAGAGGCCGTTGAGGTTGTCGAAAAGCCGTTCGACGACGGTTTGGAGAACCTTCGAGTACACGTCCGAGAGGTCGTCCCACCACTGTTTGAGGGCGGGGAGTTCCGACCGAAGCGTGGTCATGGATGGCAGTTCGTCGTGTTCGTCTTGGTACTCGTTGAGGCGGTAGCGCGTGTGGTTGTACAGTTGCCTGCAAATATCGCGGTGGCGGTCCAACTCCTCGCGGTGGGCGTCGGACGGCTTGAGACGATACTTGTAGGCGTAGTACATGGCGCTACTTGCGTTCCTCGATGAGTTCGTCCAACTGCTCTCGGACGAATGACGAGAGGTTGAGGTGTTGGTCCTCAATCCACTCGTCTTGGTCCTCCCGAATGGTGATTGTCTTCCGTTTCACCGTAATGCACACTATGCACACTACACGCATGAAAGCTTCGGTAGACGTGGGCCTGTGGGCCTGCAACAGAACAGTGTACGAACAGATGATGACGGCGCTGTATCCCCGCCCTACTGCGCTACTCGGGCTACGCCCTGCGTTGCTCGTTGAGGACGGGGGCTTAGCGCCTGCATTCAGCTAAAATCAGCTTCCGTCGCCCACCTCCGCTCTTCTACAGCTCGTCCGCGCCCTCGCGGACGCGAACCGCCATCCCCGCTTGGAAGTCGCGCATCGCGTCCGCGGAGAGCTCCGCGCGACCGACGCCCAGCAGGTCGCCCTCGGGGCCGACGACGCACACCTCGTCGCCCGAGCGAACCACGGGGTCGGCCTCGGTGACGAACTTGGCGAACGCGTTCTTGCCGTCGCGGACGAACGGGACCGACTCGTCGCCGACGCGGACGACGTAGGCGTCGCCGCCGAGCTCGTCGTAGAGGCGGCGACCCCCGGCGACGCCGAGGGTGAACCGCCCGTCGGTGCCGTAGGAGGTGACGCGGTCGCCCCCGACGTACACCTGTCGCGGGCGGCCGCTCCGCGAGCGTGAGAGCTCGACGTCCGCGTCGGCCGGGAACAGCGCGTCGCCCGCGCCGGCCCCGAACTGGTAGTCGGCGACGACCCGGAGGTCGTCCAAATCGGTCGCGTGGCCTTCGGTCATACTCCGCCCTTTGCCCCGCCGGCTAAAGTGGGTCGCGGTCCCGTCCGACCGCGTGCGCCGAGCTACCACGCACGCCCGAGACGGAAAGTCCTAAGTACGGGACTGACCGCCCTCGGAGTATGTCCGTGGACGTTCGACTCGCCGCCGTGGGAACCGCGCTACTGCTCGGGAGCAGTATGCTTCTCACGCAGACGGCGCTCGACTGGCGGCTCCCGACGGTGCTCGCCGCCATCGCGGCGCTCGGCGCGGTCGCGACCGTCGCTCGGCTGGCGACGCCGACGGCCTGATTCTCACTCGCGGGCCGGCCGCGACCCCGACCCCGACCACGCCGTATCTCGACCCTCACATTTTACGTATTAGCGTGTCGACAGGTCGAGGTATGGCCGCGATTAGCTCCCTCCAGACCGCCCTCCGAGGCATCCGGTCGAACCCGGTGTTGTTCCTCGGCGGCCTCGCCTTGGGCCTCCTCACGCTCCCGCAACTCGCAACGCAGTTGGCACAGATACCGTTCGTCCCGACCGTCCTCGCGGCGGTGACGTTCTTCGTCACGCCGTTCGTCGCCGCCGGTCTCTACGGCATGGCCGACGAGGCGGTCGACCGCGGGCCCGGAGACTCGACCTCGCTGTCGACGCTCACCGTCGTCGGCCGCGAGAAGTACGTCTCGATGCTCCTCGCGAACATCGTCCAACTCGGCATCGTCCTCGCGTTCGGTATCCTGTTCGTCATCGTCGCGGTCGCCATGGCCGTCTCGGTCGGTGTCGGCGGCCTCGCAGCGGGCGGAAGTGACCTCGCCCTCGGCGGCGGCCTCCTCGTCGGCATCGCCGTCCTCGGCCTCCTCGGACTGGCGTACCTCGTCGTCATCTTCCTCGTGCAGTTCTACCCCGTCGCGGTCGTCGTCGGCGACGCGGGCGCAATCGAGTCGTTCGGCGAGAGCTACCGACTCGTCCGGAACAACGTCGTCGCCTCGCTCGGCTACTCCGTCATCCGGTTCGTCGTCGGCCTCGTCGTCAGCATCCCCGCGACCGGCTTTATCGTCTTTCGGACGGTACAGAGCGTCCAGCAGGTACAGAACGCGGCGGACCCGGCGGCGATGCAGGCCGGCCTCGGCTTCTCGCCGACGGAAATCGCCGCCGTCGCCGCCCTCTCGCTGGTGACCCAGACGATTCTCGCGACGTTCCAGTACGCCTACGCGGTCGCGTTCTTCGAGGCCCACGACGCGGGGACCGACGGACCGACCGGGACGGCCGGCCCCGACCTCGACGGCGACTCGGCGATTCCGCAGTTCGAGTAGTCGGTCGGAACTACAGCAGGAACGTCTCTTTTCGCTCCGAGAGGTCGATGAACGTGTCCGCCGCCGCGACGAGTTCCTCGGCGGTGGACTCCCTGAACGCCATCACCTCGACGCGGACGCCCTCGTGGCGGAGGTGGGTACAGAGCCGCTCGAAGTCGCCGTCGCCCGAACAGAGGACGACCGTGTCCACGTGGTCGGCGAGACTGACCGCGTCGAGCGCGATGCCGAGGTCCCAGTCGGCCTTCTTCGAGCCGTCGCCGAACGTCTTGATGTCCTTGATTTTCGTCTCGAAACCGATGTCGACGAGTGCATCGAAAAAGCTCCCCTCGTCGGGCGAGTCCGCACGGATGACGTAGGCGATGGCGCGGGTGAGCGCGCGGCCCGCCGTCCCCTTCTGGAGGAGCGACGAGTAGTCGATGTTCTGCGAGTACAGGCTCTGTGCCGTGTGGTAGAGGTTCTGCGCGTCGGCGAGGATGGCGACGCGTTGGTCGGGATGTATCTCGGTCATTCGTACGACGCTTGGGCGGCGCGGGCTAATAACCGTCCGGGGAGAGGGCGATGCGGTTGACGGGGGTCCATCCCCGTGGCGGAGAACCGGACGGAGAGCGCCGCGAAGCGCGCCTCAGCCCGCCCGTTCGCTCCGGCAGGACCTGCAGACGACGCAAGTTATATTATCCTTCCGGCACCTGCATCCGGTGTGAACAACGCGACGCGGCCCTCGCAGGTCACCACGCCTTCGACAGCGTCGCGTGCCGCTTTCTTTTCGAAAAAACGTGCGTACTGAATCGCTCGTTGCGGGAGTAGCGACCCCGTCTCGGGCGGCCTTCGGCTGACGCACGTTCCGGTCACACGACCGATATCGACGCTTCCACGACCGTCACCATACCCACCAACCACAATGACATCACTCGACTTCCGCGGCGTCTATCCCGCGATGACCACGCCGTTCCACGAGGACGGTAGTATCGACTTCGAACAGTTCCAGGCCGACGTGCGACGCCTCGAAGCGGCCGGCGTCGACGGCATCGTGCCCGTCGGCTCGACCGGCGAGTCGGCGACGCTGTCTCACGACGAACACGTCGAAGTCGTCGAAGCGGCCGTCGAGGCCGTCGAGGACGTGCCCGTCATCGCCGGCTCCGGCTCGAACTCGACCCGCGAGGCGCTCGAACTCTCCCGGCGCTCCGCCGACGCCGGAGCCGACGCATTGCTCCTCATCTCGCCGTACTACAACAAGCCCGAGCAGGCCGGTCTCGTCGACCACTACCGGACCATCGCCGACGAAATCGACCTGCCGCAAATCGTCTACAACGTCCCCGGCCGCACCGGGAGCAACATCCTGCCCGAGACGGCCGCGACGCTCGCCGAGCATCCGAACATCACCGCCTACAAGGCCGCAAGCGGCGACCTCGGCCAGATCTCGGAGGTCGTCGAGCGGACCCGCGACGAGGAGTTCGCGGTGCTGTCGGGCGACGACGCGCTCACGCTCCCGATTCTCTCGGTCGGCGGCGCTGGGGCCATCTCGGTCACGGCGAACGTCGAGCCCGCCCGCGTCGGCGCGATGGTCCACTCGGCGCTACAGGGCGACTACGAGCGCGCCCGCGGCATCCACCACGACCTCGCCCCCCTGAACCGTCACCTGTTCGCCGAGACGAACCCCATCCCGGTCAAGGAGGCCATGGAGATTCGGGGCTACGGCCCGGCGCGCCTGCGCCCGCCGCTCACCCGACTCACGGAGGACAACACTGAGGAACTGCGCCGCCTGCTGTCCGACCTCGAAGCCGAACAGGCGGTTCCGGACGGAGGTGCGGGCGAGTGACGGTCTCCATCGGCGTCACCGGCGCGACCGGCCGCATGGGCGGGGAAGTCCTCGCCGCGGCCGCCGACCGCGACGACCTCTCTGTCGCCTTCGCGGTCAGTCGCTCGCCCGGTGCGTCAGTCGAAGGAGTCGGCGTCGCGGACGCGGCCGACTTCGCCGACCTGCTCGCCTCGCACGCCCCCGACGTCGTGGTCGACTTCACCGGCCCGGCGTCCTGCATCGAGTACGCGTCGGCCTGCGCGGCGGCGGGCGTCGCCTTCGTCACCGGCACGACCGGCCTGAGCGAAGGCGGCTTCGACGCGCTCCGCGAGGCCGCGTCCGAGGTGCCGGTGCTGTACGCGTCGAACTTCTCGCGCGGCATCGCGGCGCTCCGCCGGGCCGTCCGCGAGGCGGTCCCCGCCCTCGACGGCTACGACATCGAACTCACGGAGACGCACCACAACGCCAAGCGCGACGCACCGAGCGGGACGGCGCTGACCCTCCTCGACGACATCGACGAAGCACGTTCGTCGGTCCGTCAGACGCGGTCTGACGACATCGACGACGTGCGCGGTGCGTCCCCGCGCGTCCACGGCCGCGAGGGCGAAGCGCCCCGAACCGAGGGCGAGGTCGGCGTCCACGCTCGCCGGGCGGGGGATATTGCCGGTGAGCACGAGATATTACTGGCTGGAAATCACGAGTCTCTTTCACTGACGCACCGCGCGGGGTCGCGGGGGGTGTTCGCCGCCGGCGCGCTCGACGCCGCGGCGTGGCTCGCCGACCGCGACGCCGGGTGGTACGACTTCACCGAGGTACTCGAATGAATCTGGAATCCGACGTACGAGACCTGTGGCAGCGATACGACGACGGCGACGTCGACGCCGAATCGGCGACCGTCGACGACCTCGACACGCTCGACGCGTTCCTCGACGCCCTCGAAGCGGGCGAGGTGCGCGCCGCCGAGAAGACCGGCTCCGACGTGACCTCGTGGGCGGCCAACGAGTGGGTCAAGCGGGGCATCCTGCTCAACTTCGGCCTGCGCGAGACGCTCCCCCGCGAGTACGGCGACGTCCGCTACCACGACGTGCTCCCCCTGCGCGACACCGAGGACCTCGGCGACCGCGGCACGCGCAACACCCCCGACGGTACCGCCATCCGCCGCGGCGCGTACCTCGGCTCCGACTGCATCATGATGAGCCCCTCGTTCGTGAACGTCGGCGCGCACGTCGGCGACGGCACGCTCGTGGACTCCTGCGACACCGTCGGCTCCTGCGCGCAGATCGGCGCGAACGTCAAGCTCGGCGCGAACACGCTCATCGGCGGCGTGCTCGAACCCGTCGAGGACGCACCGGTCGTCGTCGAAGACGGCGCGGCGCTCGGCGCGGGCTGTCGGGTCACCTCCGGCTTCGTCGTCGGCGAGAACTCCATCGTCGGCGAGAACACCCTTCTGACGCCCCGCATCCCCGTCTACGACCTCGTCGACGAGGAGATTTACTACGGCCACCTGCCCGCGAACCGCCGCGCCTTCACCCGGTTCGTGGAGTCGTCGCTCGGCGACCACGACCTGTTCGCCGGCGGCGCGTACAAGCCCGCGGTCGTCGCCCTCGACATCGAGGACGACACCCTCGACGCGACCCGTCGAGAGGAGGCGCTGCGCGAATGAGCGGCGGCGGGCCGGCCGTCCGGCGGCTCTCGGACTGGGACCGCGAGCGCCTGCTGTCGCTCGCCGACGAGTTCGGCTCGCCGCTGTACGTGACCGACCTCCGTCGCGTCCGCGAGAACTGTCTCCGACTCCGCGAGGCGGTCCCCGAGGCGCACGTCAGCTACGCCGTCAAGGCCCACGCCGGGCGAGCGGTGCTCGAAACCGTCCGCGAGGCCGGCGTCGACGCCGAGTGCGCCTCCGCGGGCGAGGTCGAACGCGCCCTCGACGCGGGCTTCCCCGGCGAGCGCGTCCGATACACGGCGGTCAACCCGCCGGACGCCGACCTCGACCACGTCGTCTCGCGCTGGGAGTCGAACCCCGAGATGACCGTCACGGTCGGCGCGGCGGACACTATCGACCGCCTGCGCGAGCGCGGCTTCGACGGGCGGCTCTGCCTCCGGGCGAACCCCGGCGTCGGCGCGGGCCACCACGAGAAGGTCCGCACCGGCGCGCACGCGAAGTTCGGCATCCCCATCGACCGCGTCCCCGACCTCGCCGCCGACGTGCGCGAGGAGTTCGACCTCGTCGGCGTCCACGCCCACGCGGGAAGCGGTATTTCCGGCGACGACCTCTCGGCGCACCGCGAACTTGTCCGCCGGATGGGCGACCTCGCCCGCGAGGTCGGCGACCTCGAATTCGTGGACGTGGGCGGCGGCTTCGGCGTCCCCTACCGCGAGGACGAACCGCCGCTCGACCTCGCCGCCGTCGCCGACGCGACCCGCGAGGCGCTCGGCGAGGTTGACGCCCGACTCGCAATCGAACCCGGCCGCTACGTCGTCGCCGACGCGGGCGTCCTCCTCTCGGAAGTCAACACCGTGAAGGACGCCTCCGAGACGACCGTCGTCGGCATCGACGCCGGCATGACGACGCTACTCCGACCGGCGATGTACGACGCGTACCACGCGATTTCGAATCTCTCTCGGCCCGACGCCGACCCGGTTTCGACCATCGTCGCGGGCCCCGTCTGCGAGACGAGCGACGTGTTCGCCGACGGCCGCGACCTCCCCGCCCCCGAGCGCGGCGACTGCCTCGCGCTCGGCAACGCGGGGGCGTACGGCTACGAGATGGCCAGCACCTACAACTCTCGACCGCGCCCCCCGGAAGTCGTCTTCGACGCCGACGGCCCCAGACTGGCCCGTCGGCGCGAGACTCTCGACGACGTCACCGCACTCGAACGAACCGCACCCGAGCACATCCCCAACTGACCAAGCACCCACACAGAACCATGAGCGTACTCAACACCGTTCCCTTCGAAAAGTTCCACGGCACTGGAAACGACTTCTTCGTCGTCGACGCAGACGACCCGGTCCCGGACCGCCCCGCCTTCGCCCGCACCCACTGCGACCGCGAGGCCGGAATCACCCTGAGCGAGAGCGAGCGACGCGGCGCAGACGGCGTCCTGTTTCTCGCGCTCGAATCGCGCTACGACCCGCCGCGGGTCGTCATGACGCTCGTCCAGCCCGACGGCTCCGTCGCCGCCATGTGCGGCAACGGCGCTCGCGTCGCGGCCGCATGGGCCGCCGAGCGAACCGGCACGAACGAGGTCATGATAGACACGCCCGCCGGCACCCGCCGCGCGAGCCTCGACGGCACCGACGTGACCGTCGAGATGGGCGTCCCCTCGTTCGCACCCCGGGACGTGCCGCTCGCGGCCGACGACGAACTCGTCGAGACCGACGTCGAGGGACTGACCGTCACGGTCGTCAATACGGGCGTCCCCCACGCCGTCGCCTTCGTCGACGACGTGGACGACGTGGACCTCGAATCGGTCGCGCCCGCGGTCCGTCACGCACCCGTGTTCCCGGAGGGCGCGAACGTCACGCTCGCCTCGCCCGACGGCGAGGGTGGCTTCCGACAGCGCACCTTCGAGCGCGGCGTCGAAGGCGAGACGCGCTCTTGCGGCACCGGCGCGGTCGCCGTCGTCGCGGCCGCGAAGCGACTCGGGCGCGTCTCCGGCGACGACCCCGTGACCGTCTCCCCGCCGGGCGGCGCGCTCTCCGTGACCGTCCCCGACGAGGGCTCGGCGCTCCTCGGCGGCCCGGCCGTCTACGAGGGCGACGGCCGAGCCGACATCGTCTTCCGCGAGCGATGAGCGGCGACGCCGACGGGTTCGACCCCGTCGCGTTCCTCGAACGGGCCGTCCCCGTCGCGTCGAACGACGACGTGAGCGAGATGCGCGAGCTACTGGTCGAGACGCTCGAAGCCGAGGGTGCCGACCCGACCGTGGACGACGCCGGCAACACCGTCGCCTCGAAGGGAGCGACGGAGCCGGCGACGCACCTCGTCCTCAACACGCACATCGACACCGTCTCGCCGCACGTCCCGTACGCACGCGAGAACGGCGTCATCCGCGGGCGCGGCTCCTGCGACGCCAAAGGCCCGCTCGCGTCCCTGCTGTCGGCCTTTTTCGCCGCCGACCCCGGGCCGGACAGCCGGGTCACGCTGGCCGTCACGCCCGACGAGGAACTCCTCTCGACGGGCGCGGCCGCTCTCGACGTGGACGGTGACATGTACATCGTCGGCGAGCCGACCGGCCTCGACGTCTGTACGGCCGCGAAGGGCCGGTTCGAGGGGACGGTCTCGCTGTCGGGGGTCGCCGCGCACGCGGCCGAACCGCAGTCGGGGAGCAACGCCGTGGACGCGCTCGCGTCGGTCCTCGACGCCCTCCGGTCGTTCGACGACGACCGCGAGGCACACCCCGACCTCGGGCCGGCGACGCTGACGCCGACGATGGTCGACGGCGGGGCGAACTCGAATCAGGTGCCCGCCGACTGCCGACTCGTGGTCGACCGCCGGAGCGTCCCCCCGGAGACGGCCGACGGCTTCCGCGACGAACTCGAATCGACGCTCCGGGCCGCGGTGCCGGACGACGTGGGCGTCGATTTCGCGCTCACCGAGCGCCCGACGCCGTTCCTCGAAGCGTTCGCGACCGACCCCGACCACGAGCTCGTGACGACGCTCGCGGCGGCCTCGCGAGACGCCGGCGGACGGGCGGACGTCCGACCCTTCACCGCCGCGACCGAGGCCTCCTACTTCTCTCCCGCGCCCGTCGTCGTCTTCGGACCCGGCCACCTCGCCGACGACGAGGGCGCGGTCGCGCACGCCGAACGAGAGTACGTGCGCACCGACGACGTGCGGACCGCGGCCGCCGCGCTCGAAGCCGCGGTCGCCGCAATCCTCGCCTAAGTGTCGGCTAATCACAACGTACTTGTTGTCCGAACGATACGTTCCGGACGATGCGCCCTCCCCACCTCAGCGTCGCTCTCCTCGTCGTGGTCGCCCTGTCGCTGTCCGGCGTCGCCGCGGCCGACAGCGGCACCGTCATCGACCACGCGGGCGACGAACTCACGCTCGACGCGGTCGACGGCGAGCACGTCCACGGGACGACCCCGTACGCGCCCGGGACGCTCATCGGCGTCCGCGTGAAGTCCGTCGGCGACACCCATCCGTTCCTCGTCTCGAAGGCCGTCCGCGTCGATGAAAACGGAACCTTCGACGTGACGTTCGACCTCTCGGAACTGTCGCGACTCCGCGGCGGGCCGGTCCAGGTCTCGGTTCGCCGTGACCAACAGACCATCTACGAGGAGAACGCCACACTCGTGACGTACGACATGCCCGAGAACTCGACGCTGACGCCCGACGTCGGAGAGGCCGACGCGACGGCCGAAACGGCGTCCTCGCCGCCCGCGACGAGCGATTCGCCGTCCGGAATCGAAATTCCCGGATTCGGCGTGGGCGTCGGCGTCGCCGCGCTCGTCGTCGCGTCGTTCGTCGTCGCCCGCGGCGTCTGAGCGCACGGTCCCGCGTTCACCCATTCTCCATGCTCTCACGTTCGCCCGTTCGCTCGCGCCGACCGCCCCGCCGACCCGGAACGCAACGCCCTTTTCCCACCCTCTCTTGTGTCGGCGTATGTACGAGGCGGTCTACGCACACCCCGACGGCGAGAGCACGGTCAGTCGCGTCGCCGTCGCCGCCGGGCGGTACGACTACGACGGCGTCGTCGTCCGCGCGCTCGACGCCCGCCCCGACTACGACCGCCTCCGCGAGGCGCTCGACGTGGACCTCGTCGACGCCGTCGAAATCGACGCGTCCGACCCGGAGCGCGCCAGCGGCGCGGTCGGCAACTACCGGCCACAGCGCGAACTGCTCGTCCTCCGCGGGGGGACGAACGCGCTCAACCGATTCGCCGTCGAACAGCCGCGAGTAGACGTGCTCTCCCGGCCCATGGCGGGCGAGGGCAACTTCAACCACGTCCTCGCCAAGGCCGCCCGCGACAACGGCGTCCGCGTCGAGTTCGACTTCGGGCCGGTGCTCCGAAGCGACGGGGGGACCCGCGTGCAGGCCATCTCGGCGCTCCGGAAGCTCCGCGAACTCGTCGAGTACTACGACGCGCCCTACGTCGTCTCCGCGACCCCGTCGTCGCATCTCCAACTGCGGAGCCCCCGCGAGTTGGCGGGGCTGGGCGAGGTCATCGGCTTCGACCGCGAGCAGGTGCTCGACGGCCTCCGCGAGTGGGGCCGCCTCGCGGCGCGCAACCGCGAGCGCACGTCCGAGTCGTTCATAGCCCCCGGCGTCAAACGGGGACGATATGAAGAAGACGATTGAGGAACACGCCGCCCGCTTTTCCCACATCGCCGCGGAGTACGACGACTCCCAAGACAGCGACGAGTACCGCGCGTGCGTCTCGCTCGTCGTCCACTACGCCGACCCCTCCCCCGAGGACGTGGTGCTCGACCTCGGCACCGGCACGGGCGCTATCGCCCTCGCGCTCGCCCCCGACGCGAAGCGCGTCGTCGGCCGCGACATCAGCGAGGGAATGCTCGAACAGGCCCGCACCAAGGCCGCCGAGGTCGGCATCGAGAACGTCGCGTTCGGCGAGGGCCGGTTCCGCGACCCCAACGTGGGTGACGAACAGGTCGACATCGTCGTCACCAACTTCGCCATGCACCACCTCTCCGACGAGGAGAAACGCGAGGCCATCGACGTCATCGCCGCCCTCGAACCCCGGCGATTCGTCCTCGGCGACGTGATGTTCTTCGGGACGCCCGACCCCGACGAGCCGTTCTACTCGCCCGAGGTGGACGACCCCGCGACCGTCGGCTTCCTCGCCGACGCGCTCACGGACGCCGGGTTCGTCCTCACGGCCGTCGAATCGGTCCACGAGCAGGTGGGCGTCCTCGTCGCCGAGCGAGCGCCGACCGCCGACGAGTGAGCTGAGCCGATGAAGCACCTGCCCAAACACCTCCGACCGCGGCGACGATATCTCGCCGTCGAAATCGAGATGTGGCCCGACGCCGACCTCGCCCGCGGGCCGTTCCAGCGCGAACTCTGGTACGCCGCGCAGAACCTGTACGGCGACGCCGGGAGCGCCGACGCCGACCTGACCGTCCTCGGGTTCGACTCCGCCGACGGCATCGCCGAGACTATCGTCCGCGCCCGGCGCGGCCACGTCGAGGAGGCCCGCGCCGCGCTCGCCTGCATCGACGCCGTCGGCGGCGACCCGGTCGGGGTGAGAGTGCGAGGCGTCTCGGGGACAGTGCGTGCCTGTTCGGAAAGGTATTTACACGGCCGGGCCGGAATTTCCGAGGAGAGAACCGTCGTGTTCGAGAACGACTCCCGAACCGCCGTCGTCCGCGACTCACTCTTGGACGTCGGCGGTTCGGACGGGTTCACGGGCGCGACGCAACTCGATTTCGAGTGATATTCCATGCAGGGACAAGCGCAACAACAGGCGTACGACCGCGGGATTACGATCTTCTCGCCGGATGGTCGACTCTATCAGGTCGAATACGCTCGCGAGGCCGTCAAGCGCGGCACCGCGAGCATCGGCGTTCGAACGCCCGAGGGCGTCGTCCTCGCGGCTGACAAGCGCTCTCGCTCGCCGCTGATGGAACCGACGAGCGTCGAGAAGATTCACAAGGCGGACGACCACATCGGT
>ENA-ORDC01001334-ORDC01001334.1-marine-metagenome-genome-assembly--contig:-NODE-1334-length-18807-cov-2.824933_pt1 | contig 18807 bp, 14 predicted proteins | sample MGYA00237783_ERZ508515 | MGnify/ENA primary metagenome ERZ508515 (study PRJEB26186, sample SAMN06268792) | marine metagenome | isolation source: Eden Landing Ponds, San Francisco, CA, USA | place... | reverse complement strand
TGCCGTATCACGGACCACTACTATAAAAATATTATATGTGAATCGGAATAGACCTAAATATTCACCTGGCAGCAACGGACGTGCGGAGAATGGGCCCAGGCATCTGGTCTCTCACGAGGACTCCCCCGCCATCTCCACAGACTGGGCTGAGGCGACCCCGAGAAATCTTGAACCCCGTTCGTGGTGGCTCTACCCCGGGGAAAGCATCTTTCTGAGCCGATTGCAGCATTCGTGCTTCACCGACAGCGGCGGGGTACTTCAAAATGGTCGTGATTATCAGAGTAATCAGGACCACCGGTGCCAGAAGTCTCATAACCAATTTTCCGATGATAGAAGGGTTCTATCCCCCGGAATTCGGATTTGTCTAACGGCATAAATCATATGTCGCTATACCAAAGCCGCGACCGCCGTTCCACAGATTCGGCGTTTGGATTTCTACAAACCACCATTCAATTGATATGATGCTCACTATCGCCGGCACTGTCTAGTTAGCAACCTCACCTAGGATTCGATAATCTAACGCTGATGCAGTCGCTGAAACTATAGTAATACAAAAATTGTACAAGGCACCGGGCGACGGCAGTCTGACTGCCGACCCAAGAGTGATGAAGTCGATTCTCATTTCGAGGGTCTAAAACCATTTTCAATGATGTTTCGGTCTACGTAGTCAGGGTGATTGCTCAACTCGGCTCGAAAGAGGGGATAGTCGGACATCCATAACCATCAATGAGAAAATCAGCGTCTGAAAGGTCGTGTCTCTCGGCGAGTTATGAATAAATTCAGTCGCTGAATCGGTGCCTCAGTGGTCGAAAAAGTCGACGCCGAGCAACAGCTTTGAGTCGAGGTCTATTGCACCGTGCACCCAAGACAATTCGCCGTTGATGCGGACAGCGGTCTTATCAACTGCCACCCGCGTCGGAGCAGCCGGTGGCGGTCTAGGGACGCTGTCAGCAAGCCGATGTACCACTGCTAAACCGCTTGATGTGAGCGTCCAACGCCTAATTCAGCGAGAATCATTTTGTGTCTCTCTGAGCGAACAACCGGTTGCGTGGAGTCGGACGGCGAACACTCTAGAGTGGTGACCATAACTTCTGAACACCCGTGGGGCACACGGTTATGATCGCGTCGTGGCTTCCAAACCGTTTGGCAGCGCCGCAGTAGCAGCAACATAGGCAGTCAACATCGATGCGTCAAAACTTTACAAACCACTCACAGGCGTTCGCTCTGCTTACGCTCCCAACAATTCATCTAACTCCTGTCTGAGTCCTCGTTGAGCAGGTCTGCGACCACTTTGGACAAGATACTCAACTACTGTATGTTTCTCAAAATCCGCTAACTATACAGTGCTTATAAGAATGTTTTATCTAATATCACTTTTTCTTGATCAGAGTTATGATCGATAGTTGTAACTGTGCATTGTTCGCTCGTGGTGTCGAGATATGCATAGGTTGTAACACCATTATGACTTTGCGCATCATAGTAGTGTTTTTTATAGAGATATTCGACGCCATCCACTTGGGAAGATCCCTCTGCTCGGAATTGCGGTGTGTGTCCTTGTGGACAAATTACCTTATTATAGGACGATAATATATTATGAATCGCATTATAATTTTGACAGACAAAATACCCCTGATCTTGGGTTAGTGTGTCCGTTTCTGCTGACGCAAGCGGATCACCCGGGGTTAACCACGCATGGTGATGGAAGTAGACGATCTTCGTATCATTCCCAGCCTTTGCGAGCTGTCGATCTAACCATTGAAGGTCCTTGTATGGAACGTACCCAACTGACCAACCGTAACCTGAGCCGACAGATCCGTTTACCGCACCCGGTCCTGCGGTATTCACCATCAGAACTGTAACGCCGTCATCGTAGGTTCGTTTATACCGGAGGTGAGCTCGATCGTCTGATTCGAGGAAATACTGAAGCGGAATATCGTGGTTCCCGGGGACTACAGCTACCCTGTCACCGTAGCCACTCTGGTCAACCAATTCCCAGAACCGACTGTAAAACTCAGGTGTCGAATGCTCGTAATAGTCACCCTCGTAAGTAGCGCCTTCCCCTACTGCATCGAACGTATCACCCCGCGTAACTGCATCTCCATTAAAGAATAAGAAATCAATGCTGTACTCCTCAAAGAGCGCAGTTATGTCTTCAGTGAGTAGTTCACCAGCACCCCACTTTGATTCGCGAGGATCAATATGACTATCAGAGAGCCATCCAATCCGTACCATTATAGTGCCTCCATATCGAGCGCGATCGTTGTTGATCGGGAAATTGTCGCATTCCCCGGGGAATCAGTCTTCGCCTCAAACAGGAATGTATGACTCGGGAGACGATGTCCGTTGTTCATTCCCATTACGACGTTTTGTGCCTCTGTAAGGTAGGTTTCGTCGTATAACTGGGCACTCCCGAGCGTTGAGACTTCGATCAGTGTTTTCCTAACTGGGCCATCCTCCAGCGGAACAATCCCTTGAGGGCTGTTGATCGCTGGTCGGTTTGCGATCGAGACTCGTATATTTGTTTCTACGCCTTCATCTGCCTCAATGCAGCTATTTAGTCTCAGGATGGGAACTTTCCCTGGTGGAAAAGGAAGAATTCCATACTCGACCCCCGCGTTGACGTCTTGGTAGGAGTTCGTCTGGGGCTGGATATCCTGTTGAAACGGCCGGACCATCCAAGATGATTCCCTTGTACCGGAAAACTGCAACGTATGTGTGAACCCACCAACTGTAGTACTCCCAAACTTCTCTCCAGGCAAGACTTCTTTGAGTGAATGACCCTCAGTTGAATTATTTTCCTCACTATCTCCTACTGGTGTACTATTTGTGGTTTCTGTATTGGTCTCAGTTGAGGGTTCCGTGCTACTACGGCTGTTACATCCCGCAACTGCGGTCGCTGTGCCAGTTCCCATTAGTGTCAGTGCCTTTCGCCGAGAGAGTGATAGCCACTCTCTCGGGTGGGTACTATTGTCACCCATAAAAAAGAAATAGGATTAATAATATATATCATTTCCCATTTTAATATTGTGGGAATAATGTAGTATCACATTCATAATTAGATGGGCGGATGACAAGATTGTTTTCAGTGGTAGTGGGCAAGTGCAATGGCTAACCAGGGACGCGGGGCAAGGAGTTAGCCGAGACTGCGCAGAACTAAACAGTTGGAGGGAGAGGAATTCGGTTGTAGTGGATGTTTGCAGCCCTTCCTCCGCATGACGACTCTTTCTATTATTTTCTTACACCAAAGGAGGTGTATAGTAAATTGGAAAACACAATGATCCACTTTCAGTCCTTATTTGAACACCGCCTTCATATCTGGGGAATACACTTTCTGGAGTACCGACTCGGTTATGCTCCATATAGACAAGCGGCAGTAGCCATTTCTCCGCTGGAGGCACTGTATTGCGATTACGTATGGGCAGTGATGAACTCAGTGAGATGGTCATTGAACTTGTCCGCTTGTTCCCACTGTGGCCAGTGTGCAGCCTGCTCATAGACGTAGATCTCTGATTCCTCAAGGAGGTTGTCGTCAACGTATCTCATCGTATCTGCCGGCGTACCGGGATTGTGATCCGTGTGTATAATCAAAGTGGGTAGGTCGATACTCTTGAAATCTTCATCTCCGATACGGCCAAACTCGGACGTCGCCTCGTATATCCTCGGCATTTCAGCTTGCACGTCGTCGCGCTGATAGAGCTGGTAGCGAATGTCAACGAGTTCTTGGGGCGGTTCATCGTGAAAGAGCCAGTCTACTCGGCGTTCGACGAGTTCTCGTGGGTAATTATGTTCGATCATCTCCTTTGTTCGATCCATCAGATCCTGATTTTCACCTTCCATCTGCGTGATTTGCTCGTCCGATAGTGCGCGTCGATGCAGGTCCTTTGTGAGCCCCGCCGTCGTATTCAGACAGATCGTTTCGAGGTGATCAGAGCGGTTGACTGCCATCCAACTCGTGATCCAGCCTCCGAGCGATTCGCCCGACAGATGTACGGAATCATAGTCGAGATGCTCAATGAACGCTTCGACGTGGTTCGCGTAATCTTCGAGCCTATAAGACCCCGGCTTGCTAGTAAACCCGTGGCCGAGCAGATCAATCGCGTAGACGGCCCGATCCTCGAGTGTCGTTGCGAGCGTGAGCACGTTCTTCAGATACGCCTCGGCGTGGCCGCCAATGCCGTGTAAGAGCACGAGCGGAGGTTCGGAACCACTCCCCGCGTGCAAGCACCGTGTTCGATACGTCCCGTCGTCGAAATACGAGATTTCTCCACCAAGCATGTCAACCCATGCGCTGGTCGTTTCAGGCATACGTTGACGAATTACGGCGGTACCACATTAAACCTGCTGGAGGGAACCGTTGCGGATACAGACACCGATATGGACCACTCGGATCGCCAAAAACCGATATTGGGTTAGGATGATTGTTAGCAGGTAACGTCCTCAACTGAACAGCCGCAGTCCTCGCCCAGCAGCTGGTCAGCCCATCAAGTGCTTCGAATTACTCCGGCGGTGCGGCCTGTCCCTCTTCCGGATCGTAGGTGACTTCTTTTCCCCACCAAAAAAGGCCATCCTGCATCTCATCGGGGTACCACGTGACCGGCTCCCAGTTCGGGTCAAGGATAGAATATCCCCCGGCGAAAAGCTCGATCTGGTGTCCAGAGGGTTCGAGGTGGTACAGGTAGTGGGCCTGTGAGACGCCGTGTTTGCCCGGTCCGCCCGTCAACTGTACCTGCTGGTCGCGCAGAACGTCGGCCGATCGGTAGAGGTCACCCTGCGAGGGCAGATAGTACGCGAGGTGGTTGAGCTGTCGTTCGGGCGCTTTGACGAACGCGATTTCGTGCACCAGCGGTGAGACACTGATCCAAGTCGCGATCTTTCCGTCGTCCTCGTCCACAATCTCCTCACGGAGGGAGAAGTCGAGGACATCTTCACACCACGCTGTGGCTTCCTCGACGTTCGGAACGAAGAAATTGATATGGTCGATCCGACGGGCTTCTGCTCCACGATCAACGCGCTTCTGAGGCTGATTCTTTAATCCACTTTTTTCCTCGTCGTCTATCTCGACGCGGTCTATCTCGTGAAAGAGTTCGAACTCGAATCCCGCTGGCGAATCGAACCGGATCGATCGGCCGTGGTGAGGTTCGGACCCTTCCGAACGCCACTCGATCTCGTACCCCGAGTCTTCGATACGTGACGCATACTCATCGAGGTCGTCGTCAGTCTCCGTTTGCAGTGCGACGTGACCAATGCTAGGTGCTTCCGACTCAGTGAGGATCAGCGTGTACGCTTCCCAGTCCCCCCACGCCCGCATATAGATGCGACCGTCCTCTCTGAACTCTTCTTCCAGACCCAGTACGTCGTGAAAGTGATCACGGGAAGCCTCAAGGTCGGGACATAGCAGTTCCACATGGCCTAGTGTTGCAACAGCCATAGGTACCGATCTATACCAATTATACTTTAAGGTTTGGTTCGACCAACCATAATCGGAACGCCAATGTGGATTTCACACCGCTGACGCTATCTGTCGATGCCGTAGATGGTAGTGCTGACGACGTTTTCGATTCCAGTGACACCGTTGGCGTTCAACACGATAATCCAGTCGTTGCTTACTCAGTTGGTGATGGCTGCAGAACTCGCTGGGCGATTTCAGGTGCGAACAGTGCCTCATTCGGTTTTTCGAGTCGTGCAACCCGCGAAAACGCGTCAGAGACGATCGGATCCGTGTGTGCAGTTTGGATGAGCTCTCCGAGATACCAATTGATGACATCCAAATCGTGTGTTTCCGCGCCGTCCGATGTGGTATCGAGGAATGATTTGATGCTCGCAAGGAACCACGGAACAGGAACCCTTTGAGGCTTATCGCCCTCTGTTTGGGGGAAGGTAAAGTCAGAGCAGACGGCAAGGAACCACGGAATATCGATGATTTCTCCGATCGAATCGAAGAACCGTGGGGCGAGGTTTTCCTGACCGCCGTCAGCCAGCGTGTGGTGCAGTTGAAGCGCTTCAAGCGCGGCTACCGACATCCCCTGGCCGTAAATTGGATTGAAACTGGTAATTGCGTTCCCGATGACCAGCAAGTCCTCGGGGAACTCATCGAGGTGTTCGTACCGACGTCGCTGACTGAACGGGAATGGGTACTTGGTGATCTCGTCAGTCGTCCACGACTGCTCTCTGAGGAGATCTGCGATATCGGGGCCCGGTAATGAGTCGGCAAATTCGACGAATCCGTCTCGGGTCGTCGGTGGGTGATCTTCGAACATCCCGATGAGAGTGACAACCCATTGATTGTCCTCTATCGGTACAGCAGTCGCTGTCCGGTGACCGTTGGGCATACCCGGTGACGGAGCGTACAGAAACGCTCGACGGTCGTCTGGCGGCCGTTCGATCGTCACACTACAGTATGCTAGATCTTGGTGGACCTTCTCGACCGGTGGTCTGGTATAGCCGTGGCGTTCGAGCCAGTCGGGCGTGTGGGAACGACGGCCAGTCGCGTCTACGACGAGATCAGACCTGAGTTCGATACGGCCCTCATCTTCGTAGGCGACACCATCAACTGATTCCCCGTCGTCGCTCGATAGATATTCTACGACATGACAACCGTCGCGGATGGTCACGCCGTCGGTGTCGGCGACGTGGTTTCGGACTGTGTTCTCGAACAGGGGGCGGGACGCCGTGTACGATGGCAGGCGACGATCCCCGTTTGCGAGGTAGTCGCCGATTTGGTAACGATGCAGGTTCGTCGATTCGTCGATCAACACCCCTCCGGACGAGATCAGGTCGTCACAGAACCCCGGCAAAAGGTCGGCAATCGTCGACCGGCCGCCCTCAAGCAACACGTGCACGTGGTCGCCCTGTGGTACACCACGTCGAACTTCAAGTGTGTCCGAAAGTGTATCGCGCTCGAGTAGCGTTACCTCCTCGTAGTAATCGGCGAGCACTCGAGCAGTAACCAGTCCTGCCATACTCCCGCCGATCACGATCGCGTGTTCGTCGATTATATCGGTCTGTTCACTGTTGTACCGCGGAACAGTCTCTAGGGTCATTGGCTTCCTCGTCCAACACGGTGCGAGTCAAAGTATAAATAAGTACTGTTTATGATGGTGATAGATTATGATGGACCGTAAGTGGCTGTGAGATATAGTCCCACACGGCTGATTTTGCACTGCACGTAATCTCCTTAGCCTTAGACAGTTGAATAGATGAAATAACAAATGTACAGATGTTACAAACATTGCGTCTGGACTAAAGAGGGTATCAGGTCGACTGATATTCCCCCATCTGTCAGGAGGCACCCAAATCCATCAAAAGGAAATCATCGCCGCTGATCGGCTGATTTACGAACCGCGTAAGTGTGGTGGTGGCGACCTATAGTTTGTCGGCTACGATGGACCGGAATAATTATAATTATGGTTGTTAACTACTGGCGTATGAGACGGGACGAACGGATCGACAAAATCGACGAACTGGTTTCGTCGAAGCACGATCTCCTTTCGCACCTCAGAGATCAGTCCGTGTCGACGCAGGCCCAGTTAAGCGAATCACTCGGAGTGACAGTGGCAACGATTTCACGGAACCTCTCGGACCTCGAAGAGCACGGGTTGGTAGATCGCTCAGATGGGCAGTATTCGCTTACGACGTTCGGCGAGCGCGTGCTCAATCGCAATATCCAATATCGGGCGGATTTGGCGGAGGTCTGTACGTTTGAGACGGTCCGCTCAATCTTTGACGAAGCAATCGACTACCACGCGCCAATACTCTCCGATTGTGAAGTCGTGTTCTCCGACCAGAAGGCACCGGATGCGGGACTGAACGCCATCCGAACCGAAGTCCAAGAGGCGATCACGGTACGTGCAGTATTCGATAGCCTTCTCACCAGCTATTTCAGTGTCTACTTTCACAGTTCGACGGCGCCAAAGACGGAGATCACGTACGTAGTTCCTGAGGATCTCTCAGATTCACTTCGGTTGAATTATCGGGATATGATTGAAGAGGTGTCCGAAACGCAACCGATCGAACTCCTGCTTACGCCAAACCCAGTCGAGTATTCGATTACTGTAACTGAACAACGTACTGGCGAGAAACAAACTTGGATTATTGCTCACAGCGGGTCGGGCGTCGAAGCCCTCGTTCGAAATGACGCGCCAGAAGCCGTCGAGTGGGCCGAATCAAAAATAGAAGAATACATTGGCACGGCTTCCGAATTGGACATCTGAGATTACGGTCCGACTCAAGCGTCTCGTGAACTGGATGTCAATCGAGAAGATCATCACGACATAAACTATAGTAGCGTTTGCAACTGAGTGCGCATTCGATCGCACGCCGTCGTGCGATCAGATGAGCGAAGACGTGCAAACGCTACTATAACTCGTTCGATTCTGCGCGTTCTACCGGCTGGATGAGATGATACCATCAAGCGGTGAGGAGAGGACTATGGTCGATCACTAGAGACCGGAGAATGTGTCGTGAGCGCCTTTATGGCAACTCCGTAGCTCTCCTACGAATGATTCTCACATCTGTACACCTGTTATGAAGGAGCGGGCTACATCTCGAGGCCTGTGTTGTGTCTCTACTGGTCCGGGGGATGGGAAAATATGAGAATACTTTCATTAAGATTCGGATTTGCACGAAATGCAAGGGTTGGCGGAGAGAAGTGGTAGTTTCCTGACCGTCGTGTCGATCTACAGTACACTCACACTCCTTTCACGTCTTTCACCAGATGATTCCGACAGGGTTGGGATCTCGAGTGTTCGTGGGGCGATTGCGACTTCTGAAATCCTCCAGCGGAGCGAGAGTCCCGTGTTTGGCCGTCTAACCCCCTATGTTGTTTCATCGGCGCGCGGAAAGTGCCGCAGTTTGCAACGTTTGGGAATTGTTCGTCTGGCCCGTATGGTAGAGAGTAGCGCTCAGAGAGTTGCCAGAGCTTGGATAGTAACTCCGGGCAGAACTTTAGTTAATAGCGGGGACCGGAGGGGACATCGATCGGCGCGTAGATGACATTCAGGCCCATGAACGCGCGTGGACCGCGCTCAGGTCCCGAACGCGGTAGTCGATGAAACAGCTCCGTATGTGCGGAAAAACGAGATCGTGAGATCTCTATCAGTCCTCTCCGGCTGCCACGGCCGAGTGCTGACTGGTCGGTTTCTCTTCAGTCTCTGGTTTTGCTTTCCGGAGAGTGACTGAGATAAGTCCGACACCGACGAGGAGGAAACCACCGAATACGATCGTCGCCCGAGGTCCCCAAATGTCGGAGATCCCACCGCCAACGATTGGGAGAATGCCGCCTCCAAGGATTTCACCCAGTCCGGAAGTGATGCCAACTGCTGTCGCAGCGCGTTCGAATCCGACGGTTTCCGTTGGAATGACGATCATCAAGATCGGAATGAAACCAGATCCAAAGGAGAACGCGAATAGCGTCAGGAAAATTGCCCACTGCGGAGTTCCGGCTGGAAGGAACGCGTGCCCCACCCCAATCAGACCACTGACGGTAGAGAATCCGATAATGACGTCCCGTCGGTTGTGATACACGTCGGTCAGTTTTCCGACCACGATGCTGCCGATTGTTGCCCCGAGGCCGAAGCCGGTCATAATCATACCCATCGATTGGCCGGTAATGCCGTGCACCATTTGGAGGTAGAACGGTTCAAAGGTGGAAATAACCCAGAGCCATCCCATAAAAATAACCGTGCCAACAGAACAAATCAGGACATTTCTCTCGCTGAGAACCTCCATCACGGAGGGTCGTTCGCTCTTCGAGGAGTTCTCCAATTCCATAGATGACGGAGGATCTCGCATCACGAACCACGTCAGAGACGCAAGGACAGCCCCTGGAACGGCGATTAAGTAGAAAGCCACCCGCCATCCGAATAATGCGCCCAGTGTGGTGACTACTGGAGGAGCAATCACGGTGCCTCCGAAGATGAGCATCGAGGTATTTAGTCCGATGATGCCGCCTCGACCCTCGGCTGGGCTCTCCTCACTCAGCGTTGATGACACAGGCGACCATGTCCCGCCCTCTCCGATGCCCATCAGACCGCGGATCGCTAGTAACTGTAGGAAGCTTTGTGCCATCCCCGTCAGCCACCCAAACATAGCTGCGAACAGGGTGCTACCAACGATAGCAACACGCTTCCCTCTCACCGTTCGTTCTGAGAGGGTGCCGATGACAAATACGCCGACCCCAAATGTAATGGCAAAAACCGAGACTACGGCCCCGACGCGACTCTGAGACATCCCGAATTCCTGTGCAATGCTCGGGAGGAGGTATGCAATGCTGAACCTTTCGATGCCAACAAGGAACCAGATTCCGGACAGGAGGAGGAAGATCTTCCTGAAGTACTTCATTGGGTCACCTCGTCAGCCAGTATTCGGCCTGATCTAATTGTTCTCATTCTATATTCTGTTGGTGCGATTCGTGACTCTCTTTCTATCACAGGTGGTGTGCCGTCCACACTGTCTACTGCTATGGTATGCATTGACGCAACCCAATAGACACCGATAAATGAATATTATATAAACTTACCTTTCTCATTGTAATCTTTTGAATACGGTGTTTCGTAACCGGCCTCTGCGGACACACGAAATTCCAGACCAGATATCCGGCGCGACTCGCCTACTGATTCCCAGAAAATTATTTATACTCCCATCATTATTAACAAATAATGACACAAAACGGGTCGGGGGCAGGGATTATGCGACTCGTCACGGAACGATCCGACATTCTGCAAGCCCTAAACGAAGGCCATCAGACGCAGACGGAACTAAGTGAGGAAATCGGCGTTTCGGTTTCATCGATTTCACGATATCTCGGCGATCTCGAAGAGCGCTCACTCGTGACGCGAAGCGACAGTCGGTACCTCCTGACCGGGCGGGGAAAGAGGCTGCTGGCCTCGTTTGAGCGGTTTTCCAAAGAAGTCGACTATCACTGTCGTGTCGACCGTGCGATCCAGTCTTTCGACGGATACCTTGATTACGAGTCTCCGATCCTCGAGGGATGTGACGTAGCATTCTCGGATGACCGGGCGCCCAGTTCTGCACTCAACTTGATTAAAAATGACGTTAAATCGGCCAGCCATATTCAATCGCTGTTCTATCAGGCATTGACGAGTGTCTTCGAGGCCCATATCGAAATACTTCGTCGAACAGATCAGCGCGTTCGATTCGTGTTTCCCGACGAATTAGGCGACACCCTTCGATCAGCTTTCTCCGAGGACATCGAGGAGCTGTCGCAATACCAGGAGTTCGAGCTCTATCTCACCGACGTTGATGTCGAATACTCGGTCACCGTCGCAGTAACCGAAGACGGGTCGAAGAGCGCCTGGGTGATGTCTCACACATCTTCGGGAGTTCACGCAATCATCCGGAGTGAATCAGAACAAGCCGTCGAGTGGGCAGAAACCCAAATCGAACACGCACTCACCACTGCAGAGCAGATCGAATCGCACGATTAGACTCCGCGCGTGAGTGGTATGCCGCCGTTCAAACACGAACACCATAATGGTTATATACTATTGAACCAACTGTGGTATCGAAACGATGACAAACGTCCGTAAAGCGGATCACGTGCACCTACGGGTACAATCACTTGAAGAGTCAGTTCAGTTTTACGAACAGATATTCGGTCTTCGAGAGAAGCAACGGGACGCGGGTGTCGTCTACTTAGAGAATATCCCTGAAAACCACTACCACCGGATTAACGACGGCTTCGAACTGGCTGTCGAGAAAGGTGAACCCGGTCTCGACCATGTCGGATACCGAGTTACAGATGAAGTACTTGATAAAGCCATAGAAGGGCTCTCCGCGGAGGGTCACCCTCACGACGAAACGAACGGCAGTGAACCAGGCCAAGAGCGAGGAGTTTCGTTCACGCTCCCCGGCGGGGCTTCAATCGAATTGACTGTCGTCGAAAAGCAGTCGGACGTTTCGCTTGATGACTCTGCGTATCCGCAAACGCACCACACTCCAAATGGACTTGATCACGTGACCCTCTCCACGGATGCTGTTCAAAAAGACGGGGAATTTCTCCGGGATACGCTTGGATTCAAGATTTCGGAGGTGATGATGGCCGGACCGGATCGATGGGGGGCCGCATTCACGCGACTCGGAGCCCATCACCACGACCTCGGTCTTCTCGATGCTGATATGACCGGCCACGTTGGACTCGACCATATCGCGTGGGAAATGCGGAATATGACCCATATGAAACAGTTTATGGATTTCTTCGGTCGATACGGCGGAACAGTCGATATGAACTTCACACGGCATCCTATCGGCAACAACATCGCAGTGTATATGCTCGACCCATCCAATTTTGTCCACGAAATTGCGATCGAACTCCAGACGCTCGACGAGGACACACCGACGCTGTTCCACGAGGGAGATCCGAACAGACTGCTAAGCGATTGGCCTGGGACATTCCCGGAAGTTGGGGGAGAAGAATAATCGATGCAATATCTTCGTCTGTCTGAGGGGACGGGAACGGAGCGCTAACTGCGATAATCATACTGGTAACAGTCGAACTATGGACACAGACGTAACAATTGTAGGTTGTGGACCGGTTGGGGCCGTCACTGCGAACTTATTGGCCCAAGCCGGCCACACCGTGGACGTATACGAAAAGCGAGAAGAGATTTTTCAGATTCCGAGAGCCGTCGCGTTCGACGACGAAGTTATGCGGGTCTTTCAGGACGCCGGCCTCGGCGCACAGATGGCGTCGGCGGTTCACCCCCCAGCGAAGAAGTATCGGTTCCTCTCCGCCCGGAAAGAGACGATGTTCAATATGCAAACCCGAGACTACGTCGAATTCAACGGGTGGGGCAAAGTCTATTCGTTTTATCAACCGGACCTCGAAGAGGAGCTACGGGCCGGATTCGAACGGTTCGACCACCTCTCTCTCTATGAGGCGCACGAGGTTGAGGGAATCACACAACGGGAAGAGAGTGTGGTGACTACTGTCAGGGATCGGAATTCGAATTCCGCTCGAGAAATCACAAGTAAGTTCGTTGTCGGGTGTGACGGAGGAAGCAGTACCGTCCGGCGATTACTGGACGTCACACTCGAGGACTATGGCTTCGACGGAAAGTGGCTCGTCGTGGACGTCGAACTCGAAGATGGGTCTGGACTGCCTCAGTACCCGAGTCAGTTTGCGGATCCTAGCCGGCCGACGACGTTTGTACCCGTCGGACCAAACCACTACCGTTGGGAATTCAAGATACTCGACAGCGAATCCGAGGCCGAGGTCGATACACAAGCGGGGATTGAATCCCTCCTCGCGAACTGGCTTGAACACGACAATTACGGTATCATCCGGAAACAGGTGTACGAGTTCCACGCGCTCCTCGCAGACGAGTGGCGATGTGATCGGACGTTCCTCGCGGGTGATGCTGCTCATCAGATGCCGCCGTTCGCCGCGGAAGGGATGAGTACCGGTATCCGTGACGCACAAAACCTCGCTTGGAAACTTGATGCAGTACTTCGGGATGTTGCCTCGTCTGGACTCCTCAACTCGTACGAACGTGAGCGAAAGCCCCAAGCAGAGCAAAATATTGAGCTGTCGATGCGGCTCGGACGGTTGATACAGATGGATTATCCACTGGCGATCGTCCGGGACGCCGTGTTCCGCGCGCTCCACGCGATTCCACCGGTGCACGCAAAACTGGACGAACTGAGTCCCGATCCGTCACGGTTGTCGGGCGGTTTCCAGTCGGTGAATCACGTCGGCAGTCGACATCGAACCGGTCTGCTCGGTCGGATCAAATCCGAAATCGGAGACGACGAATCGGCTGCCGGAGCGCTCTTCCCCCAACCCACGGTCCAGGATCCATCGGGCGAAATGAGCCGTCTCGACGAATGTATCACTGGATTCGGGCTCTTCGGGCGCAACTGCGATCCGACTTCGTTCCTCTCGACGCAGGATATCGAGTATCTCGACGACATCCAGTGTTCGTTGTTCCGTGTTCCGACGTCCGTCACCGATCTCGTGGATGGCGATTCGGAGACGAGCGTTATCTACGACCGGGACGGGACGCTCACGGATTGGTGGGCTGACTACCGCGAAGACGTTGTTCTCGTCCGTCCGGACCACTTCGTCTACGGTATGTGTGCTCCATCCGATCTCCCCGCACTCATCGGAGACTTACGAGAGGACTTAGAAAGCGCTTCGACGACACCAGCCGCCGGTACAGCGCCAGGAGCCGACCAACGAAACACGATACTTGAGTAAACAATGAACGAACACACGTTTAACGATGGGACAAGCGACACGAGTCAGCTGATACCTAGTATGGCAGATAACACCCAGCTCCGCGCACTGTTCGAGACGTCACTCCAGAAATACGCTGACCGAACGGCTGTCGTAACCGACACCGAACACCTCACGTACCGAGAGCTCAATCGCCGGGCGAAGGCGTTTGCCCGAGCACTGATCGAACGGGACATCGAAATCGGTGACCGAGTAGCAATACTGCTATCGAATCGAACGGAGTTCGTCATAGCAGACATCGGCATCGTGAAAGCGGGTGCCGCCCGTGTCCCGATTAACCACCAACTCACGAGGGGCGATATCGAAACGGTGCTCCGGGACGCAGGGGCCGGTGTCGTCGTTACTGGGCCCGAGTTCATCGAGACTATTGATGAGCTCGCTGATGAAATTCCAGCGCTCGAACACGTCATCTCGGTTGCTGACGAACGAGAACTCCCCGAGGAATTTAGCTCGTTCGAGTCACTCACTGTCTCAGACGACGAGCTGCAAACGCCTAAGACCGAACCCGGAGATATAGCAGGTCAGTTCTACACGGGAGGCACGACTGGGAAGCCGAAGGGGGCCATCCACACCCAAGCGGGTCTGGGACTGAACCTCCTAAATCACCTTGCGACTTTCGACATCAGCGGTGACGATACGCTTCTGATATCGACACCGCTCTCCCATTCGGGTGGGATGTTCCTGTGGAGTGGTCTCCTTTGCGGAGCTACAGTCGTTGTTCACGACGGATTCGACGAGGAGGACATCCTTGATGCGACTGAAACCCACGGCGTGACGTGGACGTTTATGGTCCCGACGATGCTCTACCGCCTCCTCGACAACTACGATGTGGATGCATACAACACCGAATCACTTGAGACAATCGTCTACGGCGCTGCTCCGATGACCTCTGATCGACTTCGGGAGGGTATTGAGGCGTTCGGATCTGTCTTCATACAGTTCTACGGACAGACCGAAGTCCCGAACCTCATTACTACTCTCGGGAAAGCGGAACATCAGTCGTGTATTGACAATAACGAGTACGAGCGTCTCAGATCCGCTGGCACCCCGACGCTATTATCGGATATCAAGGTCGTCGATATCGAGACACGGAAGGAAGTGCCAACTGGTGAAGAAGGAGAAATTCTCGCGCGCGCGCCATATGTGATGGATCGGTACGCTGGACGACCCGACGCGACTGAGGAGACGTTGCAAGACGACTGGCTTCGAACCGGTGATGTTGGGCGGGTTGATGACGAAGGCTATCTGTATCTCCTTGATCGCCTGAATGATGTGATCATCAGCGGGGGAATGAACGTCTACTCAACCGAAGTTGAGGAAACGCTGGCAGAGCATCCAGATATCAAGGAAGTCGCTGTCATAGGTGTTCCACACGAGACATGGGGTGAACAGGTAATTGCGATCGTTGCGCCACATAACGACTCACTGCCAGTGGAGACGATCCACTCGTTCGCAACTGAGAAGCTATCTGGATACAAACGACCGAAAGAGATTGAATTCGTTGAGGAGATTCCAAAAACGACGTACGGGAAACCAGATAAAAAAACCCTCAGAGAGCCCTACTGGGAGGACCAAGATAGAGAGATTACCTGACTATGATTTCGGAATACACTCTTTAGAACGGGGTAGAGCTCCTGAATCGATCTAATGTGTTTCGGCCAAGGGATGCACCGAGTGATCAATAATTGCCCTTCAGTCACTTTCACATCTGCAGCACCATCTTGTTGCTCGGTTTCTCTCTGTGACTATCCGGCCCATCTTAAGCCGGGAACACTGGTATACAAGCCAAATTGAGTTCATCAGTATGGCCTCGGTTCCACGAGAGGCCCGTCGAATACTATTGCCGATCCGGTACTGACGACTACGACAGGGTTGTTATTTAGCAATATGATATCACTAAACCAATAGAATTTTGTTCTATCGTGCATATTCGTCGTTGTGCGACTTGGAAGATACTCCACAGTAGGTAGTAGCGACATATGGCCGGGTGTCGAGATAGATGGTGAAGTTGTCAACCTCCATAACGTCACTAATGAAACGAAGGGGTCGGCAATCACTTCAATTCGATCACTACTGCAAGACGAGGACTGGGAAAGTACAGTCACGGAGGCCATCGACATCGCTCAGCAGAGTAGTACGGGCTTGTACCCGATAGAATCCGTCGAGAGGCAGGCGCCGATTGCTGAACCGCAAAAGATCATCGCTGTCGGACTCAATTACGCCGATCACGCCGAGGAGTCTGGGAACACCCCACCAGAGGAGCCGCTTATCTTCGCCAAGTTTCCGCAGGCGATCACCGGTCCCGATACTCCAATACGGTGGGACCCATCTTACACGACTGCTGTCGATTACGAGGCTGAGTTGGTAGCTGTCATCGGGTCCGAAGCGCGCTCAGTCGGGCCGGACGAAGCCCAAGAGTACATCGCCGGATACACCATTGGGAACGACATCTCAGGGCGAGATCTGCAGGGGAAAGACGAACAGTGGGTTCGCGCCAAAAGTCTGGACACGTTCGCCCCACTTGGCCCGACTATTGTTACCGATGACGAGATCAGCGACGTCACCGATCTCGATATCTGGGCCGAAGTGAACGGGAACCGGGTGCAGGATTCGAGCACGAGTGAGATGTTCTTCGACGTTGAAGATCTCGTCTCGTTTTGCAGCGATGCGTTCACACTGAAACCAGGCGATCTTATCTTCACAGGAACGCCGGCCGGGGTCGGATACTTCCGCGATCCGCAGATCCTCCTTGATAATGGAGATACCGTCACTGTTGGAATAGAAGAGCTCGGAACGCTTCGGAACCACTGTCAATATGAAAGTTAAATCCGATAGCTAAACTATGAACACTAACACAATACCAGTAGTCGCCGCCGCAGTCCGTACACCTCAAGGGAAAGAAGACGGGGTCTTTCGGGATATACGGAGTGAGGATCTTTCGACACCGCTTATCGATGAACTCATCAGGCGTGCCGGTATCGATCCTGCGTCTGTTGACGACCTTCTATGGGGCTGCGCCCAACAGCGAGGTGAACAGGACAATAACCTCGCTCGCGTGATCGCACTTCTTTCGGAAGTTGGAGAGAAGACGCCAGCAGCCACGATTAATCGCTGGTGTGCTTCCTCAATGCAGGCAGTGATGTCTGCCGCAGACGCCATTAGGGCCGGCCAGCGCGAGTGCATCATCGCCGGCGGTGTTGAAAGTATGACCAGAGTTCCAGTTAATAGTTCTGGGGAGCTTCACCCGCAGCTCGACGACCTCTATGGTGCCGAAAATCTCGAGATGGGCGCGACGGCCGAAACAGTCGCGAATCGGTACGGGATTTCGCGCGAAGCGCAGGACAAATATGCTCTTCAGAGCCATCAACGTGCGGCCGACGCGACCGACGCGAATCGGTTCGCAGACGAGATCGTACCAATTGAGACGACGGAAGGCGTCATTCGCGAAGACGAAGGGATACGGCGCGACACTTCATTGGCTGCCCTCCGCGGATTGCCGACAGTTTTTGCGGAAGCCGGAACCGTAACGCCAGGGAACGCATCGCAGATTTCGGATGGCGCCGCAGCTCTGCTGATTCCAAGTAAAGAGTTCGCCAAACGACGTGACTTAGACATACTTGCCAAGGTTGGACATCACGAAGTTGCTGGTGTCGATCCACAAGTAATGGGTATCGGACCCGTACCCGCAACTAAGACCCTCCTTGAACGCACAGATCGCACTATTGATGAGTTCGGGCTTGTGGAGTTGAACGAGGCTTTTGCTTCACAGACGCTATACTGTAAGCGAGAACTCGATATCGAAGACGAGGCATTTAACGTCAACGGTGGCGCAATCGCTCTCGGACATCCGCTTGGAGCTTCCGGAGCTCGACTGCCGGTGTCGCTCATCCACGAGATGGAGAAACGTAAAATCGAACGCGGTCTCGCAACAATGTGTGTCGGTTTCGGTCAGGGAGCAGCAATCTCATTTGAGCGGAAACTCTGATCAAATACCTGTTACCACGCGCCAAGAAGTTAGTTGCAGGATTTTCATAGGGTAATTCTATGCACCCCTGAAGGTTAGATATGCCTTCTTACTCTGGGTGGTAAGTGTCCAGATTATCTGACTCCACGCGAAGGTGAACGGTTTGAGCCAACCATCGGCAGTTTCTTCGTTGATATTATTGAAACAGGTTGAGGACCGAACAGTTCACTAGTTCATCTCTTAAAATATATATTTGATAGCGTTCCGATATCTATATTTTGAAATCAAAGCTATGTCACTGACACGCCCCTTGCAAGGAATGCGATCCATTGACGAGAGACACGGCGTCAAGGATATCACATTTCTCAGATAGTTCTATCAGAAATGAATGTGTCAGAACCTTCTTTGTCATCTACTCAAGCGTTTTATGTCATAATTTGTTTGTCACGGAACTGAAAGCAGCGTACAGCTAAAATTGATCGCTGTTCAGTTGGATCGCAGTTTCGTCAACCGCAGCGTAATTCGGATACGCATCTGTTTTGGGCTGTAGACCGCCTTGTGAACCTAATTATGAATGGCTGAGCGAGCA
>ENA-ORDC01001333-ORDC01001333.1-marine-metagenome-genome-assembly--contig:-NODE-1333-length-18810-cov-17.147494_pt1 | contig 18810 bp, 20 predicted proteins | sample MGYA00237783_ERZ508515 | MGnify/ENA primary metagenome ERZ508515 (study PRJEB26186, sample SAMN06268792) | marine metagenome | isolation source: Eden Landing Ponds, San Francisco, CA, USA | place... | reverse complement strand
AGCGTCCGCGTCGCGGGCGAGCGGCTGTTCGACGCCGCGGGCGTCGGCCCCGACGACGTGGACGTGGCGTGCATCCATGACGCGTTCACCGTGTTGGAGCTTATCGAACTCGAGGAGCTGGGCTTCCACGAGTCCGGGACCGCGTGGAGGGCGACGATGGAGGGGGAGACGGCCATGGACGGCGCGCTCCCGGTGAACCCCGGCGGCGGGCTCAAGGCCCGCGGCCATCCGCTCGGGGCGACGGGCGTCTCGCAGATCGTCGAACTCGTCTGGCAGCTCCGCGGCGACCTCCCCGACGAGCGGCGTGTCGACGGCGCCACGCGGGGGCTCGCGGTCAACGTCGCCGGCTTCGGGAACAACAGCGTCTGTACGATGCTCGAAGCATGAGCGGTGACGACAGTCGATCGGAGACGGGAGCCGACGACCGCGGCCACGACGGCGATCCCCCGGCCGACCACGCGTTCGGCTGTCGGGAGTGCGGGCGTCGCTGGTACTACACCAAGCCGCAGTGCCCCGACTGCGGGAGCGATCCGTCGGCGCACACGACAGAACAACTCGGAGAGGGAACGGCGCAGGCCGTAACCCGCGTCGAGGTGACACCCGGGGACGTTCGCTCCCCGAACCGGCTCGCGCTGGCCGACTTCGACGGCGTCCGGTTGATCGCGCAGGTCACCGGCGACGACCCGGCCGCGGGCGACCGGGTCGCGTTCGCGGGGTCGTTCACGCTCCGCGGCGGCGACGACGAACGACAGCCGCGGCTGCGGGTGGTCGAGGACGGTGAGTGAACGCGAGCGTGGAGAACACGGGAACCGCGACGGGTCGGGCCGATCAGGCGCCGGGTTCGGCGGTACCGGAACCGTCGGCGAGCAGCGAGTCGACGACGAACTCGTCGATGGAGCGCCACGCCTGCTCGGGGGCGTCGTCGTGGCCGAGCGAGAGCTTGCGGCCGCGGGCGGCGTGGATGATGTCGGTGATCAGCTGGCCCGCCCGCTCGGGGTCGGTCTCGCGGAAGACGCCCCGTTCGATGCCGTCCTCGATGACCTCGGTGATGCTGCCGCGGATGCGGCCGTAGTGCTCGTTGAAGATCTCGCGGTGCTCCTCGTCGTTCTGGGCGTGGGTGAACAGCTCGTGGTACACCTTCATCCGGTCCCAGTGGGAGAACTCCTCGAACCCCGGGCCGAACAGGCACTGATGTACGCGGGCCTCCAGCTCCTCCCGCGGCGGGGCGTCGCCGTCGACCTCGACGCTGCCCTCGTACTGGTCGATGATGTATTCGAGGAAACTGGACATGAGGTCCTGTTTCCCGTCGTAGTGGTAGTGGATCACCTGGCGCGTCATCTCCATCTCCTCGCCGATGTCGCGCATGCGGAGGGCGGAGTAGCCGTGCTCGCTGAGGGCGCGGAACGTCGCCTCCATGATGTCCTCGCGGGTGTCCGGCGGGACGGACCCCTCGTCCGACTTGCTCATTGCCGGGAGATTGCGCCGAGCCACATATAGCACTTTGTCTCGAACGGCGTCGCCGCCGGTTTACCAGATGGTAATACTTTCATACCCACACATCCATGTTGCCGTTGCACATGGGACAAACGATCATCAAGGATGGCACGATCGTCACGCTCGACCCGGACATCGGCGAGGTCGACGGCGGCGACGTGCTGATCGAGGACGGCGAGATCGTCGAGGTCGGCGAGGACCTCTCGGACGCGAACGCGGACGTGATCGACGCGTCGGGGAAGATCGTCTTCCCCGGGCTCGTCGACTCGCACATTCACCTCGCACAGACCCAGGTCAGGGGCATCGCCGGGGACTGGTCGCTCATGGGAGAGTACTTCGAGCACATGCTCGGCAACATCACCGGGCTCTACCAGCCGGAGGACATGTATCTCGGCGGCCTCTTCGGCGCCTTCGAGAAACTGTACACCGGGACGACCACGGCGCTGGACTGGTCGTACCCAAACACCCTCGAACACGGCGAACGGGCCGTCGACGCGCTGCAGGACGCCGGACTGCGCGCGGTGTACACGTACGGCCCGCCGGGCGACGACGCGGCGAAGTGGTGGTACGACAGCGACGTGGGGCTCCCCGAGGAGAACATCCGCACGCTCTACGACGAGCAGATCCGCGACGACGACCGACTCAGCCTGGCGATCGGGCTCCGGGGGCCGGACTTCTGTACCGACGAGACCGCCTGCGCCGACCTGGATCTGGCGCGAGAGTTGGACGCGCTCTCGACCATTCACATGGGTGCCGCGCAGTGGACCTCCTCGGAGTACAACCCCGAGTACCAGGGCTTCGGTGCCTACGAGGACATGCTCGGTCCCGACGTGAACGTCGCCCACGGGAACCACTTCTCCCAGGAGGACGTCGACCACGCCGTCGAGCAGGGGGTCTCCTTCTCGTCGACGCCGGAAGTCGAGATGCAGATGGGCCACGGCATTCCCGTCACCGGGAAGGTGCTCGAAGCGGGCGGGCGCCCGGCGTGGGGCGTCGACGTCTGCTCGAACATCAGCGGCGACATGGGCAGTCAGATGCGGGTCGGGATGCAGGTCCAGCGGATGTTCCGCAACCAGGAGATCATCGAGGCGGGCGAGGAGGTCACCGAGCTCGGGCTCACCGCCCGCGACACGCTGGAGATGGCGACGATCGAGGGCGCCCGCGCGCTCGAACTGGACGACGAGATCGGGACGATCACGCCGGGCAAGCGCGCGGACCTCGTGGTGCTCGACGCGAGCGACTTCATGACCGCGCCGTCGCACTCGGCGGTGCAGACGATCGTCTTCCAGTCGGACCCCTCGCACATCGACACGGTGCTCGTCGACGGCGAGCCGGTCAAGCGGGACGGGGAACTGACGAACGACCTCGTCCACTCCGAGTTCGACCGGTTCGTCGAGTCGGGTCACCGGCTCATCGACGAGGCCGGTATCGACCTCTGAACCGCTGCGCGACGACAACACGCGCTCCAACTACCGCTTTCACAGACACACAGATGCGATTCGGACAATACAGCACACCCGAGGACGACGCCGCGTGGACCGGCGCCGTCCTCGACGACGACACGATCGTACGACTCCCCGAGGCCGGCGCGGCCGCGGGGGTCGAGATTCCCGACGCGACCGTCGATTTGCTCGCGAACTGGCAGTGGCGACGGAAGGTCGAGTTGGCCGCCGAATACGCCGAGGAGACCGGCACCGGCGTGTACGACGCCGCCAAGGTGGACAGACACGCACCCGTGGGCGATCCCGAGAAGGTGGTCTGCGTCGGGTTGAACTACCGCGACCATGCCGAGGAGGGCGGCAACGAGATCCCCGAGACGCCGGTGTTGTTCTCGAAGTTCCCGACGACCGTCGCCGGGCCGGAGGACACGATCGGCTGGGATCCCGACCTCACGGAGAAGGTCGACTACGAGGCCGAACTCGTCGTCGTGATCGGCGAGGAGGCCCGCCGCGTGAGTCCGGACGAGGCGATGGACCACGTCGCCGGCTACCTCGTCGGCAACGACGTGTCCGCCCGCGACCTCCAGCACGGCGACGGCCAGTGGGTCCGCGGGAAGAGCCTCGACGGGTTCGCCCCGATCGGGCCGGAACTGGTCACGGCCGACGAGGTCGACGACCCGCACGATCTGGACATCTACGCCGAGGTGAACGGCGAACGCCTCCAGGACTCCTCGACCGACCAGCTCATCTTCGGGGTCGACGAACTGGTGTCCTTCTGCAGTCAGGCGTTCACGCTGAAGCCCGGCGACCTCATCTTCACCGGGACGCCGCCGGGCGTCGGCGTCTACCGCGAGCCGCCGGTGTTGCTGGAGGAGGGCGACGCCGTCACCGTCGGCGTCGAGGGACTGGGCGAACTGACGAACGACTGCGAGTACCGGTGAGGCGGGACCAGTAGCCCGGCCCCGAGGGGCTGTTGAAACGAACGTCGTTCGGAGCGTTCCTCACTGAAACGCCCGATAGAACGGTGCTGCAGATCACGCGTGTCCTAATTCCTCGAGTCGGCTTCTGACTGCTTTGCCTACCTCACCAACAGACACATGGGCATCTGAATCAACCGTTGCTACCTTCCCCAGATTTAGAATGTCTATAGATGACAATCCCATTCTCGTTGTAGACCTGTGAGAATAACCTGCTTGACTCAAAACTCGACTGGTTCACCGAACCTGCATATGTATAGACGTAGTCTGGCCTGAGAGAGTACTTTTTCAATACCGAATCGTAGCATGACGCCATCCGACAATCCCACATCTCTCCATGGATTCGAAGGTTGCGTTCATATGCACCTGGCCCGTCCCACTCTGCTCCCCACGGAACCGCAAGCCCTGTCCGCTCGGCGTAGTACGGTATCTCTTCGTTCCTATCAATAATATAGAAGGTAGCATCAGGATCCGTATTGCCCTGAATCCACTCGGCCGCGGCTTCATGATCGGCATTCCACGCCTTCTCGTTGAGCGACCCCATCTGCGGGACACCTGTTGTAATAGCTACAACAACCACGGCTACTGCTGCAATCTCGGACAATCCGAGGTCAGGAAGGCGGAATTCGTCGATGAGTTCGGGGAGAACCACTCTAAAGAGGCCGACGGCGAACAAGAGCGCCAGAAACGGCATGATGAACCGGAACTTGATCCCGTTCACAACAATCATCATAGCCGGAAGCGCGGCCAACGTCCAATTCCGGTCTTGAATGACCGCAGGCAAGCCGAGCAGGCTGCCATACATAACCATTGTGGTGAACAACCCGACGGAACTGTATTTCATCGGATTCAAAACCCTGTTTAAATTCGAAATGATCTGAAAGAGCCCGCCGTGAGTTCCTGCGGCCCACAAATATGGTTCAATTCCGTGGTGGCTGATCACCGTTACGTAGTAGGGAGCGCTGAGCACGAAGCCACCGACCGCAATTCCTGCCCCGGCGAGGAGACCCGCCGGCGACCGGTCTTCTGAAAGATACACTGTCAGGACACCCAGTCCTGCCATCGGCGCGTACTGCGGGTGGGTAAGTACGGCCCCACCGAAGCAAACTGCGGTGGCTGCTGCCCACTTCCAACTCTCACTCCGGTAATATCGGACTGCGGTGTAGATTGCGGCAAACATCCAGATGTACCCAAGTGTCCGGATCCCACCACCGTGCTCAAGATGCCACCGGAACGTCGCCAAAGAGCTGAAGGCCAGGACCGTCGAGACAGCTGCCGTCGTTCGATCTCCTGTCAGTTCCTCACTTAGTTTGTAGAATATTCCGCCAGCAATCGGATAGTACACGAGCCGCGTCCACAGATCGAGCTGGTAGAACGAGATGCCGAGTAGATCGTTGAGCACAGCCCAAACGTAGAACCCAAGCGGCGGGTACGCCATCGGCAACCCCCCAGCGGTGTAGTGTTCAATCCGGACGGGGAGAGCGTACCCTGCCGATTGAATCTGTCTCGCCATCGCCATATAGAGCGCCGGGGTCGCTGACTCGCCGATAAACCATAGGTAGCTCCCACTAATCCCGACAAGAATGGTCACAACGAGAGCGGGTATTGTTCTGCGCGGCGCACGGTCGATTAACTCAGACCACGACTCTGTGATGCTGGATTCGTTACCGTTGTCCGCGGGAAGTGAGACGGTCCGCTCCGGCGTAGGATCAGTGGATGGAGCGGTCGACGGCTCTTGAACAGTCGTTGACTCTTCCCCGGCTGTACTCTCCTTACGGTTCTCGCCAGCGTCGTCGTCTCCGGGTGCGTTGCTCGTATCCAGATGCGACAGGAACTCGGGAGGGAGTGTTGTTTGTTCGTCCGCGCCAGAGAATAGCGATCTCTCCGCGGCACTGATAGCGTTCTCTCGGAGCCTGTCGGGGACGTCGTTCAGGTCAGATACCCTATTAAGATATTCTCGGGGAGTTTCCGAGGACTGCTTTGGGATTCCAGAAGCTGATTCCACTTGCTCCAAGTCCATTGTTATCTTCTGGAGACAAATGGTAGATAAGTTCCACGACTTCAGCGAATGGCGTTTATATCCACGAGCCGCCGCTGTAGACGTACTTCGTGGAGTTCGTGGTGTCCGCGACGGCAAGCACCTCGACTCCGTCCCCGGACAATTGTCCGGTCGTGCTGGGGTCACCGCTGTTTTGACCCCAGCCGTTGATCACTGTCCTGATCGCATCTGCATCGTCAACCCGCCCCGCGTAGTTTCCGTTAGTATCGTTGACGAGCCGCGTCCCGACGTAGGTTTTGTCAGGGACACCTCCACCGGTGTCAAGCAGTGCGACAGCGTGTCCTTTGTTGGATTGGCTTCTTGCCTGCTTGTGAGAGTTCGCCGTGATGAGATTCCTATAAGTTGCGAAAGCCGAGCTGACGATTTGAACGTCATCATACCCCGAGGTTTCAGCAGCTAATGTCCTTGAACTATCACCATTCTTCACAGCAGGTGCGCCGCACTCGGGTTTATCTCCAGGTGGGAACGGCGAGAGTGAGTCCATGGTTGTCAGGTTTGATGTTCTTGCTGTTATTCCTTCGCCAATGTCATGATAGTCGGCGTTGTGGTGCATCGAATATCACAGCGCGTTGCCGCCGACGTAGTAGGCGGACCCCGAGTCGTCTTTCCAAACCAGTCTGCCATTGGCTTCGTCCACCGCTATTTCGCCGATATTTAGATCGTCCGCTGCGAGCGCCGTCGGTGATGACCTCACATCCTTCAACGGCGTTCCTTTGAAATTCACAAGAGGTTTGGAAGCGCCACCTGATCCGACGCCCTCAGCTTCAATCGCAAACAGGCTCGTCCCTGCAATTGAGAAGTTGTGTCGCTGGTAGACCGACGAGGATTGAAGCAGAATTTGGTAATTCGCATCGGTGTCGGACGCAGACTTGAAAATCCCGAAGTTGAAGATGTCGCTGCCACCCATGTCCATATTCCCACTTGGTTGCACGCCACAAACGTGGTTATCTTTCTTGTCGACGTACCGGAACGCCCAATTTCTAACGTCTCTGACGCGGACGCCCTCCCTCCCTCCCTTGTTACTGTCCCTCGCGATAACGACACCCGCGAATGGATCGGCTGTCCCGGTCCCGAAGATACCGATACCAGTCCCCACGCCGGGGACATCAGTATTCACGTCGGCCTCCATCGCATATGACTGTATCCCGGAGTACCCATCGCCCTCGTCGTTGATCTGGACGAGCGGGTTCATCGCCCACACGTCTTGGAGTTGTGGACGCAGTCGCGTACATCGCCGTCACGTCGCCATCATTCCCGTCTCTGGCTGTTGCATCAACTTCTGCAATGTAGGCGTAGTATTTCGCCGTCGCGGGTGCAGTCAGCGACAGTCTCTCTGAATGGAGTTGTTGGTTGCCTTGACCTATTGCCCCAACAGTCGAATCGGATATTCCGGCGATATTCACACGCTCTGTCTCTCTCGATTCTCGACTCTCCCTATTCTCGGGAGAGTTGTCCTGATCGATGAGCTGACGTATCACAAACGCTCGAACGCCGAGTCGATGTCTCTCGGATCACGTCGTCGGTACGGCGATCTACTGTGGTCGAGAGCCGAGTGCGGTGGACTCGCGATCAAATCCGCGATCCGAAACGTCGGGCACGTTATCGAGTGGCTTCCCCGATGAATCTGGGAACGTGAAGCCACTAACAAAGTACAGAGGGGCGTCACCACTTGCAAAATAATGAACAGACGAGAGTTCGTGGCGGCGGGTGTCGTCGCCGGGATGACTGGCTGTCTCGGCGGGGAAGGCGAGACGGCCTCCCGGGACGAAACCCCCCGGCTTCTCACCGAGGAGGAGACTCCGGAGTCCGGCACCGAAGAGGAGACTCCAGAGCCCGGAGTGGAACCGCTTAGCTCGTACGGTTCGTACGACGGCAGGCCGTACGACGGGATCGATTGGGACACGTATGGACGCCACAAAGGGCAGTTCCACATCCATCCCCACTACGGGAACCTCGGACCGCCACAGGAGGTCTACGACCGCTACGTGGAACTCGGGTACGACATCCTCTGCATCCAGCCCAAGGACGATCTGCGACACGGGATGCCATGGCCCCTCGAAGAGATAGGCGACGCTCTCAACCGATGGGAAAGCCGATACCCCGCCGAGGACGGAGTCGTGGCGATCCCCGGCGCGGAGTACACCGATACGCCACACGTCTCGGGTTTCTTTACGGATTTGATGCAGGAAGAGCTGAAGGAGGAATTGGGCTCCGGAAGCATGGACAATCCTGCGCATCAATACGATACGGTGGAACGGATCGTCCGCTCGGAATCGACACCGGAAACAGTCTCACCGCTGGCATTCATCGGCCATCCCGGGCGGTATAAAGAGGAGATGTCGGAAGACGAGTGGGAGACGGAGTGGTTGAGAAACTACCACGAGATGATCGGGGACTTCGATCGTCTTCTCGGCTTGGAGGCGATCACGTATTCGTTTGCGTACGATGACCGTGAGACGTGGGATCGCCTTCTCAGTGAGGCTGCACCCGACCGGCCGGTGATGGGAACGAGCGTCGATGACATCGGCGAATACGAGGACGCCGATCGGGGGTGGGTCACGTTTTATCTGTCGCCGGAGGAATTCACTCCGGCCGACCAACACGCGACTCGGGAACGCGTGTACCAAGCGTGGGTCTCGGGGCGGACCAGTTTCTCGACGACGAAGGAACCCGGGACTGGGGCCCCGATAATCGAGGAGATCGAACGAGACGAGGACGCGGGGACGATCTCGCTTCGAGCGAGCGGTCACGACGTGATAGAGTGGGTCAGTGACGGCGAGGTGATCGAAACGGGAGAGACGATCGAATATCGAGACAACACTGACGCCGGTCCGTATATTCGGGCACAGATTATCGAGGGCGATCCCCCGGATCCTGACTCGATCACGTGTACTCAAGCGTGGTATTAGACGTGATCACAGATTGCCGACCGTTGCTGAATCATGAGTTCAACGGAGCCGATCCCGCGAGCCGGGTCGCGATCCGACCGCGACGGTGTCGCCCCGGGTCGAACTGGCGACCCGCGTTCGACTACTCGTCGAACCCGAGCACCCGTCTCGGGTTCTCCCACACGACCGTCCGGATGTCCTCGGGGTCGATGCCGTAGCGATACAGTTCGAACACCGCCCGCTTGATCGCGTACGGGTCCGTGCGGAGGACGTTCGCGCAGTCGGTGTCGATCATGATCCGCTCGGGGCCGTACTCGTCGATGGCGTCGGCGACGGTCGCGGCGTCGACGCCGACGAGCCACGAGTGGCCGATGGTGAAGCTGAGGTAGCAGTCGGTCTCCTCCATCAGGTACGCCGTGTTGTTCTCGTCGGCGTGAGAGGCGATCACCCGCTCCTCGGGGAGGCCGGCGTCGCGGGCCGCCTCGACGTCGATCTTCACCGCCTCGAGCGCCGGGTTGTCGCCGTCGATGACCGGCTCGGCGCCGAGGCCGGGGTTCTTTTCGTACCCGGGCGTGCCGAGTTCGGGGCGGTACGAGCGTTTCGCCGGCGGCGACGTGTTCGGCGTGTGGAGGATCACCGGGAGGTCGTGGTCGTCCGCGATCGCCATCTGGGCCTCGACGACGGCGCGCTGCTCGTCGAGATCCCACGCCTCGACGTGCTGGCTCGGCGTGACGCCGGTCTCGCCGACGACCGCGACCTCGTCCAGTTCGCAGTACTCGTCCATCGCCGACAGCACCGCGTCGGGGTCCTCGATGCGGACGCCCGTGTGGACGCCCAGCCCGAGCTTCGCCTCGAAGAAGTGGTTGCGCTCGATGGCCGCGCGGCGGTTGATCGCGTCGTCCCAGAGATAGCGGATATCGGACGCGCGAACCGGCTTGTACGGCGTCCAGTGGTAACCCGACGAGACCATCACCATCCCCGCACACCCCGAGAGGGCGTACCGCTCGCGGTCCTCGTACGAGAGCGTGTGCGCGTGGTTGTGGCCGTCGATCCATGGGGTGTTCAGCAGTTCCGTCGGCAGGTCGGGATCCTCGTCCAGGTACGTCGCGTCCGTCGGGCGGGTCGTGGGGTAGGTGTCGGTCATGGGAAGTTGGTCGTGGAGCAGGCTATCGAGAGTCCGCCGGTACGCGGACCGCCGTCGTCGGTGCAACGACTATGATCGCGGCGGCACTTAGCGGTTTACAGTTTGGTAAATATTTATTATCTGGGGTGCGTTGACATCCGGTATGTCACTGTTGATCGGGACCGACGCGGGGTTGTACCGCGTCGACGAGATCCCGTTCGAACGAAACGACCCGGAGCGAGTGCTGGACTGTGGCGTCGTCACGGCGGTCCGCACGTTCGATCACACCGAGGGCGCGTTCGTCGCCTCCTCGGAGGGCGCGTTCCGTTCGACCGACGGCGGCGACACCTGGACCGACCTCGGCGTCCCGCTGGGCGACCGCTTCTGGCACGCCGGCCAAAGCGAGGTGTGGTCGATCCTGGCGACCCGCGACGGCGCGTGGTACGCGGGCACCAACGACCCGTACGTGTTCCGCTCGGTCGACGAGGGGGAGACGTGGTCGGAGCTGAAGGGCTTTCGCGACCTGCCCTCGCGGGGTCACTGGGAATCGCCGATCGACCCACATTACGCGCGACTGCGCTCCCTAGAAACCGTGCCGGGCCGCCCGGAGCGCCTCATCGCCGGCGTCGAGGCCGGCGGGATCCACCTGAGCGACGACGGCGGACGGACGTGGCACGACCGCCGCGACACCATCGTCGACGACGTCCACCAGATCCACCCGATCTCCGAGGACGTTTGGCTCGCGACGACGGGGTATCTCGATCACGAACTCGAGAACCTCGGGCTGGGGCACGCGGTCGGCGAGGGCGGCCTCTGGCGGACGACCGACGCCGGCGACTCGTGGAGTCGGGTCGACACGGGGAACGACTTCTCGTACATCCGCCGGGTGTTCGTCCACGACGGCACGGTCATCTTCTGCGGCGGCGAGGAGGCGCCGCCGGCGTGGGTGAACGACGAACACGAGACCGCGCTGTTCGAGTCGACCAACTTCGGGCGCGACTTCGAGCGCGTGTCCTACCCCGGCGAGCCTCACGAAGTGATCGAGACGTGGACCGTCCACGACGGCGACGTACTGTGTGGCTCCGGGCTGTTCGACGTGCCCGACGCCCGCGACGACGTGGAGGGCCGGATCATCCGACGCGACGACGACGGCGAGTACCACACCGTCGGGCGCGTGGAGACGAACGTGAGCCGGATCGAGGCGATCTGAGATGGCCGGCGACGCACCCTCGCGGCTCGGCCGGCTCATGTACAGCGGGATCCTCGCGTACATGGCGATCGACGGCTTCCGGAACAACGACAAGCGCGTCGGGATCGCCGAGGAGAAGGGCGTCCCGATGCCCGAGGTCATGGTCCCGTTCTCCACCGGGATGCTGCTGGTGGCGAACGTCGGGATCCTCCTGTGGCGGTTCCCGCGGCTCGCCGCCGGCGCGGTGCTGGTGTTCTTCGCGGGCACGACGCCCGTCATCCACGACTTCTGGGATCAGGAGGGCGGGGAGCGTCAGGGCAACAAGATCAACTTCCTCAAGAACGTCGCGCTGATGGGCTGTGCGGTGATGCTCCTCGACGCCGCGGGCGAGGACGCCGGCGGCGACGACGCCTGAATCGGACGGCGATCGCGCGGCCCGCGCGGGAGTTCACGGCGACCGATCGGAGTTCGCATCGGCTCGCCGGGGTGCATCGACCGCGATCCCCGTGACGACCCGGAGCGGTCAGGCGACCCGCGCGGAGAACCGTTCGGCGATCTCCAGGGTTACGGTCGGGTCTGCCTCGAGCGCGTCGAGACACGCCCGACACACCGGGCGGTTCCGGAACGACCGCGGCGGCGACGCGTCGCTCGCGCGGACGACCGCCTCCGCGCCTGTGCAGGCCCGCCAGATCGCGCATTCGAGTCCCATATCGTGGGTATTGACAACGTGTGACAATAAAATTGCGTATGCCACCCGGATCCGAGACCGGCGCGACGTGAACGGTCGGTCGACCCCCACATCGCGAACGGATAGATAAAAACACTGCCCGAGCGCGTCGGCGCCGCACGGCCACGGTCGAGTTAACCGTCGGCTCGCAGTATGCTGATTCGCCATGACGAAAGCAGCCGTTATCATTCTGGCAGGAACGGACGGACACTCAAACCTCGGTCGCCTCGTGAACGGGCTTGAGGCGGCCAAGGAGTTCGCGGAGAACGACGACGACGAACTCGAACTCGTCTTCGACGGGGCGGGGACGCAGTGGATCCCGGAACTCGAGGACGAGGAACACGACTACCACGAACTGTACCAGTCAGTTCGCGGCGACGCGTCGGTGTGTGATTACTGCTCGGGCGCGTTCGGCGTCGAGGACGCCGTCGCGGAGTCCGGGCTCGTCACGCTGGACGATCACGACGGGCACCCCAGCATCCGGAGCCTCGTCGACGACGACTACGAGATCATCACGTTCTGAGGTCGCTTCGACCGACCGGAGCACGGGACTGCGACGTGTTCCGGCCGTCGATCGACGACTCCAGTTCTCGTGATTCCCGCCACGATCGGCGGAGCCGATCGGAGGGGTGTCGTCCGCGATCGGGTGTCGTCGCTCCTGCCCGGATCCAGAATCGAGAACGACGGCGAAAGCCTTTCTTGTCGGATCGGTCGTCGGGCGAGTATGGCATCCACCGAATCGTCCGGTGCCCCGGTCGGCTCCGGCGGGAGGGGGGACTCCGACGGCAGTTCGTCGCCGCTCGATCCCGTGTTCGTCGAACTCGTCGAGACGCTCCCCGAGGCCGCGTTCGTCGTCGACCGGGAGGGAACGATCACTCACTGGAACTCCGCGGTCACGGACCTGCTGGGGCTCCCGGCGTCGAAGGCCGTGGGCCTCAACGCCTACGACGTCTTCGGCACGGAGGGCGAGGAGGAGACCCTCGCGGAGACGGTGATCCGGACCGGCGAGCCGGTGCGGGAGGAGTCGTTCCGGTCGGCCGAGGACGCCGACGGGGAGCTCGCCCACGCCCGCGCCGTCGCCGCACCGTTGCGCGCCGGGGGCGGCGAGGTCGTCGGCGCGATCGAGTTCCTCCTCGACGTGACCGACGTGGTCGAGCGCCAGGAGTCGCTCCGGGAGCTCCAGCGGGAGTTCTCCGAGGAGGTCGAGGCGGAGGTCGCCGAGATCGGAGGAAACGCCGAGAGCGTGGCGGCCCGCTCCGACGACATCAGCGGGATCACCACCGAGCAGGTCGAGGAACTGGAACGCGTCAGATCCGAGATCTCCGGGTTCAGCGCGACCGTCGAGGAGATCGCCTCCTCGGCCGAGCAGGTGAGCCGCCGGGCGGCGACGGTGACGGACCTCGGCGAGGAGTCGATCGAGACGACGGAGACGCTCGTCGACCGCGCCGAGGCGGTCGCCGCGGAGTCCGAGCGGATGGCCGAGAACGCGTCCATGCTGGGCGAGCGCGTCGAGGAGGTCGCGGAGTTCGTCGAGGTGATCGACGGGATCGCCGACAAGACGAACATGCTCGCGTTGAACGCGAACATCGAGGCGGCGCGGGGCGAGGGCAACCACGGCGGCTTCGAGGTCGTCGCCAACGAGATCAAGGAACTGGCCGACGAGTCCGTGAAGCACTCCGGCCGGGTCGAGGAGACCGTCTCCGAGATCCGCGAGGTGGCAGCGGAGACGGAGACGAGCGTTCACGAGACCAACGACGAGATCCAAGATATCGGCGACGCGCTGGAGGAGATCAGGCGGAACCAAGAGGAGATCCTGTCGGCGGCGACCGAGACCGACGACGGGATCGCCGAGATCGCCGACGCGACCGACGACCAGGCCGTGGCCGCCGAGGAGGTCGCGAGCATGGCCGACGAGGCGGCCGAGCGCGCCGGCGAGGCGTCGGACGCGGTCGACGAACTGGCGCGGGCGAACCGCGATCAGAGCGAGCGGCTGGAGGCGATCGAGGAGAGCATCCACCGGGTAGACGCCCGGATGGACGAACTGCTGGACGGGACCTGATCGGCGGCGCGAGCGCGTCGACTCCCATATAACTCCGTCGCCGTCGCGTCGGCGGTCCGAACAGTCGACGCGTCGTTATGTGCGTGAATGAGAAGGTTCGGGATGGGCATGTCGACGACAACCGAGACCACACACGGAACCGAATCGCTACCCGGAAACTGGCGCACCGGCGTCGTCGGCGGGATCGCCGGCGGCCTCGTCATGGGCGCGACGATGCTCGCGATGAACGCGGCAGTGATCGCGGTCGCGATCCCGTCGCTGTACGGGCTCGCGCCGCCGCCGAATCCCGGCCTGGGCATGGTCGTCCACGTCTCACACGGGGCGGTTCTGGGCGTCGTCTTCGCCGGGATCGCCGGCGCGCTCGACCTCGACTCCGACCGAACGGTCGTCGGCCTCGGCGTCGGCTGGGGCGTCGTCACATGGGCGGTCCTCGCGGCGCTGCTCATGCCGATCTGGTTGAGCGCCGTCGGCTCACCGGCGAGCCCGCCGTTCCCCAACTTCGCGCCGCCGTCGCTGCTGTGGCACGTCGTCTACGGGCTCGTCCTCGGCGTCGTCTACGCCGCGATCGACGACGAGATCTGATCGAACCGGATCGACGGGTGGCTCCCGCCGGTTCGGGCCGCTTCGACCGGTCCCGGCGGCTACGACTCCCTGAACACGGTCCACTCGGTCGCCGACTCCGCCTCGGCGATCCCCTCGACCTTCTCGCGGCTCAGGTCGTCGATTCGGTCGACACCGGCGGCGGCCCACCGGAGAAACGTCTCGCGGAACCGCCGACGGACGGCCTCGGGCGGTTCGGGGGAGTAGACGTACGCGTCGCCGCCACGGTCGAGGATCTGCCGTCGCTTCTCGACGACGCCCAGGTCCGCGAGGTGGTTGAGGTGGCGGGCGACGACGCTACGGTCGTAGTCGACGCGTTCGGTCAGCTCCGCGACCGAGACCGTCCCGTGCTCCATGACGCACAGACACACGTCCAGCTCCGCCGGCGACATCCCGAACACGACCCGGAGGAGTTGGTCCAGATCCGGGTCGGGAGGTTCCGTCGCCTCGACGGGACGGCCGGGGTCGTCCGCCGGCGGCGCCGTGCCGGTCACGCGGGCGTCGGTCGCGTCGGCGGCAGTCCGGCCCGCCGGGACCATCGCGGACCCGCAACACCCGACCTCGTCCCCACCGACGGCGAGGGCGCCGCAGTCGGAACACTCGACCAGCCGGTAGGCGTCGTCGATCGTGCCCATACCCGGTACCTCACGAAACGAACGAAAGAATCGATCGTGGCTGAGCGAGCGCGACGGACAACCGACCGCCGTCGGGCGAACGGCGGTCGTCTGGTTCCGACCCCACCCGCGTCGCCCGTCGCCGTCAGTCGTCACTGTCGGGGGGACGTTCTCGTCGCCGTCAGTCGTCGCCGCCGTCCGCGACGATGCGGACGTCCTCGGCCTCCTCGAACTCGTCTTCGACCTCCTCGTCGGGTTCGTCGGGCTCCTCTAGGAGCTCGTACTCGTCCTCGACTCGGTGGCGTTCGAAGTGACACATCTGGAATCACCCATGCTAACTATGGACACGAACCCAGTTAACGGTTGTTCGCCCTGTCGTGTCGAACCGCCCATCCGGGGAACGGGAGGTCGGCGGACGCGTCGACGCGTCCCCGACGGGGGACGCCGTTCACCACCCGGCGAACTTGTCCCGGCGGTACAGGTCAAGTTCGCTCACGGTGTCGGTTCCCTCCTGCGAGAGACAGAAGCGGATCCCGTCCGCGATGGCTCCGGGGTCCGTCACGTCCCCGGAGTCGAACTGCTCCTCGAAGGACTCGCCCTGTTCGCTGGCGAACTCGGTGCGCACCTCGGTCGGGTTGATCACGCTGACAGCGACGCCGTCGGGACCGACGCTCCCCTCGAGGCTGTGGGCGAACCCGCGGACCCACCACTTGCTGGCGGCGTACACCGGGTTGCTGGGACGGGGGTACTCGCCCGCGAAGCTGGCGACGAACACGAGCGTCCCGTCCGACTCGCGGAGGTGGGGAAGCGCCGCACGGGCGGTGTGGAACGCGCCGTCGACGTTGACGCCCATCATCGTGCGGTAGTCGTCGATCGACATCGAGTCGAGGTCGCCGTCGAGGCCGACGCCCGCGTTGACGACCACGCCGTCGAGGCCGTCGAACGCCTCGGCGGCAGCCTCGATGAACGCCCCGACGCGCTCGCGCTCGGTCACGTCGACGGCGATCGCCTCCACGGCGACGCCGTGTTCGTCACGGAGTTCCGCCGCGAGATCGGCCAATCTGTCCTCGCGCCTGGCGCCCAGCGCAAGGTCGACGCCCGCCGCAGCGAGCGTCCGCGCCGTCGCCGCGCCGATGCCCGAACTCGCGCCCGTGATCGCGACCGCGTCGCCGTCGATGTCTCGCATGGACGGGCGGTCGATCCGGAAGCGCAAAAATCGGTCGGCGGCGCGACGACGAGGGGGAGCACCCGGCGGAGCGGAACCGCAGATCAGTCGTCCGCGGGGACGCCGGTCGCGACGCCCGCGCCCGCGACCGCCGGCCGACTCTCGGCGACCCGCAGCGAGACGACGGCGGCGGCGCCCAGCGCGAGCACCGACGCCGCCACGAACGCCGTCGGGTACCCCGCGACCGTCGCGACCGCGCCCACGCCCAGCGGGCCGACGACGCCGCCGACCGACCGCGCGGTCGAGGCCAGCCCCATCAACTCCGACTCGCGGTTCTCGGGCGCCACGTCGGCGACGAACGCGACCGACCCGGTCCACATCGCCGAGAACGCCACCGCGAGCGTGACGTAGCCGAGGGCGACGACGCCCGCCGCGGCGATCCCGTCCGGCGCGAACACCGCCGCGGCGGCGACGAGGCCGAAGGCGGCCGACCCGGCCATCCCGAGCGTGATCATCGGCTTGCGCCCGCGGTCGTCGACGACGCCGCCGAGGTAGTACATCAGCGCGGTCTGCGAGACGGGATTGAACGCCAGCACCGCGCCCATCCACGCCTCGGGGAGCCCGAGCGTCGTCACGATGTAGACCGGCATGAGCGCCCCGACGCCGGAGACCGTCGCCTGTCGGGCGGACAGCCCGAGGTAGAGCCACCCGAGTCCGTTCGTCGAGAGGTGCCCGCGCTCGCCGGCGGCGGGGAGCAACCGCGACCGGATCTCCCGCGGGAGCGACTCCGCGTCCGGATCCGGCGTCGCGTCGCCGGGGTCGACGAGGGCGACGGCGACGGTCGCCAGCACCGAGACGGCGGCGACGACGACGTACACGTCGCCGGGGACGAGCGCCCCCAGGAGGAGGCCCGACGTGAACTGCCCGGCCCCCGACCCCGCGGCGGTGAAGGCGTTGTACGAGCCGACCGACTTCCCGCGACCGGCCGGGCCGCCGCGCTCGGAGGCGACCGTCAACATCAACGGGCCGAAGCCGGCGATGAAGACGGCGTACAGGCCGCGCACGACCACCTGTACCCACACGGGCTCGACAGCGACGGGGAGCACAGCCGAGGCGGTGTTCGCGACCGCGTCGACCGCGAACAGCGGCGTGAGCGCGAGCGTCGCGCCGAGTCCGGTGCCGACGAGGATCAGCTTCCGGCGGCCGGTCACGTCCGCGAACGCGCCCCACACGGGCGCGAACAGGATGATGCCGAGCGAGAAGGCGGTCGCGAGCAGGGACACCTCGAGCGCCGACCCGGTGCGCCCGACGTGGACCGCCAGCGACGTGCCGAGGAGGGCCCCCGCGGTGATCCGCGTGACCGCCGCGAGTCCGACAAGCGCCGTCCCGCGATCGACGCGGGGGCGGCGCACGGAGGGGAGGTTCATACGAACCGAAACGTCTCGGCCGTCCAAAGCCCTCGGCTCGCGGCGGACATCGCCGGAAAGCGTGCGGTTCGACCCCACGAGTCGAGCGGGTCGTTGTCACGAACGTCGGAGCGAAGTTAGGATCCGACATAACCCGCCGAGCAGCCCGGATAAACCGTCTCGGGCGTCGAGAAACGGTCGTGAACAGTGCCGACTGCCCCGGATCCGGACCGCGAACGGTCGTAAACGCTCCCTGAACCGAGCGAAGCGCCGCCAACGGTCTGGCGGGTATAGGTGGTCCCGAGTCCATGCATCGGACACGCCCGACCCATGTCCACGACCGACCGAACACCCTCCGTTCCCGTCCCCGACGCCGACGACGTGTCGGCGCCGCAGTTCGCTCGCCGAACGATCGCCTCCGCCACCGCGGCGCTCGACGGGGCCGCACGCGCCGGCGAGGCGATCGCCTTCTGGCTGGCCGCCCTCCTCCCGCTGGCGTACCTCCCGGCGCTCGCCTCCGGCGCCACCTCGACACGACCCCTCCTCGTCGCCGGCCTGATCCTCGGCCACGTGGCCGCGCTGGCGCTCGGTCGCGGATACGCGACCGATCCGACCGCCGCGAGCGAATCGACCGGTCGCTGACCGGACGTCCGTCGACTCCCGGCGGCCCCGTTCGGTCCCTTTCGGTCTCCCGCCGTCTTCCGACCGCGCAATCAGTTCCGGCTCGCGCGGTCGAGTCGTCGCCGTTCCGCTCGGAGAACCCGCTCCCACACGCCGAACAGCGCCGAGTTCAGCCGGTAGCTCGTATCGATGTCCCTGACCCAGGCGTCGTCCGCAAAGAGCAGGCGCTGGAACCGCCGCACGTCCGGAGAGAGCGACTCGCGGCCGCCGGTGTAGTAGGCCGCGGACTCGCGGAGCGTGCGGTCGACCAGGTCCGCGGGCACCGCGATCCCGGCGGCGTCGGCGACGTGTGCGAACCACTCCGTGTGCAAGACGGCGTCCGCGAGCACGAACGACCGCTCGAACGCCTCGAACCCGCCGGCGTCGCGCACCGCGGCGACCGCGTCGGC
>ENA-ORDC01001332-ORDC01001332.1-marine-metagenome-genome-assembly--contig:-NODE-1332-length-18838-cov-2.883428_pt1 | contig 18838 bp, 3 predicted proteins | sample MGYA00237783_ERZ508515 | MGnify/ENA primary metagenome ERZ508515 (study PRJEB26186, sample SAMN06268792) | marine metagenome | isolation source: Eden Landing Ponds, San Francisco, CA, USA | place... | reverse complement strand
GTTCGTCGGTCGCTCCCAGTTCGCGTAGTCCCGGACCAGGAGATCGACCATGTCGCCGTACTCGTCCGCCCACGTGGGATTCTGGCGAGCCACCTCGCTCGCCGCGTAGACGTAGTAGCCGTAGTGGAAGTGGTGGTCGTTCAGCTGGCGGGAGAGGAAGAACTCCCCCGAGGGATAGCCGAGCATCGTGCCCAGCGTCGGATCGTAGTAGAACAGTTCGCGGGCGCCGCCGGCATCGGTCGTCGTGTCGTAGGTCGTCCCGTCGAAGGAAAAGGAGGTCGCCGTCGCGTCGAACCAGTGCTCGAGGCGGGCCTGCACGGCGTCGACGAAGATCGCCGCGTTCGACCCACTCGACGCGTGCTGGCGTGCGACCGGCGCCGCGACCGTGTTCCGGAAGAGCGTCTTCCCGGTCCAGTACGTCGCCGCGGGCGGCTGCCACTCGCTGTAGGCGCCGTTGTTCTCGGTGTCGGCGATCAGGTCGTCGACGTAGCTCTGGAGCGAGGAACTCGCACTCGCATCGAGCTGATCACCGGGGAGCTCCGGGAGGATTCCGCGGTACGTCTTCGTGGTCTCGAAGCTCGTCCCAGTCCAGGCTTTCAGCGTACCTTTCGCCGAGAACAGCGTGTGGCTCGTCAGCGTCGCGTCGGTGTACTTGTACTGGTGGGGGAACAGCCACGACATCGTCCCCGCAGTCGCGCTCGGCGATTCGGCCTTCTGGTCGATCGAGAAGGTAAACGTCGTCCGGACCTGCGAGACCGGGTTCCCGTCCGCGTCGGTTTGCTCGTAGGCCCAGTCGATCGTGGTGTCGGTGACGAAATTGTAGGCGTAGTCCGCGAAGAACTCGATCGTGGAGGCCGTCGCGTCGGGCAGCGGCGCGATCGAGACGTAGCCGCCGTTGCTCTGGAGGCCAGCGGTCGCGATCGTCGCGTTCGACAGGGCTCCGGCGTCGTCGACGCCGTCGAAGTCGACGTTCGCCGGTGCGAAGATGCCGTAGTGGTTCGTCTGTCCTGCGGCAGAGACGGTCAATCCGAGGACGTTCCCGCCGTCGTAGAACACCGAGGCCTGGCCGCTGTCGGGGCCAAGGGGATTGTCGTCCGGATCGATCAGCGCGAACTCGGCTTCGCCGCCTGCGTACTCACAGAACGTGAAGGCGTTGCCCTTGGTGAACGTCGCCGTGAGCGTCGCGCTCCCGGTGCCGTACTGGATTCGCGCGTGCCAGTCGCCGTAGCCGGCGAGCCGGCTCTCCATGTCGCTCCCGGCGCTGTGGCCAACGTCGAGCCCGGGAGCGCCGTTGTAGTCGACGGAGAGATTCCCGGACGAGGCCGGATCGCTGCCCCACTCGGTGGCGTAGAAGGTTCGGAACCCGTCGCCCGCCTCCTTCGTCACCGCCATCGAGGGGACCGCGTTGATCAGCCCGAAACCGTAGCCGTAGGGCTCCAGCGAGTCGGCGCTCGCCGCGCCGATCAGCTCCCTGGTCCACCAGCCGTTCGTCGGATAGGGCGCGCCGACGTCGTCGGTCGCGAACAGCAGGTCGCTCCCCGGCGGGTCGTTGACGCCCGATGGCTGTGCGGTCGCGTAGCTTCCGCTCCCGACCGTCACGGCGTCGGACTCGGCGATCGCGGCCGCCGCGCTGTCCGCGGAGAGCCCCAGCCCGCTCGCGAGTCCGGCGGCCCCGAGGCCCTTGACGTAGTCGCGGCGTGAGAGGTCGAGACCCTCCCCCGCCGACGGTTCCCCTGCTGTCGGTGTGGCGTGCTCGTCTGTCATTGTCGAGACTGCGTGCCGCGGTACACTCCCACATGCACCGCCTGCAAGGTGCTACTCGTGTGCAAGTAAAGTATTTGCGAACCGACAAGAAAACTGGTCAGCAGCTTTCGAGTGCCTCCGATCATCACCCGCGGACACGCTAAATTGGGCAATCTAGCCGGTAACGGCCGATGTATCGGTTTTCACGTCGTCGATTGCATCGCTGGGGAGGTGCCGTGATCATCGCCAGGCCCACCGAGAGCAACGCCTTCGTCTACGGAATCAGAGATGACGCGACGAGCGGTGCGTCCGGAGACCGCTGCCTACCGGTACGAGTTCGCTCGCCCGGCGAGGAGCAGCCCACCGACGATCCCCAGGAGCGCGAGGATCGGGCCGAAGCCGGGCATGCCGCCACCTCCGCCGCCGTTCTCACTGTCGTTCGCCTGGCCGCCAGCGCCGTCACTCGAGACGTTCTCGACCCGCACCTGACCGAGGTTCTCCCCACCGTACGTCACCGAGTAGAGTCCGGGCTCGTCGAACGCGTACGCGAGCCAGACGGACTGGCGCTCGCCGGGGGACAGCTCCAGTTGCGTCGTGTCCACGATCTCGCCGTCGATGACGAGCGAGATCGCTCGCTCGCCGACGGCACTCCCCTCGTTCGAGACGACGCCCCTCGCGGAGATCGACTGTCCCGGCTCGATCACGTCGCGGTTCAGTCGGACCTGGCTCAGTTCGATGTCCGGCTCGCCAGTCACGGTGACCGTGTCGACGTACTGCCCGTCGACCTCGATGCGGTAGGTTCCGGGCTCGTCCAGCGTCACCTCGAGGGCGGAGGCGGTGTACCACCCCGGATCGAGCTCGACGGTTTCGGTGTGGAGCGCCTCGCCGTCGGCCGTCACCGTGTACGTGTACTCGCCGGTCGCGTCGCCCTCGTTTTTCAGCTCGAACTCGACGTCGAAGGACTCGCCGACGGTCACGGTGTCCTGGGGCACGTCGAGCTGGCGGAACACGAACGAGGGACCCGACTCGCCGTCGTCCGGAGGCGGGAAGTAGAATCCTCCCCCACCGCCACCACCGCCCCCGTCGTCGCCGTCGTCCGGCTCGCCGTAGACGAAATCGACGTAGAACGTGTCCGACACGCTCTGGTTGACCGTGCGGATAGTGTGATCCGCGTACCCGTAGTCCTCGATCACGTGCTCGAAGGTCACCGTCGTCGCGCCGCCGGCAGCCAGTGACACGCTCTCGTTGGCGACGACGCTCCCGTCGACGAGGTACTGGACCGTTGTGGTCGAGTCGTTCGCGCCGCGGTTGCTGACCGTCGCCGACGCCTGGTAGGAATCGTCCTCGTGGACGTCCTCCGAGAGCGAGAGGTTCGAGACGGTGACGTAGATGGGCTTGCGCTCGATCGTGAAGTTCAGGCGTTCGGTGCCGTTCTCCGGTACGTCGATCCCGACTGAGCTGTTTCGGAACGCCCGGTGTGACGCCACCGCGTGGGTCGCGCTGATCGGTGCATCACCGGCGTATTCACCCGTCGCATTCGTCGAGAGCGTCCCGATCCGGGTGCCGTTCCGCTGCAGAGTGACCGTCGCGTTCTCCACTGGCGATCCGTCCGCATCGACGACGCTCCCCTGGAGGGTGCCACTCGCCTCCCCGAACGCGAGGAGCGTGCCGAACGTCGTCACGTTCGATGCGACGACCCGGTTGCCAGCAACGTGGTTCGTTCCTGCCCGGGACCAGTTGCCGCCGTCGTGGCGGAACAGCGCGACCGTGCCGTCGTAGAAGGGGTCGAGCAGCCCGCCGCCCAGGTCGACGGCGACGTCGGCCGAGGCGTTCGTCCCGTTCCGCTCGAGGACCACCGCGTTCCCGACCCGCGATCGATTCGGCGGCGAGCCGTTCGGCACGGTCGCCGGAGCCAGCGTCGCGTTGGTTCCGTTGGCGGAGACGGTCGTGCCGTCGGCGAACGTCACGTTTCGGACTGCCATCGTCGCGTCCCACCCGGCCCCGTCGAGGACGATCGTCGCGTTCGGATGCCCGACGGAGACCTCGTCGGCGCCGCCGTGGATCGCGACTGCCGGCGCCGCCACGGCGCTCGCGTTCGTCCCCGAGACCGAGACGTTCTGGCTTCGCTCATCGTCGTCGTAGTAGCTGGAGCTGCCACGCTCGCCCTCGATCGTGACGCCGGTGGGCGCGTCCTCGATCGTCGTGTTGTGGACGGAGACGTTCCGGACCGACGCGAGTGCGAGCCCAGCACCAGCCACCTCGTTGTCCGCGAGGGACACGTTCGCGATATCCTCGACCCTGATCCCACGGTCGCTCGCGTTTCCGACCGTGGTGTTCGCGATCACCTGTCGCGGCGAGTCGTCCTCCGCCCTGTAATCGCTGATGCTGACACCGACCGTCGCGTTACCGACAACGTTGTTCCGTAGGGTCGCTGCCGACCCGCCGGTGACGGTGATACCGGTGTCTCCATCGATCGAGTTGTTCGCCAGAACGATCCGGTCCTCGTACGCCGAGACGACGGCCCCCGTGGACCCGTTCTGGGATACGCGGACGGTGTTGTCGGCGACGAGCTTGGCACTGTCACCGTAGGCCCAGAGGTCGAGACCGTCGCTCCCCGGCACGCCGCTGGTGATCGTGTTGTTCGCGATTGTCCCGAACGCACCCGACGCGTAGATGCCGACGTCCGTGGCGTTCACGATCCGGTTGTCGGTGACGTTCTCCGAGACGCTCCAGTACGTGTAGATCCCCGTCGACACGTTCGTCACGACGTTCCCGGTTACCTCGTCGGCAATGCCGTCTGCGAGGACCCCGTAGCTGCCGTTGTGCAATCGGAGATCGCGCGCCGTCACGTTCACCCCGTTCGCGCCGACGAGGAACCTGGTGCCGTCGCCCCGCACCGTCAACCCCGAAACCATCGACCGGTTTCCGTAGAGGAGGATCCCCGTCCACGCGTCGGCCGTGGCGTTGAACTGGACGATCGGCGTCGCGTTCGTCGCGGCGCGCACCGTCGTGTTTTCCCGGAGCACCAGCGGCGCGTTGCCGAGGTTCGCGTCCTCCGTGGTGACGGCGTGAGTCCCGTTCTCCACGACGACCGTCGCGTTCGCCCCGACGCCGGTCGCGACGGTCCCGAGATCGAAGCCTGCTGGCACGTCGCTCGGATACCGGACGAACTCGCCGAAGACCATCGTCTGTCGACTCCTGGTCGTGGTCGAGCGGTTCTTCCAGGTGGCCACGACGTCGACCTCGACGGCACCGACGTAGCTCTCGTTCGTCCGGAGTTCGATCGTCACGTTCTGCCCGTCGGGGTCGATCGACACGGGGTCGCCGTAGTCGACAGTACTGTCGCCGGCCACGGTCAAGGACGTGTTCGCCGGATCCGTGAACCCGGATGTCGGCGTCACAGTGAGGTTCGACGCGCCCGCGACGCTGACGGTCGCGTTCACCGTCTCGCCGGGATCGCTCCGGTTCGCGAACGCGTCCCGCCGTTCGACCTCCGGTTCGCGAACGGTCAGGTTCACGTCCTCGGTCACTCGGTCGCCCGCCGACAGGTTCAGCGTCCTGTTGACTGGCGCGTAGCCGAACGTGTCCACAGTCAGCGTCCGGTTGCCGGCCGGGAGCGTGAGCTCGTACCCGCCGTCGCCGGCCGTGGTAGTGACCATCCCGGCCTCCGTCTCGACCCAGATACCGGCTGCAGGCGTGCCGTTCGTCCGGACGGTGCCGTTCACGTCGGCGAACGCGCCGGCCTGTGCTCGCGTGACGTTGACGATCCCGTGGCCGTACCTGACCTGCGAGACGTCCGTGAGGTTCGCTGGCGTCTCCGCGGTCCGTGAGAGGCGCAGGCGGATCTCTTCCACGCTCATGTTCGGGTTCGCCGAGCGGAGCAATGCGGCGGCCCCCGCGACGTGCGGGGCTGCCATGCTCGTCCCGTCGTAGGAGCAGTCGTACCCACCGCCGCCGACGGAACTACACACGTCGACACCCGGCGCCGTCACCGTCGGAACGGTGTACTGCTCCGGCCAATCGGCCGGGACGTCGTTCCAGTACGCGTCGGCGTCGATCGTCGCGCTGCTCGAGAACTCCGCGACGTCGCCGTTCCTGTCGACGGCGCCCACGTTGATGCCGTCGAAGGAGTCACCGGGCGTGGTCACGGTGCCGTTCTCCGAGTTGCCCGCCGAGCCCACGAAGACGATGCCGGAGAGTCGCGCGTTCCGGATCGGATCCTGGAGCGCGTCGACGCCTTCCCCGAAGCCCAGCGACGCCGTGATGACGTCGACGTCGTTCTCGTGTTCGATGGCCCACTCGATGGAGGCGTACGCCGAGGCGACGCTCAGGTTGTAGCCCGAGCCAGCGACCATGAGGTTGGCCTCCGGCGCCACGCCGATGTGGCTCCCGCTCGCGTTCCCGCCGGCGACCGTTCCGGAGACGTGGGTGCCGTGCGTCGAGTAGATGGGGTCGTGTGGCGAGGAGTTGATGCGGTTGCCCGCAGCGTCGAACTCCGCCCACCCGTTCTCCGTCAGGTTCAGGTCCGGGTGGCCCGCGTCGATCCCGGAGTCGATCACCGCGACGGTGGCGTTCGCGCCGCGGGTGTCGTACCGGGTCCAGAATTCGGGCGCGCCGACCATCTCGAGCCCGTAGGTGACGGTATAGCCGGCGCTGGTCACGTTGGAAAAGTCGGGATCGTCGTGCGATTCGGTGCCGTTCTGAACCGGGCCGGTCGCTGCCACGGACTCGTACGTACCCGCGTAGTTCGGATGCACCTCGGTGACGCCGTCGACCGCCGCCAGCTCTCGCGGCTCCGTCCGGTCCGCATCGACGGTCACGAGCGCGGCGTTCGTGATCCAGAAGCTACGCTGGATTTCGACGCCCGGCGTGACCCGGGCGAACTCCCGCAGCGCCCGCTCGGAGGCCGCCGACCGATCGCGGAGCGTCCGAACGACGTCGTCGCTCCGACGAAGCGTCCGGCGATCGGGATCCTCGAAGCGCACGATGAGCTGTGTCGACCCCGTCGCGTTCGCGAGTTCGGGGGCGATCTCGACGCCGCTCGACCCGGCCGATGGCGTCCGCTCGTCCTCGGTCGGCAGCGAGTCCGATTGCTCGACGAGTGATCCCGGCCGGTCTCGTCCGTCCGGCCTGCGCCGATCTGCCCGAGTCGACCCGTCGGACGCCTCGCTGTCGTTCGAGAGCTCTGTCGTCTCGCCGTCGTTCGATAGCTCGGTCGTGTCGACGCCGCTCGGTCCCGCGACGGCCTCGAGTTCCGTTTGCTCCTCCGGTTGCGTCGCACCGACGGCACCGACGCCGGCGACCGTCGACGCGAGGAGGAGTCCAGCGAGCGCGACTGCGAGCGCACGCTGGCGCCATTCGAGCATGATCGCTTACAATTCGAAGGAGATTTAAAATCGTTTTGGCCTTATCTTAACGCGTTTCGGAGTCTATTGCTATCGATCAGCGAACGAAATTGCTACCGCCTGCCAAGCCGCGGGCAGCGGGCTCAGCGCGTGGCCCGACGCGTCGCGAGCAGGCCGCCACCGAGGAGTCCGAGCAGCGCGACGACCGGGCCGAAGCCGGGCATGCCGCCGTCGCCACCACTGTCGTCCCCGTCCGACGACCCGCTCGAATCGGTCTCCCCTGCGACGGTCACCGTTCCTGCGGTCTCGCCGCCGACGGCGACGAGTCGCTCGCCGGCCGTCTCGAAGGTGTGCTCGAACGTGACCGTCTGGGAACTGCCAGCCGGCACCGTCACCGACGACGCCGAGACGCGGTCACCGGCCACGACGAGGCTGATGTTCGCCGACCCCTCGGCCGATCCCTCGTTCACGACGGTGGCCGTCACGTCGACGGTCTCGCCGGGGCTGACCTCGGTCTGCTCCACCGTGGCGTTCGCGACGTCAAGGTCGGGCACCCCGGCGACGGTCAGGGTGCCTGCGGACTGGCCGCCGACGGCGAGCTGGTAAGTGCCGGGCTCGTCGAAGCTCGCCGCGAGCGTCGCGGTGCCGTGCCAGTTCGAGTTGATCGAGAGCGTCTGACTGTCGACGGTCTCACCGTCGGCCGTGAGCGTGGCCGTGTACTCGCCGTCCGCGTCGCCAACGTTGTCGACCCGCACGTCGACGCTGACGGTCTCGCCGACCGTCACCTGCTGGCTGCCGAGGTCGATCGAGGTGATCGAGAACTCGGGACTCGGGTTGCTCGGCGGCGGGGGCACGAAGCCACCTCCACCACCGCCGCCACCGCCGTCGCTGGCAGCCTCGACGGTGAGCGTCGCCGTCGTCGCGTCGTTCGCGGTCCGAACCGCGTGCGTGTGATTTCCGGTGCCCGAGAGCGCGTGCTGGAACTCGACCGTCGCCGTGTCGCCAGCAGCGACGTCGACGGTCTCGTTCGCGACCACCGACCCGTCGACGAGGTACTCGACGGTGTCGGTTCCGTCGTCGGTGCCGAGGTTCTCCACCGTGGCTGTCACGGTGTACGACGAGCCCTCGGTGGTGCTGCCGGGCGCGGAGAGCCCCTCGACGCTGAAGTAGTGGGTCAGGCGCTCGAGCGTGTAGTCGGCTGCCGTCGTCGCGTTCTCGCCGACGGCGATCGTCGTCTCGTTCGTCGAGTAGCCCGGTTTCGCCACCGTCACGTTCAGCGCGTCCGCGGGCGTCACGCCGCCGTACTCGCCGCTGGCGTTCGTCTCGAACGTCCCGACCGTTCGTCCGTGCCGCGAGAGGGTCACGGTCGCGCCGTCGATCCGGGCTCCGGAGCCGTTCCGGACGACGCCCGACACCGATCCAGTCGCTTCGCCGAACGCGGCGATCGTGGCCGGCGCACTCAGATTCGTCGCCGTGAGTACGCCGTCGGTCATGCTCGCCCCCTCGACGTGCTCCCACGAGCCGTTCGCGTCGGTGTAGAAGCCGAAGGTTTCCTCGTACAGCGACGCCGTCGGCTCGCCGGCGAGATCTTCACTGAGGGTGACCGATGCGTCGGGGCCCGTCGCGGTCGCGTTGAGCGCCGTCCCGACGACGTGCAGATTCGACGGAGCAGTGACCGCGTCCTGCTCGAGCCCCACGTCGACGTTGTTCCCCGAGCCACTGATCGTCGTGCCATCAGCGAGGGTGAGTCGGGTCACCGCCGCGGGATCGTCGTCGCCGAATGAGGCGACTGCGTCGGGGTGATTGACGGTGGCGTTCGTGACGCCAGTGGTGACCTCGACGGGCGTCGGAACGTTCGTCACCGTGGTTCCGGTCGTCGTCACGTTCGATGCCGGCCTGATCACCGTGCCGTCGACGCTGGCGTAGGACGAGACGACGACGCCCCAGTCGCTGTCGGTAACCGTCGAATTGCGCACCGTCGTGTCCGTGACGGCCTGAACGAGGACGTGTCCGCCGTCCACCTCGTTGTCGGCGACCAGGTGATCGCTGCCCCGCAGCACGAAGACGCCGGCCCAGTTGAACGAGTTGCCGCCAGGCCAGGCGACCTCGTTGTCGCGGACCGTGACGTTGCTGAGCTCCTCGGCCTGGATCGCCCAGTGATCGGCGTCGGTGACGTTGTTGCCAGCGATCACGCTGCCGTTCCCGCCCAGGAGCCAGATCGCGTTGGCACTCGTGTTGTGGATTCGGTTGTCGACGAGTCGGTTGACGGTCGCGCCACTGGACTGGAGCTTGATTCCCATCCGGCCGTCCCGGACGTCGTTGGATCGGATCGTGATCGGTTCCTCGACGTTGACGTCGATCGCGGTGTCACCGCCCCGGATCGTGTTGTTCTCGATCGTGAGTGCGCCGGCGACCGAATCCACGGCGATCGGCACGGCCGCGGACGCAGGTGCGGTGACGGTGTTCTCGCTCACGCGATCCACGTCGGCGACGCTCCAGAGCGAGATCCCCTGCTGGTCCGCAGCCGTGAGCTCGACGTCGTTTCCGACGACCTCGTCGACGGTCCCCTGCACCTCGATCGCCGTCGTCGCGCCGCCGGTGACGGTGTTGTTCTCGATCAGCGAGACCTCGCCGCCTGCGAGGATCCCGTCGTCGCCGGGATCGGTGATCCGGTTGTGCAATAACGCGGCGACAGTGCCGGAGACCTCGATGCCGTCACTGTCCGGGGACTGGACGTCGTTAAAGCCCGCATACGTGACGGTCCCGGCGATCTCGATGCCGTTCGTAGCGCCCTCGATGGTCGTGTTGTGGATCGACGTGACCAGGGCCTGATCGAGCACCCGGACCCCCGTATCGTTCGTGACGATTCGGGTGTGTCGGAGGTGGTGTGACCCGCCGTCGAAGACGTCGATACCGATGTTGCCCTCCCGGAGCGTCACGTTCTCGACGACGGCGTCCTCGCCGGAGACGCCGACGACGCCGTAGGAGGGGTTGTCACCTCGGACCTCGACGCCAGCCAGCGTCGCGTTCTGCCCGCTGAGTTCGACGGCGTCGAGAGCGTTTGCAACGTCGTCGACCTCGATCACGGGATCGCTTCCGTTCACCGCGCGAAGCGTCATGTCGTCACCGAGAACGATCGCCGCGTCGAACGCGTTCTCCCCGTCGGTCTCGACCTCGTACGTGCCATCGTCGAGGACGATCGTGGTGTTCGTACCGACGACGTCGAGGGCTTGGTCGAGGCCCATCGATGCCGGGAGATCCTGGGGCACGTGCACGACGTCGCCGTGCACGCTCGTCGGCCCCGTCGTCAGCGTGGTCTCGGCCGAGCCGCTGCCGGCACTCACGTTCAGCTCGACCGTACCGAAGTAGTCTCCGGCGGTAGTCGTCGTCACGTTGATCGTTTCGCCGGAGCGGTTCACCGCGACTTCGTCGCCGTAGCCGGCCGACGCGTTCCCTGCCACGCTGAGCGACGTGTTCGCAGGATCGGTGAACTGCTCGCCCGGCGTCACCGTGATCGACGAGGTCCCCGCGACGCTGACAGTGGTCGTGATGGTCTCGCCCGCGGCTCGCTGCTCGGGCTGGCCGTCGACGACCTCCATGTCCGGCTCGTAGGCCGTGAGGTTGACGTCGAGACTGGCCGTCCCGTTGCCCGACGCCGATACGGTGCGTGTCACCGTCGCGTACCCGGGTGCACTCACGCGAACTGTCCGGTTGCCGGCGGTGACCGGTACCGAGTAGTCGCCGTCACTGGCGGTCGCATTGAACGCGTTCTGGTCCGTGTAGACCGTCGCGTTCGACGCCGGCTCGCCGTGCACCTCGATCGTGCCCTCGATCGTGCCGACGTCGAGTGCAGCGGCTCGCGTAACGTTGACGACGCCGGAGCCGTACCGGCGATCCTCGACGGTCGTCACGTCGTCGGGCTCGACGGCGGACTGCGTGAGCCGTAGCCGGATCGCCTCGCCGCTCATCGAGGGGTCCATCGATCGCAACAGCGCGGCCGCGCCGGCGACGTGGGGCGTCGCCATGCTCGTGCCGTCGTACGTACAGTCGTAGTCGTTCCCGGGGACGGAGCTACAGACGTCCACACCGGGTGCGGTGACGAACGGCATGTCGTAGGCCGCCGGCCAGCCGTCCGGGGGTGCCGTCCAGTACTGCTCCGTGTCGATCTGGTCGCTGCTGGAGAAGGACGCGACCTCGCCGCTGCTGTTCACTGCGCCGACGCTGATCGCGTCGTACCCGTCACCGGGCGTCTCGACGAGCCCCATCCCGGAGTTGCCGGAGGCGGCCGTGACGACGACGCCGGCGAGCCGAGCGTTCCGAATCGGTTCCTGGAGTGCGGAGACGCCCTGCTCGAACCCGAGCGAGGCGGTCATCACGTCGACGTCCTGGTCGTGGCTGAGTGCCCACTCCATGGACGCGTACGCCGAGGCGATGCTGATGTCGTAGTCGGAGCCGGCGACGAGCAGGCTCGCGTTCGGCGCGACGCCGAAGTGCTTGGTGCCGTTGATCGCGCCGCCGGCGACCGTGCCGGAGACGTGGGTCCCGTGCCCGATCGGGTCCTCCGGCGTCGTGTTCTCCATGTTCCCCTGCGAGTCGAACTCGGCCCAGCCGTCCGGCGCGAGCGTGATGTTCGAATGGCTCGCGTTCACGCCGCTGTCGATCACGGCGACGGTCGCATTCTCGCCGCTGACGCCGTGGGCGTCCCAGAACGCGGGGGCGCCGATCATCTCCAGGCCGTACGTGGCGTTCGCGCTCCCGTTCGTCGCGAGGTCGCTGGCGGTCGTGCCCCCGGCGAGGCCGCTCGCGCCCGCGGTTCGAGCGAACGAACCGCCTGCCCCGCTGCCGACGTATTCGCCCTCGTAGTTCGGGTGGAGCCGCTCGACGCCCTCGACGGTGGCGAGAGCCTCGACCGGCGTTCGGTCGGTGTCGACGGTCACGAGCGCGGCGTTGGTGATCCAGAAGTCACGCTCGACCGAGACGCCCTGTGTGGTCCGCGCGAACTCGTCGAGCGCGCGGCTCGATGCGACAGAGCGCTCTCGGAGCGTCCGGACGACGTCGTCACTGCGCCGGAGCGTCCCCCGATCGACGTCGTCGAACTGGACGATGACCTCCGTCTGTCCGTCGGTCTGCTCGAAAGCGTCGGCGATCTGCACGCCAGCGGCGTGCGACTCGCCGTCGTCGCTCCCGCCACCGGTCCGCTCGGGACGGAGCCGGTCGCGGTCCTCGGTCGTCGTCGATGCTGTCCGTGGTGCGGTCTCGTTCGTGTCGTTCGTCGAGCGACTGTCCGTGTCGACCGCCTCCGTCGCTGGTGCCGATTCGGTCGCGCCTGGTGTGCCGTCGACCGGTGTCCCGACCGAGGCCGCGCCGGCGATCGGTGCGACGAGCAGTATCAATACCAGTCCGATCGCGAGAGCGGACCCCCTGAGTGCGCTGAACATCGAATGAGGGTACCCATGATCTCATCATTGAAAATATTTATTGAATAGCGTAGCACTATTGATTCATACGACGAATCAGAGACTGCAGGCTGTACTGGGCCGCCGACACCCCGTCGTCTACCGCCACGGGCCCCGCTCTCCTCCGTCCTTCTCCTCGTCGGTTCGCGACGGTCGGCACCCGTCGAGCGCCGGCCGGTGCGTGCCGCATCGAGTCGAGACTCCGGGCTGGGCCGCGGCCGCTGGCTCACCTCCCGAGCAGCTCCCTGAGCCGATCGCTGTAGACGTACCCGAGCGAGCCGAGCACGAGGAGGGCGGCCACGACCGCCACCGGAACGATGCCGCCCAGTCCGCCACCGCCGTCGCCACTGCTCCCGTCCGCGCTCCCGTCGGTGCCACCGTCACCGGTCCCGTCGCCGTCGGCCGATTGCACGTCGACGGACCCCGCAGCCTGCTCGCCGACGCTGAGGGACCGGGACCCGGCCCCGCTGACGGCGTGTTCGAACGTCACCGTCGCCGTCTGGCCCGCTCCGACGGTCACCTCCCTGCGATCGACCACCTCGCCGTCGATCAGGAGCGGTACGGTCATCGACCCCTCGACGGTCCCGTCGTTGGCCACGGTCGTCGTTACGGCGAGCGTCTCGCCGTCCGCTAGCGTCCGCGAGCCGACCTCGACGTCGGTGATCGACAGCGCGGGCTCGCCGGTGACCTCGACGGTGCCAGCCGATTGGCCGTCGACGGCGAGCTGGTAGGTCCCGGGCGCGTCGAAACTCGTCGTGAGAGTCGTCGTCGCGTGCCAGTTCGCGTTGACGGAGAGGGTCTCGCTGTCGACCTGCTGGCCGTCGGCAGTCAGCGTCGCCGTGTACTCGCCGTCGGCGTCGCCATCGTTGTCGACGCGAACGTCGACCGCGACCGACTCGCCGACGCCGACCTCGCTGCTCCCGAGGTCGACCGACGTGATCGAGAACGACGGGCCGCCGTCGTCGCTCGGTGGCGGGAGGAAGAAGCCCCCACCGCCTCCGCCACCACCGCCACCGCCGCTACTCGCTGCCTCGACTGTCAGGTTCGTCGTCGCGACGGTCTCGTTCGCGGTCCGGATCGCTTGGGCGTAATCGCCGGGGGTGTCGTTCGTCGCCGAGAACGTGAGCTGTGTCGTCTCGCTGGTGTTGAGGCTCACGTTCGTCTCCGTCGCTCGCACCGTCCCGCCCAGCAGGTAGGAGACGTTCTGCGTCGCGTTCACTGCGCCGACGTTCGACACGTTCGCGGTGAGGGTGTAGCTGTCGCCCGCGGTGATCGTAGCGGGCGCGCTGATGGTCTCGACCTCGAAGTAGATCGAGGCGTTCTCGATCTCGACGGCTGCCGTGTCGTTGGCGTCCTCTGCGGCCACCGTGACGGTGTAGTTGCCGGCGTCCCGACCGCCGGGGGTCCAGTTCAGCGCGAGTGCGCTCGCGTTGCCGCCAGCGAGCGTCACGGTCTGAGAGGCGACGACACCGGTCCCGTTGATCGCCAGCGTGACATTCCGGGTTGCGGTCACGTCGCCGGTGTTGTTGACGGTCGCGTCGACCTGGAGCGTCTCGCCTTCGGCCACGGGCGAATTCGTGCCGGTGAGGTTCACCGAGACGTTCGCCGGCGCGAGCACCTCGACGGCCGCCGTGGCGGAGGCGTTCTCCGAGTTCACCGCGGCAGTGTGGTTCCCGTCGTCGCCGGGCCCGGTCGTCCACTCGAAGGCCTGCGTCGTCGTCGCGCCAGCGTCGAGCGACACGCTCTGGTTGTCGACCTCGGTGCCGTCGATGGTAAGGTTGACCGTCTGCGTACCGTGTACGCCCCCGACGTTGTCGATCGTCGCGTTGACCGACAGCGTGTCGTTCTCGGCGACCGGGGAGTTCGTGTCGTCGATACCCACCGAGAAGTTGGCAGGCTCGAGAATGGTCACGTTCCGCTGGGCGGAGTCGTTCGCGGACAAGACCACAGCAGCCCAGTCGCCCGCATCGGCTTCGGTCGTGCTCCAGTTGAACGTGATCGTTCGCTGTTCACTCGCGTTCAGTGCGAGCGTCTGGGTGTCCTCGGTGCTGATAACCGACATGCCGGACAGCGCAGCGCTCCCCAGTTCGACGGTCTGGTTCCCGCGCACGTCACCGGTGTTGTTGATCGTCGCCGTGACGGTCAGCTCCTCGCCCGTGACGACCGGCGAGTTGGTGTCGTCGATCGCCACGGAGAAGGTCGCCGGCGCGTCGACGCGGACGGCCATCTGATTGCTGTCGTCATTGGTGGCGACCGTCGCAGTGTAGTCGCCAGCGGCACCCTGGCCGGGCGTCCAGTTCAGTGCGATCGTGGTCGCGTTGCCGGGGTCGAGCGAGACGGTTTCGTTGTCGAGGTCGGCCCCGACTCCGCCGTCGACGTCGAGCTGGACGGTCTGGGTGTCGGTCGCGGTGCCGGTGTTGGTGATCGTGGCGTTCACCCGGAGCGTCTCGCCCTCGAGGACCGGCGTGTTCGACTCGACGTTCGTGACGGTGAGGTTCGCCCCGGCCTGCTCGGCCAGCGGCGCGACCGTGCCGACCCTCGTGAGTTCGGCCCAGACGTCGTTGGCGGCGACGTCGACGCCGGTCGTCGAGACTCGCTCCCACCCGCTGCCGTTGGCGCGATACATCGCGAGGGTGTCCTCTCGAACGCCACTGACTGCCGCGTCCGCGTACGAGACGTTAATCGCAGCCGTCGGCGAGCTGCCGACCTCGGTCACGTTCAGGAAGGTGCCGACGTCGGTGCGATTGCCCGGATACGGGTCGCCGGGATCGGTCCCGAGTTCGAGGCTCGCGTTGTGGCCAGCGGCGTTCACCACCGTGCCGTCCGCCAGCGAGAGGTTCCGGGCAACGACCGCCGACGGGGGCGCGTCCTCGAACCTGACAGCGCCGGTGGCGGTCGTCGCGGTCGCGTTCGCGAACGTCACGTTGTGCACCAGGTCGACGGCGGTCGCGTTGACCCAGAGCACGCGATCGACGTCCGTGAACTGTCCGCCCTCGAACCGGAGATCCGAGGCGTTCGCCTGCAGCCGGAGCCCGTAGCTCGCGTTCGCGAACGAGCCATCTCGGCTCGTCACGTCGCTCGCGTTGTAGAGCAAGATACCGCCGTCGGAGACCGTCGTCCCGTCGATCGTCACGTTCCGGGCTTCGACGAGGCTGATCGCCGGTGCGTCGCTCGTCCGGCCGACGTTCGTGACGGTGTTGTCGACGAGCGTGAGGTTCCGAACCGGAGCGCTCGCTGTACCGACGAACTGGATCCCCGCCTGGTCGATCCCGTCGATCGTGTTGTTCCGGTAGACCGATCCCGTCGACCACCAGTCGGCGACCCCGATCGTGCTGTTCCTCACCTCATTGTCCGCCACGAGGACCGGACTCCCCAGATCCGTGACGTCGATACCCGTAGTCGCGTTCGCGACCGCGTTGTTCCGGACCGTCTCGACGTTCTCGGCCCTGATTCCGTACCCGCCACCGGTAATCCGGTTGTCCGCGATCGTCACGGGATCGTACCACGCGCTTGGGCTGGCCACGATGCCGTCCGTGTCCGAGCCGTTGAGCGTAATCCGGTTCCCGGCGATCCGGTCGACGTCACTTTCGAAGCGAATCGCCGTGTTGGCTCCCGCGTCGAGCGTGAAGGAGTTGTTGCGGATCGAGGTTCGGCTGCTCGTCGGCGAAACGTTGATCGCGTCCGTCCCGATTCCCCACGCCGTGTTGTTCGCGATGATACGGACGTCCCCGCTCTGTCCAGTTGCTGCCCGTGCGTAGATGCCGTATTCGAGATCGTACAGCGTCGTATTCCGGACTGCGTCTGTCACTCCTGCGGACAGGTGAACGCCATCGGTAGCGTTGTGAATCTCCGCACCGGCGACGGTGAGTCCGTCGTTTGCTCCCACCACGGCGTAATCGAGGCTCCCTCCATCGACTTCCACTCCTTCAATTCGGACGTCAGTGGTGGCGACGTAGATTGCGGACTCTCGATAGCCGGGGTAGTTCTCGTAGTCGGCAGCAATCGTCGGTGTGGCCCCTTCCTGTGCGACGACCGAAACCGCTCGATCCAGCAGCAATGGAGTAGCGTCACCGCCCGTCGCAGCGACGAAATTCGACTCGACGTACGTACCCGAATCAAGCGCGAGTGTCGTATTTCTGTAGACCGCATCGACGGGGGTTTGGAGCGTCGAGGGGTCCACGTCCTGTGGAATCGACACCGGATCGTCGTGGACCATCGTCGCGCTCGTCGTCGTGGTCACCGTCCCTGGCCCGCCCCGTTCGTAGAAGGTGTGATCCAGACCCACTTCCCCGAAGAAACCGCTCTGGGGATTGACGGAAACGGTGACCGTCGTCTGGCCATCGGCCCCGATGGTCACGTTCTCCCCAAAGTTCACCGTGGTCCCGTCGATCGTCACGGTCGCCTCGGACGCGTCCGCGTACGTGCCGCCCTGCAGATCGAGGCTGTAGTTCCCGACGTTCGCGACGCGGTAGGTGAGTTCGACGCCGTCGGAAACATTCGAATACAGGGGGACGCCGTCGATCAGCGCTGCTTCGACTGTGGCGCCGCCGACGGTGACGTTCTGCTCGATTGCAGCCGTTCCGACGCCGTCGATCGTCGTCCGGTTCGACGCGTAGCCGATCGGATCGGCGGTGAGATTCTGCTCGGTGCTGGGGACGTCGAGTTCGTAGTGGCCCGTGGCGTTCGTCCGGGTCTGGAGGCCGTACTCCGTCCGGACCGTGGCGTTGGCGACCCCGGCGCCGGTACCGTTGGTCACCCAGCCACTGACGGTCGTGTCGGCCGTCGCCCGCGCCGTCGCGTTGAGCGCGTCGACGATGCCGTGGCCGTAGCGGTGGTCGGGATCCTCGTAGTCGTAGGGATCGAACGCCGTCTCCTCGAGCGTTGTCTCGACCTTGTCGTCGGTGAGCGAGCCGTTCGCCGCGAGGACCAGCGCCGCGACGCCGGAGACGTGGGGCGTCGCCATGCTGGTCCCCTGGAGGCGGTGGTAGCCGCCGTCGGAGGCGCTCGCGCTCAGGATACCGACGCCGGGGGCCGACACCTCGGGAATCGTGTACTCCTCCGGCCAGTCGGTGGGCGCGTCGCTACCCCAGACCTCCGAGACGTCGATCGGTTCGCCGTTCGAGAAGCTCGCGACCTGCAGGGTCGAGTCGACCGCACCGACGCTGATGCTTTCATAGACGTTGCCCGGGGAGCCACTGCGCCACTCTCCTTCGTTCCCCGTCGCGACGAAGAGCGGGATGCCCTGCTCCCGGACGTTCCGGACGTGCGGAATGAACGCCGACGTGTACCCCGGCGCGCCGAGGCTCATCGAGATGACGTCGCTGAACTCGCCGCCGCTGCCGTCGGTGCCGTTGACCGCCCACTCCATCCCGGCGGTCACCTGCGCGAACGTGCCGCCGCCGGGGCCGAGGACCTGCCCGACGTTGAGCGTGGCGTTCGGCGCCACCCCGATGTACTGCCCGCTGGCGTTGCCGCCGGCGACGGTGCCGGACACGTGGGTCCCGTGGCCGTCGTGATCGGACGCGTTCGCGACCGACGTGTTGGTGATCCCGCCGGTACTGTCGATCCGGGCCCACCCCGAGAGATCGATATCTGGGTGTGATGCGTTGACGCCCGTGTCGAGCACGGTGACGTTGACGCCCTCGCCGCGCGTGCCGAACTCGCCCCACACCTGCGTCGCGTTGACGACGTGGACCCCGTAGGTCCCGTTGTACGGTGCACCGCCACCGTGGGAGGCGGCGGCTATCTCGTCGAATGGTACAGACGTCTCCGGCGCCAGTTCGGTTCGATCGGCGTCGAGGGCCTGGACCGCGAAGTTCGCGTGCACGCGCCGGACGTTCTGGAGACGCGTGAGCTGTCCCGGCGCGACCTCGCTGGCGTTGAGTTCGACCAGCATCGCGTTCGTGATCCAGAAGGAGCGCTCGATCTCCACCGCGTCACTCACTCGCGCGTACTCCCGGAAGCCCGACTGGCTTCGCTCGGCGTGGGCCTGGAGCGCGGCGACCGAATTCGCATCGGCACGGGGCGCGCTTCGAGCTTCCTCGAACCGGACGATCACCTCGGTCCATCCGGTGGCGTTCTCGAGTGCGGGATCGACCGGCGAGCCGGGCTCCCTCCCCGTGCGCCCGATCGCGTCGTCGCGAGCGGGACGTCGTGGACGTCACAGATCCGAAGCAGCGCGGAGATGTCGGGCTCGTGTGGCTGGGCGGTGAGGGGGTCCCGGAGGAACACCACGGCGTCGACCTCGCCCGCCGCGATCGACGCCGCGATCATCACGTCCCCGCCGTCCCGCCC
>ENA-ORDC01001331-ORDC01001331.1-marine-metagenome-genome-assembly--contig:-NODE-1331-length-18838-cov-6.901604_pt1 | contig 18838 bp, 21 predicted proteins | sample MGYA00237783_ERZ508515 | MGnify/ENA primary metagenome ERZ508515 (study PRJEB26186, sample SAMN06268792) | marine metagenome | isolation source: Eden Landing Ponds, San Francisco, CA, USA | place... | reverse complement strand
AGTGAGGAGCGCAGCGAGGTCGTCGGACGGCGTCGCCGTCCGACTGTCCGAGGGACCGCCGGTCCCTCGCTACCCTCGACTGGAGCCACTCGGGGCTTTCTGGCTGTTGCAAGCGATCCCTCCTGAACGAAACCACGATCTCGAACCGGAATTCAGGGATCTATCGGCACGCACGGTTCAGCTGAGTCGTTCGAATCCCTCGAGTCGTCCATGCGTGAACGTTACCTGATATCGGACCAGCGCATCGAGTGATTCGAAGGAATTGGTGATCTGGAACCGGCCGTGGTAGTCGTCTCGTGCGCTCCAGCCGTCGTGGACGCGATTGAGACAGCCGGCGAAGTACCGGACGTCGTCCTCGTCAACGTCGTCGCGGCCGGCGTACGGCCGGTCCTCGGGCGGCACGTCTTCGAGGTGCCACTCCGCCTCGAGGAGCCGACCGTCGGCCGTGATTCGAAACGTCGTCATGCTCGGTCGATCGATACCTTTCGTCTGCCAGTCGACGTCCTCGCTTGGAGCAATCGTCTCGGGGTACTCCGGCAGAGTGACGCCGACGTATAGTTCGACTGTGTCGAAGAGGCCCATTGTCATCACCTAATGTGAATCGGCCAGGATTCGTCCCTGCATGGTCTCGTGCCGTCGGAAGCACGCACTGTGCAGCAGCTGTCCATCGCCCCCGAGCGAGTGCGTTCGCCCGCACCCGGTCACGGCAGGGATGAATGATGGTCATCTCGTTCCGTGGAAGTACGCACCGTCGTCGGTGACACAGATTTCCACACGTCCGATCGTGTCGATGGCCGTTGTTTCACCGACCGGGACGTGACGGAACGCTTCCGCCTCGCAGGACGGACAGTCATTGGATGTCATCACGCCGTGTCCCGGAGTCGAACCGGGAACCCATCGCCGGGGCTGGCGTAGCAAGCCAGTGGGGTCACCATTCCCCAGACACGGCACACTGAGCCGACGGAACTCGGGCCTCTGTGCTTACGGCACTCGTCGTCCGAGAGTCAATCGGCTCACGGGGACTGCCGAGCGTTCGGCAGTTGATCACTCATCTGTACGACTGGTTCGACTGCGCAACCCCGACCTCCCGGTCATGGGTGCGCGTCTCATCGCAGGGGGCGTACTTCGGATACTTCCAGGAATACCACATTGGACCATGGAGGTTGCAGACCCTTCTGGATCCGTCACCGCCGGACCGATCCGGATGATCGGACTGGCGGACTGTGCCTCCCTCGATGGGTATCCCCGCGTATCTGGTCATGTACTCCATACGACCTCCGTTCGCTCAGCGCATCGAAACCCGTTCGCTCCAATGTCGGAACGAACGAGGACCAATCTGTCGCGAGTCTCGAAACCCGTTCTCGCATCCGGTTCGTGGCCGAGCGAGTGCTGGGCGAAGACAGGCGACGATCCCGTGTTCCCCGGCCCCTGACGGGTAATCCGTATGGGAGCCGGGTTATCCGGGCACGAGCGTCCGACTGACGCCGGACCGTGTCGAACGTTCGCCGTCGAGTTCGACACGATCCCAGCGCTTGTCGGTGACGCCCCCGGTACGCTGGCCGCGTCGATACTCGCCGACCACGCGACCCGCGGCTCCGCGAGAACGAGCACGCCGCGGGGTGGGGCGAGTAGCGACCATGCTGGGAAACGCTCCGTTTGTGTGGGTTGGGTCGGACGTCATTGCCGGCTATCGTGACGATCGTATTAAAATTAGTTGGAGTGTGAGTACCATAGACAGAGTCTGGGAAGCATCTTGGCAAATTTCGAGGTGTCGGAGGTTGATTCCGATCTGACCGATACTGGCTTAAAGAATATCGGTGAGATGAGAATACGGAGAAAGACAACCTCAAGAAGTTGTGGACTGGCAAGAGGGTGGTGTTCAGATAAACACCGAGCAAAAGGGCGTTTCTCCCCGCTAATCAGCCGAATCCTGGTGGAATGAAAGGGCGAGCCAGTTTCGGGAACCCCGACGAAGGTGAGCCGAGCGAAGCGAGGCGAACGTCGGGAGCGCTTGCGCTCCCGGAATAAGCACTGCAGAGCCTGAAAGGCTCGAAGCGCGCAACGAGTCGCGGGACCGAGCAGAGGCGAGGCCACGTCCGCTCGAACGGGAAGCGAAGCGACCCGTAAGAGTCGCGGGACCGAAACTGTCGAGGGCTTTCAACTGGAGCGGTAGCGCGGAGTCCCCTTCCTCAAGGAGCGACCGTAGGGAGCGAGTAGGGAGGGGAGGAGCGCGTTCGGATAGGTCAAAGAAACCAATATATAAGTAGCCATAGTACTACATTGAAACTGTGGCAGACGACTACGTGCGTCGGACAGCAATCACCCGACTCTCAGTAGATGGTAAGCAACGCGAGTTGCTTGAGGAAACCATCTCTGAGTGGAAGCGTGGTTGCCAACTCGCCACCGACATGGCGTGGGGCAAGTGCAACGTCAAGAGCGACGTACAGCCCCTCGCCTACGACGACGTGCGTGAGCAAACTGGCCTCGGGAGTCAGCACGCGATTCTCGCCACACACCAAGCCGCCCAAGCTATCACCGGCTGTATCGAACGCCGGTCGAAAGGCAAGAAGGTGAGCAAGCCGACTTTCACCGCACCCACGGTGAAGTACGACACCCGGACAATGACGCTGTTCGATGACGACACAGTTTCTCTCTCCACCACGGAGAGTCGGGTCCGGTGTTCGCTTGCCCTTCCCGATGCCGACGATGGCTACCAACGGCAGTACCTCGACTCAGATGAGTGGAGCGTCACGGAAAGCACGCTCACCGCCCGTGATGGCGACTACTTTTTGCACATCGGCTTCCGCCGACCGAAGACCGATACTGAACAAGAAACCGCCGAGGACGGAACGGTCCTCGGGGTTGACCTCGGCATCGAAAACCTCGCTGTCACAAGTACCGCCTCCTTCGTTAGCGGGCGAGAGGTAACCCACGACCTCCGCGAGTTCGAGAAGGTACGCGCCGGACTCCAGCAGACCGGGACCCGAAGCGCCCACCGAACGCTCGAACGGTCGAGTGGCCGCGAACTCCGGTATATCCGCGACGTACTCCACCAAGCGTCGAACGCCATCGTAGACGAAGCACTCCGATACGAGTGCGACGTGATCGCGTTCGAGGACCTGACCCACATCCGCGACCGCACGGGTGCGTCGTGGGGCCACAAGTGGGCATTCCGAACGCTGTACGAACAAGTCGAGTACAAAGCCGAAGCGGTCGGCGTTTCGGTGAAACAAGTCGGGTCGGCGTACACGTCGAAACGGTGCGCCGAGTGTGGCTTCACAGCCGACGAGAATCGCCCGAATCGAAACGATTTCTGCTGTCAGAAGTGCGAGTCGGAAGCGAACGCGGACTACAATGCGGCGAAAAACATCGGTATGCGGTACGTCCGTCGGGGCCAACAGTCGTCTCGGCGGACGGGCAACAGTCAGCTTGCCCTGAAGTCTGGAACGGTGACGCCGAGTGGCGGATTTACTGCCCACCCGGACGGGTTCGAGGCCGAGTTCACGGACAAGCCCCACCCTCAACGAGCGAAGTCGTCAGACTGAGCGAAGTAGGGTGGGGTAGTTGACATCGATCACAGAGCGGGAGGGGGACCTCGAAGACGTCGCGTTGATCGCCAGGCAAGCCGATCTCGACTGGGAAGGCATCTTCGAAGAGATCAAAACACAGGAGAACCGCACGGGCCGGCTCTTTTCGTTTGCCGTACTGGATACACTCGACGTACTCGAAGAGCGCTACGACATCGTCGCACCGATCACGGACCGGTTCGTCTCGTACTGTCTCGAGAACGCGTTGCTTGTGTCCCTCGAAGAGCCGAAGACGATCAGGGACCTGCGGACGGAACTGGACTTCCCCGACTACCGGATCTACAACAAATTGAGACAACTCGAAGACGACGAGGAGATCACCGTCGATCGGAGTGGGCGACTCAACACGTACCGGCGAATCGAGACGAACTGACGGCAACCCACAACACTCCAATACCCGCAGCCAAATCGTTCGGACATGCACGCGTCGCTTCGGATCGCCACGCCGGCGGACGCGGCCGCGATCCGGTCGATCTACGCACCATACGTGGAATCGACGGCGATCACCTTCGAGACAGAGATCCCGACGACAGAGGAGATGACCGACCGGATCGAGCAGACCCACGAGCAGTACCCGTGGCTGGTCTGTGAGACCGAGAACGAAGGCGTCGTCGGTTACGCGACGGCGAGTTCCCTCCGGTCGAAGGCGGCCTACGCCTGGGCGGTCGAACTCACGGTCTACGTCACCGAAGACGTACAGGGATCGGGCGTCGGCACCGCGCTGTATGCGGCGCTACTGGAGATACTCCGGAATCAGGGCTACGTCGACGGGTACGCCGCGGTGACGCTGCCGAATACGGCGAGCGTCCGCCTCCACGAGAAGTTCGCGTTCGAGCCGGTGGGAACCTTTCCCGCGGCCGGATACAAACAGGAATCGTGGCGCGACGTGCAGTGGTGGCATCGACAGCTGGGCGACCGACCGAGGGATCCGGATCCGCCAACACCGATGAGTGCCATGAGGGACTCGCCGGCGCTCGAAACGGCGCTCCGGACGGGTGAGGCGTCGCTTCGAGAGGGGTGAACAACGACAACAGATTCGCCGGGTTTTGACTCCTTGCCGTCCGAACGACCGACCATGAACGAGCGATGGGACGACTTCGCGGACGCGCTCGAATCGGGCGAGTCGGATCGGGTCAACGCGGCGATCGACGACGTCGAAGACATGGGTCTCGACGAGCGCGCACAGCTGTTCGAGACGTGTTTCGACGACCTGACCGCGATCTACGCCGACAGCGACGACGGGTACGTCCGCCAGTCAGTCGTGCGCTTCTTGGAGGCGCTTGGCCCCGGCCTCGTGGCGGCGTTCGCCGTCGATGACCGCGAGCGATCGACCGACCTCGACCGCGAGACAGTGCGTCGACAGGCCGACGCGAGCAGTGGGTTCTTCCTGGAGGCGATGACAGACACGGACGGTCGAGTCAGAAACGCGGCCAAGCGTGCGCTCAAAGACGTCTTCAGGACTTACGACGCACTCGACGACGAGGAGACGATTACGGCACTGTCGGCCGAGCTCGAATCGATGGCCGAGGAGTACACTGGCAAGCGCCGGGAGCATCTTCTGGACGCACGGGAGGATGCCGAGTTCGCAAAGCGCTCGGGACTCGGGCGACTCATCGAAGGATTTCAAGCGGAGTTCGGAGACGAATTCGATATCGGTGAGTGAGGAACCGGCAAAGTTGTCGTTCACCGGGTCAAATCACAACCCGTTCATTCCTGGCGCTTGAAATCCTGGTATGCACGAACGAGTCGCTCGAATTTCGGTGATCACATGAAGCGGAAGCGCACCGACGTCGCGGCAGCGATCTTGGTCGGGGCGGTCCTGCTGCTCGGGGGTGGGATCACCTGGAACGTGATCGAGCAGCGTCGAACCGTCGACGAGACGATGGGGTCGATGATGGATTCTTCGATGGAGACGATGCACGGCCCGGACCCGCTGTGGTTTGCCGTCGGGACGCTGGTGGTCGCCGCCGTCCTCGTCGGGATCTATCTCCTCGTCCGGCCGGAATTTGAGGGGGAAGAAACCAGGGCTCGTTCAGGACAAGCCGAGACTCGACCGGACCAAGCCGAGATTCGGCCGGGACAAGCCGAGACTCGGCCGGACCAGGTCGATACGACGCCAGCGGCGGGAACGACGGGGCCGGACGCCGGACAGACGGACCAGGAATCGACCACAGACGACTCAGCCGCCGAGAGCACCGAAACCGACGCCATCGACGGGCACGCGGTCGCTCCGGAGGCGAATCCGACCGAGCGCGTACTGGATCTCCTGCCCGAGGACGAGCGCCGTGTCCTCGAACCGGTCCTCGAATCGCCCGGAATCACGCAGATCGAACTCCGGGATCGGTCCGCGTTCTCGAAGAGCAAAGTCAGCCAGACGGTGACCGACCTCGAGGAACGGGGCTTGCTCTATCGGGAACGCCAGGGTCGGACCTACCGGATCTACCCGAGTGAGGAACTCGGGGCGAACCGGGGGTCCTGACCCGATCGGGACAGATCGCCGAATTCGTCCGCGACGAACGGTCTCCTCGAACAGAAACGATTAGAAGCGGTTAGAACCGTTCTCGAACGGTCTCGTCGCTGTGTTCACACCCAGGAGGATACCCACTCGACGCCCCTACGACTTCCCGAGGCGAAATACGATGTCCGAAACGAACGCAGAAACCTGGCTGCTCGTCGGGATCGCGATCCTGGGTGTGCTGCTGGCAGTGCCCCTGATCAGCGCCCACGGGGACGGAATCGCACCCGAGGAACCGAGCGAGAACTCGACGGAGCAGGATCGAGAAGACGAACAGCGGGTCCGGATGCCCGCCCACGATGCGACTCATCCGGACGGCAGTGCGATCGAACGGATGACCGCTCACATGGGCGTGAATGCGAGCGAGTGGCTCGGCGACGGCGACAGCATCGGAAGCCACCCGCACGCGCCGAACGACGGCGACGCTGCCGACCGTCACGACGAGCGCGGTGGCCACGGGGGGATGTACGGGGGAGAACACGGATGCTGAGCGAGCAAACGCGGTCCGATGACGACGATCGGACAGCCCAGAATGTCGAGTCTACCCGCTCGCGGGCGGAAGGAAGACGAGTCCCGCGTGGGATCGCCCGGATCGGCGTCCTTGGCGTCGCTCTCCTCGCGACAGTCGGCACCGCGAGCGCCCAGCATGGCAGTGGCATGATGGGCGGCGGATACGGTGGGTTCGGTATCCCGGGATTCGGATTCGTGTTCTGGGTACTGCTCGGCCTCGGGATCGTCGGCCTCTTCGCCTACGCACGCGACGGTCGCCGGTCCCGCCCGGACACGGCGGCTGGGACCGGTTCCGGCCGGGAGCACACTGATCGCGCGCTCGAGACGCTCCGGGAGCGATACGCTCGAGGGGAGCTCACGGACGAGGAGTTCGAGAATCGCCGCGCGGAACTCGAGCGATCGCGGTGAGAACGCGAATCCGTCAGGCTATCCGCTCCGGGCCGCAATTCGCGAGGGACTCACTCGTCTTCCCAGAGATCGCCGAATCGCGTCTCCACCCACGACAATACGACGTCGCGAATCACCGTCGTGAGGTCAGTGGGGAACTCCCGATCCTGTGCGTCCCCCGTGCTGGCGTCCGGCAGGGGATGGTAGTGATCGCGAGTGTTGTGGTCCTGTTCGTGGCGATCGAACCGACACTGGCGCAACTCGCCGATATGCGTCTCCAGATACGAGACGTGAAAGTCGCCGTTCGTGTAGGCGCGGACCTCGAGACGGACCGCGTCGATCGACTCCGGATACGCGGCAGTATCGAACTCGATCACCAGGCTCTCCTGTCTGTTCGGCGGGAACAGCGACGCCCGATTCACACTCGAGAGACGACCGAATATCGACTGCAGATGGTCCAGCAGGGCTTCGTCGACCTGTCGCGATCCGTCCCCCGACACGGTCAGGCTGGTTCCGACCGCGAGGCGGAATCGTTCGCCCGTCGCTGTCGTACCGCCTCGAGTCGCTCGATCCGCCGTCTGACGGTCTGCCACTCGCTGACGTCCAGCCAGACCTCCTCGACGGCGTCGTACTCGGCGTGCTCGAGTGCGTCGACGGCCTCGGGATCGCTAACGCCGTAGGTCTCCCGAAACGCCGCATCCCGATCGGTGAGCTCGGCGAGACGCTCGCGTAACTCCGCAGTCGAGAGCTCGGCGAGGCGCTCGCGTTTGCGCCACTCGAAGTACGACTCGTTCCGTCGGTACGTTTCGGGTTGCTCGGAGACTGTCTCGAGAACGCCGATGTCGGCGAGTCGTCGACAGTGCCGACGGGCTGTATCGGGCGTACACTCGGCCCTGTCGGCGATATCGGCGATCCGGGTCGGCTCGTAAAGCTGGAGTGCGACCCGGTACACTCGCTCGTCCGTCGGCGCGTCCGCGAGTTCCGCCTCGAACTCCGCGGCCACGTCGAACGTCGGTGCCATACAGGACGGTTGTCGATACTGCCTAATATATTTTTGTGTAGACGATATTATTCGGTAGCTACCGGTTTTCGCCACTCTCCAGCGCTACATCGCGGCGAGGATGGCTTCCTTGTCGGATTCGACGGTGTCGATCGGCTGGATGCCGAACTCCTCGACCAGCAGGTCGGTCACGTTCTCCGAGAGGAACGCGGGCAGCGTTGGGCCGAGTCGGATGTCCTCGACGCCCTGGCTCAGGAGTGCAAGCAAGACCGTCACGGCCTTCTGTTCGTACCAGGCGATGTCGAAGGCGATCGGCAGATCGTTGACGTCGTCGACGTCCAGGGCGTCGCCGAGCGCGTTCGCGATCCGGATGAGCGAGTAGGAGTCGTTACACTGCCCGGCGTCGAGCACGCGCGGGATGCCGTTGATGTCACCCAGGTCCAGCTTGTTGTAGCGGTACTTCGCACACCCGGCCGTGAGGATGATCACGTCCTCCGGGAGTTCTTTGACCAGTTCGGTGTAGTACTCCCGTTCGGACTGACGGCCGTCACACCCACCCATGACCACGAAGCCGCGGATGTCGCCGACCTGGATACCCTCGATGATGTCGTCGGCCCGATCGAGGACGGACTTGTGCGCGAAGCCGTTCGCGATCGTCCCGGACTCGAGTTCTTCCGGCGGTTCGGCGTCTTTCGCGGCCTCGATGATCGCCGAGAAGTCCTTCTGTCCGTCGTCGTCCCGGTCCGCGATGTGGGAGATATCGGGGAACCGAACGACGCCCGTCGTGTAGACCCGATCGGCGTAGGAGTCGTTGGGGGGCACCAGGCAGTTCGTCGTCATCAGGACGGGGCCGTTGAACGCCTCGAACTCCTCGTGTTGCTCCCACCAGGCGTTGCCGTAGTTGCCGACGAAATGGTCGTACTCCTTGAAGGCGGGGTAGGCGTGGGCCGGGAGCATCTCGCCGTGGGTGTAGACGTCGACGCCCTCGCCCTCGGTCTGTTCGAGGAGTTCCTCCATGTCCTTCATGTCGTGACCGCTGATGAGGATGCCCGGCCGGTCGCGCGTCCCGATGTCGACCTCGGTGGGTTCGGGATGGCCGTAGGTCTCGGTGTGGGCCGAATCGAGGAGTTCCATCACTTCGACGCCCATCTCGCCGGTTTCGAGGACGAGTTCGGTCAGTTCGGGAACGCCGAGATCGTCGTCCAGGGTCGCCGCCAGGCCGCGCTGGACGAACGCGAAGACCTCGTCTTTCTTCTCGCCGAGGACGTAGGCGTGATCGGCGTAGGAGGCGATCCCCTTGAGGCCGTACGTGAGGAGTTCACGCAACGACCGAATGTCCTCGTCGTCGGTCGCCTGGACGCCGATCCCGGCGGAGAAGGCCTTCTCCTGGAACTCGGCGGCGTCCTCGCCGGTCCAGGTCGCGGCTTCCGGGAGGGTCTCGTCGTCGAGTTCGCCTTCGGCAGCTTCGAGTTCAGCCCTGAGTGACTCGCGGCGCTGTTGGGTCTCCTGGAGCTGGGACTCGAACCACTCGGGGTCGAAGTTGACGTTCGTGACCGTCGAAAACAGGCTCTCGGCGATGAAGACGTTCGTCTCCTCGTCGACGATCCCGGCCTCTCGGGCGCGCTGGGCGATGTACGACAGCCCCTTGAGTTCCCAGACGAGCAGGTCCTGCAGGCTGGCCGTCTCGACGTCCTTCCCGCAGGCGCTGACGTCGGTACAGCCCTCGTTGCCCATCGTCTCCTGGCACTGATAGCAGAACATGCTACTCATGCCGAATCACTCCCCAGGTGACGGAGGGAGTCCTCAGACAGACCGTGCGAGTCGGCCACTACCGTTCGAAACGGGCGTACGTTCATTCGCACCTGTCTCTCGCCGCGCCATAGACTATCCAGTTACCCCGAACATGTTCGCACCGGGATCGGAACTACGATCCGGAAAGCGAGAAACGATGGCTCCGAAGCCGCCCGCTCTAGCTCTCCAGAACGAGCGGTTCGTACCACTCGCGATTCTCCTGATACCACTCGATGAACTCGGCAACACCCTCGCGGATCGACCGCGTCGGTTCGTACCCGAGTACCTCCGTGGCCTTCGAGATGTCCGCATGGGTCGCCTCGGCGTCGGCGTCGTGACGGTCGGCGTACGCCAGATCGAGACCGGGCGCGAGTTGGTCGCGGATCTCGGTCGCCAGCGTCTCGATATCGATGGTCCCCGAACTCCCGATGTTCAACACCTCGCCGTCGGCGGCGTCCGTCGATAGCAGCATCTCGTTCGCCGTGACGATATCCTCGATGTAAGTGAAGTCTCGGATCTGTGAGCCGTCGCCGTAGACCACGGGCGGGTCGCCGTTGATCGCCCGCGAGACGAAGTTAGAAATCGCCATGTTCGGCCGCATCCGGGGGCCATAGACGGTGAAGTACCGCAGTGCCACGGCGGGCAGGTCGTAGACGTCCGCGTAGGCGCAGGTGTAGCGTTCGGCAGCGAGTTTCGAGACTCCGTAGGGGCTGACTGGCATCGCCGGGTCAGTCTCCGAGAAGGGCAGATGTTCCTCACGACCGCCATAGACGGAAGAGGAACTCGCGACGACGACGCGTTCGATCCCGTGATCGCGAGCGGCGTCCAGCACGTTCAGCGTGCCGTCGACGTTGACGGCGTCGTACTTGCGCGGATTCTCGACGCTCGTCCGGACGCCGGCCTGGGCGGCCTCGTGGAAGACGTACTCGGCGTCGGCGACGAGTTCTTCCACGAGGTCGGCGTCGCGAACGTCCCCTTCGACGAACTCGTAGGAGCCGTCACCGTCCGTGCCGGCCTCTCGGCCGACCGCAATGTTGTGACGCTTCAGGTCGACGCTGTAGTACGGGTCGAGGTTGTCCAGGACCACTACGTCGTGACCGTCCGCGGCGAAGTGCTCGGCGAGATGTCCGCCGATGAAGCCCGCGCCGCCGGTGACCAGGATCTGCATGGGCGACGATGTGACGGCGGCGCGCAAAAAGTCGTCGGAAGCGTCAGGGGAGCGCTCCCTGACGCTCGTCAGGAATCGACGACGGTGGTCAGGACGGACTTGATTCGGACGTCTCGGCCTCGCTTTCGGCTTCGGCGTCCTGTAACTTCGCTTCGGCACGGTCACGATCCTCGGGGTAGCCGACGTCGATGCGCCAGCCGTCGAGTCGGATCGCGTCGATGGTGCGACCGCTCTGCAGGAGGAGGTCGATCGCTTCGCTGATCTCGTACTCGCCGCGATCGGAGGGCTGGACCAGCTTGGCCGCGTGGAAGATCGCCGGCGAGAACGTATAGAAGCCGGTCATCACGAGGTTCGAGGGCGGATCGTCGGGCTTTTCGATCACTTCCGTGATCTCGCCGTAGTCGTTGGTGTCACAGACGCCGTACCGCGAGGCTTCCTCCCACGGGACCTCCTCGACGAGGAACGCCGCGTCGGTGCGGCTCTCGCGCTGGCGCTTGACGACGTCCTCGAGGTTGGCCTGAAAGATGTTGTCGCCCAACATCAGCATGAAGTCGTCCTCGACGTGCTCCTCGGCGGTCAACAGCGCGTGGGCCAGTCCCTTCTGTTCGCGCTGGTGGGTGTAGGTGATCGGGACGCCCTCGAATGCGTCGTCGTAGTGGCTGATGATGTCCTCTTTCCGGTAGCCGACGACGACGATGAGTTCCTCGGCCCCGAGGCCGATGAGTTGCTCGAAGGCGTGTGTCAGGAGGGGCTTGCCGTCGACTTCGACCATCGCCTTCGGTTTGTCCTCGGTCAGTGGCCGGAGACGGGTGCCCTTTCCCGCCGCGAGTACGACTGCTTTCATGAGATCGGTATTTCGGTCCGGGAAATATATGCCTTGCCGTCGGTCGACAGGTTCGACTGCCCCCGACTGAATCACGGGTTGGGGGAGAGTGCGACCGTCGCTCCATCTCAGTTCACAGTTCGGTCGCTCCCCTGCATACCACGCCGATCGCACAACTGTCGGAAGAATCCACCACGAGATACACGTTCGGAAGCGAATCTGATATCGAAAGGGAAACGACCAAATCCGATGCGAAAGAACTCTCGGTGATGCACGTAAGTGTCGTCGGCAGCGGATACATCGGCACGACGATCGCCGCCTGGTTCGCGGAGTTGGGCCACACAGTCACGAACGTCGACATCGACGAGGACGTCGTGGCCGCGGTCAACGACGGCGAGGCCCCCATCCACGAACCCGGCCTGGACGAACTCATGGCCGCCCATGGCGGAGACGCCCTCGTCGCGACCACGGACTACGACGAGATCGCAGACAGCGACGTCACGTTCCTCGCGCTGCCCACACCCTCCAAGCCCGACGGGAGTATCGACCTCTCGGCGATGAAGGCCGCCGCACGATCGCTCGGCGAGGTACTCGCCGAGAAGGACGACGACCACCTCGTGGTCGTCAAGAGCACAGTCATCCCCGGGACGACAGCCGAGACGATCGCGCCCATCATCGAGGACGCCTCGGGGAAGGCCGTCGGCGAGGACTTCCGGATCGCGATGAACCCCGAGTTCCTCCGGGAAGGATTCGCCCTGGATGACTTCAAGGACCCCGACAAGATCGTCATCGGGGCCGAGGACGAGCGAGCGGTCGAGACGCTGAATCGGGTCTACGACCCGCTGGTCGAGGCCGCCGCGGGCGACCCTGCGATCGTCGAGACGGGGATCCGCGAAGCGGAGATGATCAAGTACGCCAACAACGCCTTCCTCGCGACGAAGGTCAGCCTGATCAACGAACTCGGGAACATCTGTAAGGAGTACGGCGTCGACGCCTACGAGGTCGCCGACGCGATCGCACTCGATCACCGCATCGATGGCCACTTCCTCCGGAGCGGCCTCGGCTGGGGCGGTTCGTGCTTCCCGAAGGACGTCGCCGCGATCCGCGCCGCAGCACGCGAACGCGAATACGATCCCGTGCTGCTTGACGCTACCGTCGAGGTCAACGACCGCCAGCCCGAACGACTCCTCGGCCTGCTGGACGACCACACCGACGTCGCCGGCGAGCGCGTCGCCGTGATGGGTCTGGCGTTCAAACCCGGCACGGACGACATCCGCTATACGCGTGCCGTCCCGGTCATCGAGGGGCTACTGGAGCGTGACGCCGAGATCGTCGCCTACGACCCCGTCGCGACCGAGAACATGCGCGAGAAGTACCCCGATATCACGTACGCCGAGAGCGCGGCCGAGGCCCTCGATGGCGCGAGCGCGGCGCTGTTCGTCACCGATTGGGACGAGTTCGCCGCCCTCGATGCGGAGTTCGACACGATGGCCGACCCCGTCGTGATCGACGGCCGCCGGATCGTCGACCGTCGCGACGGAATCGAGTACGACGGGCTGACCTGGTGATCCAGACAGAGAGACGTTGGGTGGTTGGGCTGCTCGAAACAAGCGCCCGCCGGAGCACATTCGACTGGGCGGGGAGACAGCGATACACCGGAACAGTGCGCTGGACTGTCAAAGCAGCCGGCGGTGTCTCGGTACGTCTGTCGTGGAAACGTTTACCAGGTGTCGAATACTACGTCGAAGTATGGCAACAGCAGTCAAAGTCGAGGAGGACGCGAAATCTCGCCTCGAGGAATTACAGGCGGAAATCCGGTTACGGACCGGCAAGAACGTGACACAGCAGGAATTGCTCTCGCGGCTCATCGACGATGCGTATGCGTCTCACGACGCGCTGATCGACACCTTCCGCGAGGAGACAGTCCCGCTCTCGGGGGATGAAAAAGAGCGGATGGAACAGGGGACGTTTCAGTCCGGTGTGGAGACTGACGAGTCGGACGTCGACGAGATCCTGTACGGATGACGGTACTCGTCGATACGGGTGTCCTCTATGCGGCCCACGACGGCGACGCCAGTCGACACGAGACCGCGTCTGCGGCGCTGGGGGCTGTCTACGACGGGGCGTTTGGACAGCCCTACGTGAGCGACTACATCTACGACGAAGTCGTGACGCTCGCGCTCAAGCGAAGTGGACGCTGGGCGATCGCAAACGACCTCGGAACGAAGCTACGGGGGGCGGGAGCGTACCCGCGAGCGTACGAGCTACTCCACGTCTCGCCCGCGGTTTTCACCGATGCAGTGTCCGTCTTCGAGCGCTACGACGACCAGCATCTCAGCTTCACCGACGCGACGAGCGTTGCACTGCTCGAACGTCACGACATCGATCATCTCCTGAGCTTCGACGACGATTTCGACGGTATCGCCGATCGCATCGCGCCGGCGGCAGCCATCGAGTGATCGAACGATGGAGTGACGGAGGATCAACACGTGAGGGGTGGCCCAGCCGATGGCCGCCGGTTCGTCGACCGTCGCGATGGCATCGAATACGACGGCCGTCCCTGGTGAGAGAACGGAGTCGGAAAGATCCGTTCAGGACAGACCACGACTGTTTTTGTACACCGCGAACGCATATCCACCCATGACAGCGTTCGGCTTTCTGAGCGTCGCACCGGTCATCGAAGGGAGCATGTCTGGCGAGGTCGCCAAGGCGGTCGCCGCGATCGAGGAACACGACGTCGGCTACGAGACGACGCCGATGGGGACGATCATCGAGGCCGAGGACGCGGCGGCCCTCTTTGCGGCCGCCGCCGACGCTCACGCGGCGGTCGACGCCGATCGCGTCGAGACCTTCCTCAAGATCGACGACAAACGCGCCGTCGAGCAGGCTGCCGGCGAGAAAGTCGAGTCGGTCGCCGACGAACTCGGCCACGAACCGAAACGCGACGCCGGGGAGTAGCGTCTCGCGTCGGACGCGATGCCGAGGCGTCGCGTTTCCCATCCGGACGCGACGCCGGGACGGAATCGACGACTCGGGAAGAATGGGTTTTCAACCCGGGCGGCCAACCGGGAGGTATGGATCAACTCAACCGCCTCGGAACCGAACTCGTCGACGAGGCTATCGACTTCGCCGACGAACTCGGTATCGCGGAGTATCGACTCGACAACGAGACGACAGTCCTCGATTTCGGCGTCGGACACGCTGGCGGCGTCGAGGCGGGACTGATGCTCACCGAGATCCAGACCGCGGGGCTGGCTTCCGTCACCACCCGCCTGGAGTCGGTCGGCGAGGCGACCCTCCCGCACGTCGAGTTGACGACCGACCACCCGTCGCTGGCGCTTTTGTGCGGCCAGAAGGCGGGCTGGGAACTCGCGACCGACGATTTCGAGGGGCTTGGCAGCGGGCCGGCACGGGCCTTGGTCGCCGAGGAAGGGATCTTCGACCGCCTCGAGTACGTCGAAGCGTTCGACTTCGCGGTACTCGCCGTCGAGAGCGACGAGTTGCCGACCGAAACAGCCGCCGCCCAGGTCGCCGACTACGCGGGCGTCGCCGAGAGTAGCGTCTTCCTGCCGGCGTTCTCGACGGCGTCGATCACAGGCAGCGTCGCGGCGGCCGCGCGGGCGAGTGAATCCGCCGCCTTCCAGTTGTTCGAGTTGGGCTACGATCCCGAGGAGATCCACTCGGTCTCCGGCGTCGCACCGGTCGCGCCCGTCGCCGAAAGCGAGGAGACGGCGATCGCCCGGACGAACGACGCACTCGCTTACGGCGGTCGCGTCCATCTCACCGTCGAGGAAGAGTCCGAGGTCTTCGCGGAAGTCCCATCCACTGCGGGCCAAGAGTACGGTCGCCCCTTCGCCGAGATCTTCGCGGACGCCGACTGGGACTTCGAGACACTGCCGGCAGACGTCTTCGGTCCCGCACAGGTGACAGTGGACGTGATCGGCGGGGAGACGGCCGTCTACGGCGAGACCGACGAAGCGTTGGTCGTCGAGAGTTTCGGGCTGTAGTCAGTCGGTGTCCCGAGTCGAATCTGACCCGGAGCGATTTTGAGGCCCCCGCGCCTTCGTTCAGTCGATGACTGTCGATGCCGTGCTGTTCGATCTCGACGACACCCTCTGTGAGTACCGCCGCCCCGCCACGGATGTGCTTTCGGCGGCCTTCGACCGGATCGGGGTCGAGCCGTGGTTCACGATCGAGACGTTCTACGACCGCTTCGACGAATTTGCACAACCGGGAGACGACATCCGGGACCTCCGCCGGCGGAGTTTCGCCGCGTTCGCCGAGGCGAAGGGATTCGACGCCGACGTGGGCCGGGCAGTCGCCGAGGCCTTCGAGGCCGAGCGCGACCAGTCGAACGTCGGGTTTTTGCCCGGCGCGCGGGAGGCCTTCGAGACCGCAACCGAGCAGTATCGGGTCGGCATCGTGACGAACGGTGATCCGTGGATGCAATCCCAGAAACTCGCTGGACTCGGGATCGCGGATCGCCTGGAGACGGTCGTCCACGGCGGTCACGACGCGGCCTACAAACCCGATCCCGAACCCTTCGACACGGCCCTGGCGGAACTCGGCGTCGAAGAGCATCGAGCCGTCCACGTCGGTAACTCCCTCTCAGCCGACGTCGTCGGCGCTCACAACGCGGGGGTCCGGTCAGTCTGGCTCGACGGCGACAGCGAAATCGACCCGGAGCCCGAACCTGACTACCGGGTCGAGTCGATGCACGACGTGGCAGCGGAACCCTGGACGTGAGGGCGGTCCATGTTTCGTGCTGAGCGTGGTCGATCGCGTGCGTCAGGTGGTCCTGGATCGTAGCGACGCTGATGTCCGTCAACACGGTCTCGGATCGGTCTCGGCCACCGTCACGGGAACGGACTGAATATATAAGAATATTTAGTTTTATATAGATGTATAAAAATAAATTAATAATACGCATTCGGTGAGATACACGCAAAGACGGACGAGCCGAAGCCCGAATCGCTGGGGAGACGCGTCACTGACATCCTGGACGTGACTGGACTCGGTTCCGGGACGAGCATCACCGCTCGACCGGCAGATCGCCACGAATTCAGCTGAATCCAGCGGATGCCTCGATGAGTCGACATACTCGAGTCGAGCGGTGACTCGGGCACCGATCAACCGCGAGCCGAGTGTCAGCGAACCGTTCTGTGTTGTCGACAGTCGGACGGGAAGGCCGACCCGCTTCCGTACTCTCCCGCAAACGACTCGTGCAGGGCAACACACCGACCCCTCAGCCACCCTGGAACACGATATTGGGCCGACGCGCTCCGGTCGGCGATCACCTGGTTTCACCAGGAGCTGTATATATGAAAAATTACCATACCTCGGAATGGTCCATTATCAAGTACAATAAGATATTTGGTAGTAAATCGTCATCAGCGGAGACGTGATTTCCGCTTCAAAGAAGAATGGGGGGCGGACGATCGCTCGTCGTCGGTCACGATAGTGGGTTACTACACACGCCGACGGTGCGCTGCTCGGGGCAACCGGCAGCGCGACCGGGTCCGGCCCCCGTCGAGGTGGGGTGGATCCATCGGGGCCGCGGGACCGTGCCGGGCCGCGTGACAGACGATGTACGGACGGCGACTGTCGTGGGAAAGCGGTAGACCCTGACGGTTGTCCAGACGCAGGTACCTCCCACGGTGGTGAGTCGGTCGCAACCCGGCGCGGTTACGGACACCTGATGATCCGGTATCCCTTTGCACATAGAGACTTATAAAAATTGTGCTATGAGAAATTATACGAAGATACATTAGCTATGACTGGCAATCGGGGTCGCGCCGATCGGTACCAAAGGGATATAATGCACGCGGGTGAACGGTTTCACGAACACAGATGACACTGAAAAGTCTACGAGAGACGGTCTACGAGACGTTGATGGCACTTCCGGAGAACGACCTGGTCAGGGGGACCAGTGGGAACGTCAGCGGCCGCGAGGGCGATCGCGTCGTCATCAAGCCCAGCGGCGTCGCCTACGACGAACTCTCGCCGTCGAAGCTCGTCGTCGTGGACATGGACGGCGAGGTTGTCGAAGGCGATCTCAAGCCCTCGGTCGACACGGGTGCACACCTCCACATCTACCGGGCGAACGACGAACTCGGCGGGATCATTCACACCCACTCGACGTACGCGACCGCCTTCGCGGCCGCCGGCCGGGAGCTCCCCGTCTACGTGACGGAACTCGCAGACACCTTCGGCGAGTCGATCCCCGTCTCTTCGTACGTCCCGCCGGGGACCGAAGCCATCGGCGAGGAGTTCGCGAAACACACGGGCGACGGGAAGTTCCAGGGCCTGTTGATGAAAAACCACGGCCTGTTCGCGGCCGGTGACACGCCCGGTGACGCGCTGAAGGCCGCACTCCACATCGAACACAGCGCGAAGATCTCCTCGATTGCCGAGGATCTGGGGACGCCCGAGGAGATCCCCGCCGAGGAGGCCGAGCGCCTCAACCAGGAGTACCTCGAAGGGTACGGACAGGAGTGATTCCGATGGACGGACAATACCTCGTGGGGACGGACATCGGGACGAACAGCACGAAGACGATACTCGTCTCGCCGGAGGGCGAGGTTCTGGGCTCGGGTAATGCTGGCTACGAAGTAGAACAGCCCGAACCGTCCTGGGCCCAGCAGTGGCCCGATGTCTGGGTCGAGGCCACCTACGACTCCATCCAGCAAGCCATCGACGAGGCAGACGTCGATCCCGCCGCGATCCGCGGGATCAGTATCTCCAGCCTCTACGGCGGCGCGGGCGTGCCGATCGACGCCGACGGCGAGCCGGTCTATCCCGACCTCATCTGGATGGACCGCCGGGCGACCGACCAGGTCGAGTGGGTCAAGGAGAACGTCGACTTGGAGCGGCTGTTCGAGATCACCGGCAACTACGTCGACTCCTATTTCGGATACACGAAGATCCGCTGGATCAAGGAGCACGAGCCCGACGTCTGGGAGCGTATCGAGAACTTCGTTCCGCCGAACAACTACGTCGAGTACGTCATGACCGACGAGCTGGCCGTCGATTACTCCTCGGCCGGCAACGTCGGCGG
>ENA-ORDC01001330-ORDC01001330.1-marine-metagenome-genome-assembly--contig:-NODE-1330-length-18858-cov-18.430382_pt1 | contig 18858 bp, 18 predicted proteins | sample MGYA00237783_ERZ508515 | MGnify/ENA primary metagenome ERZ508515 (study PRJEB26186, sample SAMN06268792) | marine metagenome | isolation source: Eden Landing Ponds, San Francisco, CA, USA | place... | reverse complement strand
AATGGGCCCGAGCGGATTTGAACCGCTGGCTTCGGCCTTGTAAAGGCCGCGTCATAACCAACTAGACCACGGACCCGTACCTCCGAGTTGACCAGCCGCGTGAATAACGCTTACTCTCTGGACCGACGCCCTTACCCCGGGTCCGCCCCTCCGCAACTGCATGGAGTGGCCCGACCGCGACCGCCTCGTCACGCTCGTCGCGTTAGGGCTGGTCGTCCTCGCCATCGGGTTCTGGGCGCTCAGTCCGACCGGCCCACTCGGGGGACTGTTACACCCCCTCGACTACGACCGAGCGACCGTCGCGCTCGCCGACGAGAACGGGACCGAACTGGCCACTGTCGACGTCCGGATCGCCGACACCGAGCGCGAGCGCTACGTCGGCTTGAGCGAGACCGACTCGCTACAGGCTGGCGAGGGCATGCTGTTCGTCTTCCCCGAGTCAGACCGCCACGAGTTCATCATGCGTGACATGAGCTTTCCTCTCGATATCGTCTTCGTCGCGCCCAACGGGACCGTCACCACGATCCAGCACGCGCCCGTCCCCTCGAAGACGCCCGGTGACGACCTCCAGCGCTACCCCGGCACTGGCAAGTATGTCCTCGAAGTCCCGCAGGGGTACGCCAACACCACTGGACTCGGCGTCGGTGATCGGGTCGTCGTCCCGTCGAACGTGACCACCTAACACGTTGGCGACGGGCTTTTGGCCGACGGTTCCCTGAAACGGGTGTGGACGTTCACGCCGCCGACGACGAGGACGCGTTCGAAGACGAGCGCGAGCGTGTCGACCGACCCATGCGCCGTCTGTTCGCCGAGTACGGTCGCGAGAACAAGGGCTACTTCGCGGCCGGGCTGATCGCCAGTATCTTCGCTCGCGTCTTGGATCTGTTACCCCCGCTCCTGCTGGGGCTTGCGATCGACGCGATCATCCGCCAGGAGACCAGTTTCGGCCTCCTGTTGATCCCCGATTCGTGGCTCCCGACGAGCCAGGCCGGACAGCTCTGGCTCACTGGCGGGCTAGTGGCCGGGGCCTTCCTGTTCGCCGCCGGCTTTCACTGGGCGCGCAACTGGGGCTGGAACAACTTCGCCCAGCACATCCAGCACGACGTCCGGACAGACACCTACGACAAGATGCAGCGGCTGAACATGGACTTCTACGCCGACAAGCAGACCGGCGAGATGATGTCCGTCCTCAGCAACGACGTGAATCGACTCGAACGGTTTCTGAACGACGGGATGAACTCGGTCTTCCGCCTGGGCGTGATGGTCGTCGGCATCGCAGCCATCCTCTTCTGGATCAACTGGCAACTGGCGCTGATCGCGCTCGTCCCGGTCCCGCTGATCGCCTTCTTCACCAAGAAGTTCATCGAGATTATCCAGCCCAAGTACGCCGACGTGCGCTCGTCGGTGGGCCAGCTCAACTCCCGACTGGAGAACAACCTCGGTGGCATCCAGGTCATCAAGACCTCGAATACGGAGTCCTTCGAGTCAGAGCGGGTCGACGACGTCTCCCAGGAGTACTTCGACGCCAACTGGGACGCCATCGGAACCCGGATCAAGTTCTTCCCCGGCCTCCGACTGATCTCGGGCATCGGCTTCGTCCTCACGTTCATCGTCGGCGGGCTGTGGGTGCTCAACGGCGACCTTCTGACTGGCGAGTTCGTCGTGTTCATCCTGTTCACGCAGCGGTTCATCTGGCCGATGGCGCAGTTCGGACAGATCATCAACATGTACCAGCGGGCCTACGCCTCCGCCGAGCGGATCTTCGGCCTGATGGACACGCCCAGCCGGATCGCCGAGGATCCCGACGCCGACCCACTCGACGTGACCGACGGTCGGGTCGTCTACGACGACGTGACCTTCGGGTACGACTACGATGCGGACTCCACCGACGAGGAAGACACTGGGGAGATCATCGTCGAGGACATCACCTTCGAAGTCGAGGGCGGCGACACCGTCGCGCTCGTCGGGCCGACCGGCGCGGGCAAGTCGACCGTCCTCAAGCTCCTGTTGCGGATGTACGACGTCGACGAGGGGGCGATTCGTATCGACGGGACCGACGTTCGGGACGTGACGATTCCGAGTCTTCGCCGGCAGATCGGCTACGTCAGCCAGGAGACCTTCCTGTTCTACGGCACCGTCGAAGAGAACATCACTTACGGCACCTTCGACGCCGACCACGAGGAAGTCGTCGAGGCCGCGAAGATGGCCGAAGCCCACCAGTTCATCCAGAACCTCCCCGAGGGGTACGAGACGAAAGTCGGCGAACGGGGCGTCAAGCTCTCGGGCGGCCAGCGCCAGCGGATCGCCATCGCCCGAGCGATCCTCAAGGATCCCGAGATTCTGGTGCTGGACGAGGCGACGAGCGACGTCGACACCGAGACGGAGATGCTCATCCAGAAGAGCCTGGACTCGCTCACTGCGGACCGAACGACGTTCGCTATCGCCCACCGGCTGTCGACGATCAAGGACGCAGATCAGATCGTCGTTATCGAGGACGGCCGGATCGTCGAGCGCGGGACCCACGAGGAGCTGCTGGCCGAGGACGGTCTCTATGCGAACCTCTGGGCCGTGCAGGCGGGCGAGATCGACGAACTGCCGCGGGAGTTCATCGAGCGGGCCGCGAAACGACGATCGCAGGTCGACACCGACGAGGTCGAGGCCGAAATGGACGACGACTGATCCAACAGACCCGCTTCTTTTGAGTCTCGGCGTCGTAGCCGGGGGTAGATGACAGGCGAGTTCGAACTCGTGGAGCCAGACGCCGTCGACTCACCAGGCGACGAGTGGGAGGAGATCGACGTCGAGGACACAGAGGCCGACCGCATCGCGCGGCGGCGCGACCGCGAGTTCAACGAATTCCGCAAGCGCATCAAAGACACCGAGCGGTTCAAGCTAGAGGAATCGGTGTTCGACGAGGCGACCTACGCGGCGATCTACAAACTCGTCCAGGACGGCCACATCGACGCCTTCGGCGGCCCCATCTCGACTGGCAAGGAGGCCAACGTCTACACGGCCAAAGCCGGCGAGGCGGAGGTTGCCGTCAAGGTTTACCGGATCAATTCGAGCGACTTCAAGGACATGCGCGGGTATCTCGACGGCGACCCGCGCTTCGAGGGGATCGGCCAGGACAAACGGAAGGTCGTGATGGCCTGGGTCCGCAAGGAATTCGCCAATCTCAAGCGCGCCCAGAAAGCCGGCGTCCGCGTCCCGAATCCGATCGCCGTCGAGCGAAACGTCCTCGTGATGGAGTACATCGCGACCGACGGTGACCGCGCCAAGCGACTCAACGAAGTCCATATCGAGAACCCCGAGACTGCCTACGAAGTCGTCGCCGAGTACATGCAGCGACTCTACGACGCCGGCCTCGTCCACGGGGATCTGAGCGAGTACAACATCGTCTTCCACGACGGCCAGCTGGTCGTCATCGACCTCGGGCAGGCGGTCACGAAACACCACCCCAACGCCGGTGACTTCCTCGAACGCGACTGTGAGAACGTCGCCGACTTCTTCGCTCGGCAGGGGATGGACGTGACGGGCGAGCAGTTGTACGAATTTGTGAGTGGTGAGGACGAGCAAAACGAGTCCGCCGAGTAGTGACCGGGGAATTTCACTCGGACTCCTCGTCGGAGCCGCGAGCGTACACCTCGGGGTCGTGGTCGTGGGTCAGCGACAGCACGAAGAGGAGCCCGAATGTGCCGAGCGTGATGTAGTACAGGTCCAGTGCCAACGGTCCGAGACGGAGCGTCTCCGATCCCGGTCTGGCCCACAGCAGCGTCACACCCAAACCGACCACGGCGGCGAGGAGGTACGTGTGAGACGACAGCCGGAGCAGGGTCTCCACCCAGTCCTCCATACCCGATGTCCAATCGCGGGGTGATTTCAGCGTTCCGGTGTGTCGGCCCCGAACGTTTTGTCCGAGAGCGATCAAGAGAGGACATGGACGACCGCGAGTCACCTGGCGGGCCCGGACCAACGCCGGACGTCGAGGAGGCCTTCTCGCTGCTGGCCGACGAGACGCGGCTGTCGATCCTGCAGGAGCTCTACGCCGAGGACGACCCCCTCTCGTTCTCACGACTCCGCGAACGCGTCGGTATGCGCGACAGCGGACAGTTCAACTATCACCTCGGGAAGCTCAAGGGGCGGTTCGTCACCCAGACCGACGACGGCTACGAACTGACGATGTCGGGCCTGCGGGTCCTCGGGGCAGTCTACGCGGGCTCGTACGACGAGGTGACGATCGATCCCATCCCGATCGACGATCCCTGTCCGCTCTGTGAGGGACCGCTGTCGGCAGTGTACGACCGTGATCACTTCGAGATCACGTGTGGTGACTGTGAGACACAGATCCTCGCCAATCCGGCACCGCCCGGAATCCTCCGTGGGCGCGAGCGTGAGGAACTGCCAACAATCTTCTCCCGGTACACGCGACACGTCCTCGCACAGATTACCGACGGATTCTGTCCGTTCTGCCTCGGACCAACCGACATCGAGTTGGACGTTGAAAAAGTACCAGGGATCGGAGCGACCCACCGCTGTCGACACTGCGGTGTCGAAATGACGATGGCGACCGGTGCCTCGCTGCTGCAGGTGTCGGAGGTCGTCGCCTTCGCACTGGAACACGGTATCGACGTCCGCGAAGTCCCGCTGTGGTCGCAGAACGCCGTCTTCGGTGCCGACGAACGCCTGATCGAAGACGAGGACGATCCCGCGGCGATCGAGGTCGAAATCACGCTCGACGATGACACCCTCCTCGTCCGACTCGACGACGCCCTCCAGGTCGTCGAAACAACACGTTCCTGACAGAAACGCCGTTCTGTACCGCTGTCGACAGAAATGTCATTCTGCAGACCTTTATTCCGATCGGCACCGTTCGAACAGGTATGCGATCAGTACTCGGAAATCGGAACTTCAGGCGGTTGTTCGCGGGGCGGCTCATAACCAACGTCGGAGATAGCCTCTACTTCGTGGCGGCGACGTGGCTCGTCTACGACCTGACGGGTGATCCGACCTTCTCGGGGGTGGCCGGCTTTCTGGTGATGGCGCCCCAGGCACTGCAGGCGTTCGCGGGCCCGCTGGTCGACCGCTGGGATCTCAGGCGGTTGCTCGTCGGCACACAGGTCGTTCAGGGCGTCGTCATCCTGGCGCTGCCGCTCGCTGCACACGTCGGTATGCTGTCGGTCTGGGTCGTCCTCACCGTGTTGCCGTTGCTGTCGCTACTGAACCAGTTCGTCTACCCGGCACAGTCGGCGGCGCTCCCGCGGATCGTCGAGCAGGACGAACTCGTGAGCGCGAACTCGCTGTTTTCGCTGGCCTACCAGGGGACCGAACTCGTCGCCAACGCCGCGGCCGGAATCTTGATCGCGGCCGTTGGCGCCGTCGCGCTGTTCGTCGTCGACTCGATCACGTTCGCGGCGGCGGCGCTGCTGTTCGCGACGGTTCGGGTCCCGCCGGCTGGAACTGGGGACGCAATGAGCGAGAGTGCGAGCGAGGAATCTGCAGAGGCGCCTGCTGCTGTCGCTGACGGCGGGCAGGAGACCGCAGAGCCGGCAGACGAATCTCCCCCAGAGCCCGACGGCTACCATGACTCACTCCGGGAGGGGTTGGGATTCGTTCGCGGGACGATCCTCGTGCCGATCGTGATCGGGGCGACGCTGGTCAACTTCGTCGCCAGCGGCGCGACGATCGGCGTCCTCCCCGCGTTCGCGGACTCGCTCGGCGGGGCGAGCGCCTACGGTGCCCTCATGGCCGCGATGGCCGGCGGGATGCTCGTCGGGGCCATCGTCGCGTCCAGTCTGGACACTCTCCCGTTCGGGCGACTCACGATCGGCTCCTTTCTCCTGAGTGGCTGCCTCTGGATGGCCGCGATCACCGCAGGATGGTTGCCGGCGACTGTCGCACTGTTCGCTCTCGCAGCCGTCCCGATCGGCGCGAGCAACGTCCTGCTATCGTCGGTCGTCCAGTCGGTGGTCCCCGACCGGCTGCTCGGGCGCGTCTCCGCACTGCTCGGCAGCGCCTCGACGGCGGCCGTCCCGGTCGGCGCGTTACTGGGCGGGGCCGCGGCGTCGGTGTTCGGCCCGGCGACCGTCATGCTCGCGGGCGGGGCCGGCGTGCTCCTGCTGGGCGTCTACTGGCTGGCACACCCACGACTCCGCGCGATGGGTGCCGTCAGCGACGCCGAGACGTTGCAGGTGGAGCCGGCCTAGTCGCCGAAACTGGAGGTCAGATCCATCTACTCGCCGAGCCGCTGGGCCGCTGTCCACGAGGGATCGAATTCGGGTTCCTCGACGCGCTCGCCATCCGCGTAGACGCCGTCACCCTCGCTGACGTTCCCGATCACTGCGGCCGGCGTCCCCCGCGTTTCGAGTGCGTCGACGACGGCCTCGGCGTCGTCGGGATCGACGGCGATCAACAGCGTCCCGCAACTGGTGACGTGCCAGGGGTCGACGTCGATGGCCGCACAGACGGCCGCAACACCCGGAGCCATCGGCACGGCATCGGGATCGAGATCGAAGCGAACGCCCGCCCCCGAAGCCATCTCGTTCAGCCCGCCGGCGATCCCGCCCTCGGTGGCGTCGTGCATCGCCGTGACCTCGCCGGCAGCGTGGGCGGCCAGTGCATCTTCGACCGCCGCGATGTCCTCGACGCGGTCCTGTGCGGTCGCGACCGTCTCGGGATCGAGACCCAGCCGGGCGGGGTACAGCGTCGAGAACAGCCCGGCGACCTCGGCTGCGGGGCCGGTCGAGACGACGAGCGCGTCGCCGGGTCGTGCGCCGTCCGGCCGGACCACGTCGTCGAAATCACCGACACCGAAAGCGGTCGCGCCGCCGACCCACGATCCCTCGATCCCGGTGTAGTAGCCGGTATGCCCCGAGACGATCGCGACGCCCAGACTTCGGGCATGGGCGTCGATCCCAGCCCAGATTCCCTCGAAGGTATCGTCGTCGAATCCGGGTGGGAGTGTCAGCGCGATCGTGAGATGGGTGGGTGCGACCCCGGAGACAGCGACGTCAGTGAGGACGATATCAAGCGCGAGGCGGCCGGCCCGTTCGGAACCGAGTTCGGGCAGGAAAGACAGGGGGTCGGTCGCGGTCACGACCGCCTGCTCGCCGACCTCGAAGACGCCGAAGTCGATTCCGGCTGTAGGCCCGAGATGGACGTCCTCGCGCTCGGCCCCCAGTCGAGGCGCGATCACCGACTCGAAGGTGTCGGCGTCGATCTTGCCGAGCCGGTCGTCGCTCACGACCCCTCGCCCCCGACCACCGTGACGGCTTCGGGATCGATCCCCAGCGTGACCGTACCCTCGGGCGCAGCGTCGCCGGTGTACTTGACCAGCACCGACTGGTCGTCCCACCGGCAGTGGACGCGATAGGCGTCACCCAGAAATTCGACAGTGTCGACCGTCGCCGAGAGCGTGATCGGCGCGCTCGCGTCGCCGAGCCGGACGTCCTCGGGCCGGATCGACAGCGTCACGCGCTCGTTTTCTGACGGGAGCGAGTCGACAGCGATCGTCGTCGCCTGCTCGTCGCCCCCGCCAGCGAGCCGGACCTGCGGCGGATCCGTGGAGACGACCGCACCCTCCAGAAGGTTGTTGTCGCCGACGAACTCGGCGACGAACCGGGAGGCAGGTTCGCGATAGATCGCCTCGGGACGGCCGATCTGCTCGACGCGGCCGTCGTGCATGACGGCGACGCGATCCGAAATCGCGAGCGCCTCGGCCTGGTCGTGGGTGACGTAGATGGTCGTGATCCCCAGTTCCTGCTGGAGGTCGCGGATCACGACTCGCAAGCGCTCGCGCAGACGCGCGTCCAGCGCCGAGAGCGGTTCGTCCAGCAAGAGGACCTCCGGGCCGGGCGCGAGTGCGCGGGCGAGGGCGATCCGCTGTTGCTGGCCACCCGAGAGTTCCTCGGGGTCGCGCTCGCCCATCCCCGCCATGTCGACGAGTTCGAGCAAGTTGTCGACGCGTTCGTCGTCGTCGACGTCGCCCGGCGGATCCCGGTATCGAAGGCCGTAGGCGACGTTCTCGCGGACGCTCATGTGCGGAAAGAGCGCGTAGTTCTGGAAGACGATCCCGACGTTGCGGTCCTCGGGCGGGACGCCGGCGACGTCAACGCCGCCGATCTCGACAGTCCCAGTGTCAGGTTCCTCGAATCCGGCGACCGTTCGGAGGGTCGTGGTCTTGCCACAGCCAGAGGGGCCGACCAGCGTGAAGAACTCGCCGTCGCTGACTGACAGCGAGACGTCCCTGAGCGCGGGCACGCCGTCGAATGAAACCGAGACGTCTTCGAGGATGACCTCGCTCATCGCGACTCACTCCCGGGTGCCCGCCTCATGGTTCCCACCGTCCGCCGAGGCGATCGATGGCGACGAAACTCAGCCCCGTCACCAGCAGCAGGACGGTGCCCATCGCGGTCGCGGGGCCGAGGTTCGGGCCGAGCGAGCGGTTGTTCACGTACCGTTCGAGGGCCACGGGCATGGTGTAACTGTCGACACCCTCTGCGAGTAAGACCGTCGAATCGAACTCACCGACGCTGATCGCGAAGGCGAACGCGGCCCCGGCGAGTACTGCTGCACCGATCAACGGGAGTTCGATCTCCAGCAGCGCCCGGAGACGAGTCGCCCCGAGCGAGCGGGCGGCGTCCCGGTATCTGGAGTCCAACCCGCCTAACGCAGGCGCGACGTTGCGCGTCACGAACGGGTAGGCCGCGGCGGCGTGCGCGGCGACGATCGCGATCGGCCCGGCCGCCGTCAGGCGGTAGCCGAACAGCACAGTTCCGAACACCATCGTCTGCAGGAGGCCGAGACCGACGACGATCCCGCTGACCGCCAGCGGTGCGGTGAGGATCGCCTCTGCCAGTCGCGAGCCGCGGCCACCGCGCGTCGCGAGGATCGCCACGACGACTCCCATCGGGACCGCCAGCGCGAGGGTGCCGACGCCGTAGACGATCGAGTTGACGATCGCCGGCAGCGGTCTGGTCGTGCCCACGGCCGTCGAGGCCTGCTGGGCGAGCAGGAACTCGTAGTAAGCGGTCGTGAACGAGCCATCTGGAGCGGTCACGCTCTCGACCAGCAGGCTGAGCAGTGGGCCGACGAAGACGACCACTGCGACGACACCGTAGGCGAAGATGGCGAGCCGTGTCGGACTCCGAAGGGTCTGCCAGCCGACCGTAAGCGATTTTCTGGGGAGAGACTGGCCCGCCCCAGACGTCGAGCGCTGGCGGGCCTCGTAGCGCAGATAGAGGTAAGTCAGCGCCAGCGACAGCACGGTCTCGAGCGTGGCGAGCGTGGCGGCCTCGCTGAGGTCGAGCGCCTGGACGCGCGCGAAGACCCACACCTCGACGGTCGCCAGCCGGAGGTCGCCCAGCGCGAGCACGATGGGGAAGGACATGAACGTGAACACAAAGGTAAGAAGGGCGGCGGTCAGCAGCGACGGCAGGATCGCCGGGAGGACGACGTCACGGAAGGCCGAAAGCGGCGAGGCACCCATCGCGCGGGCGGACTCGACCTGCCGGCGGTCGACCGACTCCCAGGCGGTCGTCACCAGCCGCGTCACCAGCGGCGCGTTGTAGAAGGCGTGGGCGACGATGATCGCCTCCAGCGTGTAGAGCAACTCGACTCGCCCGAGGCCCAGGCCCGTGAGCACGTCGTTGAGCAAGCCGGTCCGGCCGAACATCGCGACGAAGCCGACAGCGACCATGATCGACGGCAGCACGAACGGGACGATCGTCAGCGCACGCAGCGTCCGCCGACCCCGGAAGTCGTATCGCGAGAGGACGTACGCGCCCGGCAGGCCGAGGACGACGCTGGCGACCGTCGAGAGCGCGGCCTGGTAGGCCGTGAAGCCGAACAGCCCGAGCCGTACGTCCGGGAACCCGCGTGCGATCCAGTCGAGGAGTCCGGCCGGGACGCCGAGCGGGTCGACGAAGAGGTGGTGGGCGACGCCGGTGTAGAAGGGGTCGCTGAGAACATCCAGCAGCGGGCCGAGCGTCGGGCTCCCGGCGTCAAGCACGGCCTCGGCGAGGACGGTCGCCACGGGGTAGTAGAAGACGACCGCGAGGGTGGCCAGCGTGGCGAGGACGCCCACGGGCAGTGCGGCACGCTCGACCCACCGCGACATCATCACTTACTCGCGACCTGTCGAGCCCACTCGTCGGTCCAGGTGTCGACCTTGCCCTGGAGTTGGTCGTAGGTGAACGTCACGGCTTCCGGCGGTTCGTGCGCGAGTTCGGCGAACGTCTCGTCGAGCTGGGCGTCGGTGACCGCCGGGAACTGGACGTTCCGCTCGGCGACCTGGCCCTGTACCTCGGGCTGCAGGATAAAGTCCATGAACAGCCGGGCGAGCGCAGGCTGGTCGGTCGCTTCGAAACGAGCCATCGTCTCGGGGTTGGCGTAGCCCTGGTCCTCGATGAACCCGATCTGGTGGCGCGTCAGGTCGGCGTCGGCACCGTAGAACACCTGATCGGTCGAGTACGACACGACCATCGGGGCCTCTTCGTTCATGTAGGCGTTGTAGGCGGGTTGCCAGTCGTCGAGGATCTGGACGCCGTTGTCCAGCAGGTCTGCCCAGTAGTCGAGATAGCCGTCCTCGCCTTTGGCGTCGATCGTCCACAGCAGGAAGGCCTTTCCCGGATCGGACTGCTGGGCGTTCTGGGTGATGAGGCTGTCCTCGTAGGTCGGGTCGAGGAGGTCGTCGAACGTCGCGGGCGCGTCGATCGCGCTCTCGTCGTAGACCAGGCTGATGTAGCCCGTGTCGTAAGGAACCGCGCGGCCCTGCGGATCGATTTCGAGGGCGGGCTTGAGCGCGTCCTTGCGGTCGAGGTAGTCCTGACTGTGCATGAACAGCGAGTCGTCGAGTTCCGCGTCTGCGCGGACGAGGTCGTCAGTGTTGATCCCGACGTAGAGGTCGGCGTCGATCGACGCCCCCGAGCGCTTGCGCTGGATGTACTGGTTGACGCCGTTTGCCGGGACCGTGAACTCGACGGTCACGTTCGGATACTCGTCCTCGAACGCCTGCTTGAGGTAGTTCCCCGCAGTGCCCTCCCCGGTGAACGAACTGTAGGTCGCGACTGTGAGTGTGCCACTCGGCGTGCCGTCGATCGTCGCGCGCGGCGGGCGGTCGGTGCCGTTTCCGGTCGGCGTCGCCGCACAACCCGCGAGCCCCGCGATCGTGGCTGCACCCGCCGTCTTGAGGTACGTCCGTCGTCTCATTAGTCGGTTGTTACACTCAGTGGTGATAAGCGAATCGGCACGCGTCGACGACGGGGTCAGCGGTCGTCGAACGCCAGAAGCGTCTCGTAGGCCTCGCTGGCGTACATCAACGCCGGTCCCCCGCCCATGACGACGGCGATCTCCAGTGCTTCGACGATCTCGTCGTCGGTGGCACCCGCCTCCAACGCGGCGTCGAGGTGCCAGACGATACAGTCCTCACATCGGAGCGCGACGCCCAGCGACAGCGACATCAGTTCCTTGGTCTTCGTGTCCAGCGCACCGTCGCTCTCGGCGCTGTGGACGAAGCCCATGAACGACTCGACGGAACTGGCCTCGCCTGCGAACGACTGTACGCTCTCTTTTTTCTCGGCGACTGCGTCTTTGGGAGAACTCATAGACAATATCGTGTACGCGGCGCCACATAATAAGAGTATTTGAAAACAATTGTTGGTGCAAGAATTGCCTATAGCTTGCGGTTCCACTCGTCAGTGGCGAACCGCTCGGCGGCGAGTTCGCGGGCGTCCGCGAGGACCGCCGCCGAGAGCTCGCCTTCGAACGTTTCGTAGCGGTCACCGACGGCCTCGATCATCGCATCGACGACCTCGCGGCGGCTGGCGTCGACGTGATCGCTGATGCGGGCGACGCGCTTCTCTGCGGACTGGATGGCCTTGTCCGAGACTTTCTCCTCGCCGATCCGGAGTACCCGCAGCATCTCGGCGGTGTCCAGTCGGTAGCTCATCGTCGTGTGGTGGAGGACGGCGTCGTCGGTGCGGAGCTGTGCGGCCCCGCCGATCTTGCCGTCCGGGTGGGCGATGTCGTTCAGCGGTTCGTGAGAGGCGTCCAGACCGAGGTCTCGAAGGGCGTCGATGGCGAACTGGTCGAGTTCGGCGTAGCTCGCCTCGACGTCGTCGGAGACGGCCGATCGAGGGAGGTACAGCGAGTACGTGATAACCGAGCCGGGTTCGACGTACATCGCGCCGCCGCCGGTGATCCGCCGGACGACGTCGATCCCCCGTTCGTCGGCGTAGTCGGCTTCGACCTCGTCGTCGTAAGCCTGGAAGCGGCCCAGCGGGACCGCCGGGGTCTCGCGGTACCAGAACCGGAGCGTCGGCTCGACCTCGCCGGCGGCCACACGATCGACGAGCACCCGCTCGAGGGCCTGCTGGACCGGTTCGCTGTAGGTCCCCGAATCGACGACGCGGACCCTCATCGGACCGCCTCCAGGGTCGCGTCGGCCAGGTCGCCGGCGTCGAAGCCGATGAGGCGTGCGTCGACGGTCTCGATCGCCTCGACCAGCGTCTCGCGGTCGACCGCGACGGGGTGACCCTCGATCGCGGCTTCCAGGTCGGCTCGCGCCGCCGGCGGTTCGAGGAAGAAATCGCCCGTCACGCGAGCGGATTCGATCCGCTCGTCACCGGTGAGCGTCACCTCGACGAGTTTGCCGTCCGGGACTTTGACTGTTCCAGTGCGTTTCATACCTGCGGGGAAGAACGGAGCGCGTTTCGATGTGTCGGTCGGGCCGGGTCGCCGAATCAGGCCGTCGCCTCGGTCGGCTCGAAGGCGTCGACCTCGACGGTGACGTCGGCGTGCAGTTCCTCGCGCAGCGCGGTGTGGACGTGACAATACTGCTCTCCCAGTTCGGCCAGTTCCGCGGGGTCGTCGACGTCGGCTTCGACTTTGAGTGTGAAACTGATCGATTCGAGGTCGTCGTGGTCGGTCAGTTCGGCCTCGGCCTCGATGGCCATCTTGCCGAGGTCGTCGTAGCCGGACTTGCGTGCACCCATCCGGACCGCGGGGAGGAAACACGCCGCGTAGTCGGCGACCAGTACCGAGTTCGGATCGGGACCGGTCTCGTTCATCGGGTCGATCCCGACCGCGAAGTCGCCGATGACGCTCTCGGTGTCGAATCCGTCCGTGCTCGTCGTCGTCAGGTCGATATCCGTCATGACTGTATTGCACAATATACACTATACAGTAAAAGGCTTTGGGGAATTTCTCGCGATCGGAGAGCGGTATCGAAGGAGAATACCAATCAAAGACCGTGATAGATCGCGATCAGTGCGTGTGAACGGCGTCGCCGGCGGCGTCGGCGGCCGCCTCCATGACTGCTTCCGAGAGCGTCGGGTGGGTGTGGACCGTGCCGGCCAGTTCGGCGAGCGAGAGCCCCTGTTCGACGGCCAGGGCGACTTCGCCGATCAGTTCGGAGGCGTTCGGGGCGACGATCTGTGCGCCGAGCACCTGGCCGGTCGGCCCGTCGGCGACCACGCGGACGAAGCCGTCCCCGGCCTCGACCGTCAGGGCGCGGCCGTTCCCACCGAGCGACATCTGGCCGACCGAAGGCGTGTATCCGGCGTCTTCGGCCGCCTCGCGGGTCAGCCCGACCGTGGCGACCTCCGGATCGGTGAACACGGCCGCGGGCATGGCCGTCCGATCCAGGGCGGCTGGTTCGCCTGCCGCGGCGGCCGCGGCGACCTCGCCCTCGTAGCTGGCCTTGTGCGCGAGCATCGGCTCGCCCGCGACGTCGCCGATCGCGAAGACGTGGTCGCGGGCGGTTCGGCCCTGAGCGTCGGTCGGGACGAACCCGTCCTCGTCGGGTTCGACGCCGATCGCGTCCAGATCGACCGTGTCGGTGACGGGCTCGCGCCCGGCCACGACCAGGACCGCGTCGGCCGCGAGTTCGGCCGTCGAGCCGTCTTCGGACTCGGTGTGGACGAGGACGCCGTCGCCCTCGCGCTCCCAGTCGGCGGCCAGTTCGCCGAACCGGAAGTCGATACCCAGCTCGGTCGCGCGCTCGCGGATCACCCGCGAGACGTCGGCCTCGTAGGTCGGCAACACGTCCTCGAACATCTCGACGACGGTGACGTCTGTGCCGAGTTTCGCCAGCACGGTCGCCAGCTCCATCCCGATGTACCCCGCGCCGACGACGACCAGCGAGTCCGGCGTCTCCGCCAGTTCGAGCGCGTCCCGGGAGTCCAGCACGTACTCGCCGTCGGGCTCGAAGTTCGGCACCGCGAGCGGACGACTCCCCGTCGCGACGACGGCGTACTCGAAGCCGAGCGTGTGAACGTCGTCCTCGGTCTCGATCACGGCGGTATGCTCGTCGCGAAAGCGGGCCTGACCCGCGACCAGCGAGACGCCGGCGGCACGACAGAGCCCTTCGACCCCGCCGGTGAGCTGGTCGACCACGTCCCCCTTCCAGTCAACGAGCCGGGAGAGGTCGACGTCGATCTCCGCGCTGATCCCGAGGTGTTCGGCCGTCCGGGCCTCGTGGGCGACGTCGCTCCCGTGGATCAACGCCTTCGATGGGATACAGCCGTAGTTGAGGCAGGTCCCGCCGTAGGCGTCCTTCTCGACGAGCGTGACGTCAAGGCCGTACTGGGCGGCCCGGATCGCCGCCACGTACCCGCCGGGACCGGCCCCGATCACGAGGAGGTCGGTCTGCTCGTCTGCGCTGTGACCCGCCTCGTCGGCCCGCGTGACGGCCGAGGAGGATGGCTCCTCGTCGACTCGGGAGACCGCAGCCGTGGGGCCGTCGTCCGATCCGTCGTCGTCCCCGACTCGGGAGACGGCCGGCGTCGGCTCCTTGTCCGGCTCGCCCCCCTCGGCGGCGTCGGACGGTGATTCGTTCTCGGTGGGTTCGTACCGTACCAGAACGTCGCCGACTGCGACCGTGTCGCCGGTCGCCGGCAGCCGTTCGGTGACGGACATGCCCGACGGGACCGACACCTCGATCACGGACTTGTCGGTCTCGACGTCGGCCAGGCGGTCGCCCGCCGCGACCGTCTCGCCCGGCTCGACGTGCCAGGCGACGAGCGTTCCCTCGTCGCTTCCGTCGTCGAACGTCGGCAACTCGAACTCGTGTTCCATCGTAGTTGACGTCAGAGCCGCCCGCTAATATTGTCTTTGATCTGCAATACAATAACCACAACGATCGTTATAGATCGGGGTAGCGGATCGTCGACCGGTCCGATCGATTGTCCAGCACTGCCGATACACCATCCGTTTTTGGTGTGTCCTGTAGCCCGAAGTCGGCCGCCAGAAGCCGTTCGATGGATTGAAGTATAGTAGTCCGTAGTGATTACCAGAACGTACAATATTATGAGCGAAGTGACCTCGACGCCGACGGGACAGTCGCGGATCGCGAACACGATCGAGTTCTTCGGGCCCCAGTGGTTCGGCTCGACGATGGGGACCGGTGCGGTGGGGGTCGCTCTCGCGCTGGTCGCGGCCCAGTTCCGGCTGGACGCGCTGGTGCCGGTAGCGCAGTTTTTCGTGGTGTTGACGGCGGCGATGACGGTCGGGTACACGCTCCCCTGGCTGGCCAGGATGTGGCTGTATCCGAGTCGGGTCTGGGCGGATCTGACCCACCCGATCCGGAGTCAGTTCTTCCCGACGATGCCGATCACGTTGATCGTGCTCGGCCTCGGGATCGGACGGACGATGGGCGACGTCCTGCCGGCCGGCGTGCTGGAGCCGCTGCTGACGGGGCTGTTCGTCGCGGGGAGCGCCGGTATCTTCGGGTTCGGCCTGCTCGTCGTCTCGATCATGTTCACCAACGACAAGATCGGGACCGAACACGGCGTCTTCGCGTGGTACATCCCCCCAGTCAGTCACCTGGTCATCCCGCTTTTGGGGTTCGAACTCGTCGGGAGCTACCTCGGCGGGACGACCACCGGCCTGATCGTGTTCATGCTCTCGATGGTCGCCCTCGGCGTCGGGACGTTCATGTTCCTCTTTTTCGGGTCGATCGTCCTCTTTCGCTACGCCTACGAGAGCCTCCCGCGGGAGAAGCTCGCACCGACGTTCGTTATCGGGCTGGCGCCGACGGCCGTGCTCACGATCGGGATCGCCAAACTCGCCCACGCGCTGCGAGGCGGGGCCGGACTCGGGCTCGCGCTCGAACCGCTGGTCCCCGTGCTGAAACTGCTCGCGCTGACGATGTGGGGCTTCTCGGCCTGGTGGTTCGTGCTGACGGCAGCGCTGGTCGTCCATTACGTCAAGCGGCGCGCCCACCCCTTCTTCTTCACGTGGTGGGCCTACACGTTCCCGATGGGCGCGTTCGCCATCTCGGCGGGCTCGCTGGGCGAGTTCCTCGGCGTCGGCGCGCTCGCGTACGTCCTCGCAGCCGTCACGGCCCTGCTCGTCGTCGTCTGGACGGCCACCGCGGCGCTAACAAGCCGGATGGTCCTCCGGGGCCACGCGTTCACGCCGGAGTGAATAGTAATTTAGAGTATTGGGAACAGCGCAACATATAACACGGCACAGCCTCGTAAGACGAGGTAGCATGTCAGTCCTCTCGGCCGACGACCGCAGCGAAGTAAACCAGGTTTTGACCGAACTCGACGACGCAGTCACCGTCCACGTCTTCACCGAAGACGAGTGCGAGTATTGTGAACAGACGCTCGATCTCTACGACGACGTCGCGGGCGAGAGCGAGCACGTCAGCGTCGAGATCCACGACATGGACGACCCGCTGGCAGAGGACCTGGGGGCGAGAAAGTACGACGGCGCGCCCGTGACCGTCATCACCCGCGGCGACGTGACCGGCGTCCGGTACTTCGGAATCCCGTCGGGTCAGGAGTTCAGTTCGTTCCTCCAGGACCTGATCGTGGTCTCCCGCGGCGCGGGCGAGACGCCGCTGCCCGAGGAGGTGCGCGAGCAGGTTCGGGAGATCGACCAGCCGGTCGAGCTGAAGGTGTTCGTGACGCCGACGTGCCCCCACTGCCCGCGGGCGGTCCGGGTGGCCCACGACATGGCCGTCGAGAACGACCTGATCGAGGCCGACGCCATCGAGTCCCAGGAGTTCCGCGAACTCTCCCAGGAGTACGGCGTCCGCGGCGTCCCCCAGATCAACGTCAACGAAACGGGGCAGTTCACCGGCGGACTCCCGCCCCAGCGCTTCCTCGAAGAAGTCCGCTCGGCGCTCGAGCAGTAGGTCCCGAACTGGCGAACGCGATACTGTCGTCCGGACTGCGCCGCCAGGGCTTTCCTGCGTGTAACAAACTGTTATACATCCCAAGAATGATATGGTATACAGAGATGTCGACAGGCAATTTTCAACGGCAACCGCAGCCGTACATCGCGGGCGAATGGATCGATACCGACGACACGCTGGACGTGACGGATCTGGCCGATGGCGGGACCTATGCGGAGGTCGCGGCGGCGACGAGCGACGACGCCGAACGGGCGGTCGACGCTGCTGTCGAGGCGACGACGGCCATGCGCGAGACGACTGTCGTCCAGCGCGCCGAGTGGGTCAACGCGATCGCCGAGACGCTCGAATCCCGGCGGGACGAACTCGCGGAGGTGATCGTCCGGGAGGCCGGCAAACCGATCTCCAGCGCCCGCAGCGAGGTCGCGAGTGCGGCCGAACGCTTCCGGCTGGCCGCTGAAGAGGGGCGCTCTCACTTCGGCGAGTACCGCGAGGGGATGACGTCGGGCCACGAGGGTTGGCAGGCGATCGTCAAACCCCAGCCAGTCGGCACAGTGCTGTGTATCCCGCCGTACAACTACCCCGTCTCGACGGCGGCCCAGCAGCTCGCGCCCGCGCTCGTCGCCGGCAACAGCGTCGTGGTCAAGCCGTCGAGTCACACGCCCGTGACCGCCGCCGTCTTGACCGAGGTGATCGTCGACGCGATCGACCTCCCAGATGGAGCAGTCAATTACGTCCCGGGCCGGGGCAGTGAGATCGGGGACACGCTCACCGGCCACGGCGGACTGGACGCGATCGCGATGACCGGCTCCTCGGGGGCCGGTGAGCGGATCGCGCGCAACAGCGGGATGGTCGAGTTGCACCTCGAACTCGGCGGGAACGCGCCCGCGATCATCTTCCCGGACGCGGATCTGGCCGACGCCGCCGGCGCGTGTGCGAAGGGGTCGGTCAAGCTCGCGGGTCAGCGCTGTACGGCCGTCTCGCGCGTGCTCGCCCACGAGTCGGTCCACGACGACCTCGTCGAGCGCCTGGATCTGGCCATGGAGAGCTGGCAGCCCGGCGACCTCTTCGACGAGTCGACCAGCGTCGGACCGCTGATCTCCGAGGACCAAGCCGAGTGGGTCCAGCAGCTGGTCGACGACGCCGTCGAGAAGGGTGCGGACGTCGTCCGCGGTGGCAGCCACGACGGGGCGCTGTTCGAGCCCACAGTACTGTCGAACGTACCCCAGGACGCCCAGATCGTCCACGAAGAGCAGTTCGGGCCCGTCGCGGCAGTGGTCGCTTTCGAGACTGAGGACGAAGCTATCGAGATCGCCAACGAGAGCGACCTCGCACTCGATTCCTCGGTGTTCACCAGCGACTACGACCGGGCGTTCCGGGTCGCGGAGGCCCTGGACACGGGGTCGGTTCGGATCAACGGTGCGCCCTCGCACGGGATCGGCGACATTCCCTACGGCGGCAACGAGGATTCGGGGATCGGCCGCGAGGGGATCCACAGCACGATCGAGGCGCTGACGACGACCAAGAGTATCGTCCTGTGAACCGACGGTCTTAATCTCCCGAGTCGAGTAGTACAGGTGGCAGCGGGAGCCCGGACCCCGTGCCCCGGATCCCGGTTTCGGCCTCGCCGGAACGCGGGCAAGAGGCATGAGGAAAGTCCCCCCACCGTCCGGGCAGGTGACCGGGTGCAAACCCGGGGCGGGAGACCGCCGGCACTGGAA